>Ga0182030_10008228_pt1 | contig 21639 bp, 22 predicted proteins | sample 812S3MmetaG_FD_121299 | JGI IMG/M metagenome (GOLD analysis project Ga0182030, IMG submission 121299) | Permafrost microbial communities from Stordalen Mire, Sweden - 812S3M metaG (Illumina Assembly) | ecosystem: Environmental > Terrestrial > Soil > Wetlands > Permafrost | place: Sweden...
GCAGGAGGCAGCCTGGCGGATCCCGTCGAACGAGGTGCCGGGTTGGGGGTCGAGGTCGATGCGCAGCTCGTCGGGGTGATCGGGGTCCTCGACACGGTAGGGCCACAGGTGGAGGCCGAGGCACCCGAGGTTCACGGCCCACAGGACGTGGGAGATGTCGGCGACGACGAGCGCGTTCGACGTCGTCCCGTTCGGTGTGGTGACCACCGTCGTCTCGAGCCAGGCCGGAGCACCGGCGGGGACCCGCTTCTGGAAGAAGGACTTCCCGCCCGCGCCGTCGGGGAACCTCTGGAGCAGGGCCGGCCGGCCGACGGCGGTGACGCCCAGGGCGTCGGCGATCTCCAGGTAGTACGAGACGAGATCGAACTTGGTGGCTCCCAGTTCCGGGAAGTACACCTTGTCCGGATTGGAGATCGCTACGGTCCGACCGGACGCTTCGACGGACCGGACCTCTTTGGAGGGCACGCCCCAACGATATCCGGACGGGGCTCTCCCGACCCTCCCCCGTCCCGTCTCCAGGCCGGCCGTCGGCCCCGGTGCCACCAACATGGACTCTGTATCCTCGGGAGATGCGTTCGAACGACCGGCGGCGGAGCGGCAGCCGTTGCCGCGCGTGACCTCGGTCGGTGCGCTCACCCGGTGGACGGGATGGGACGTCCGTGGCGGCGCCTCCGCCGATCCCTCGGCGGCGGTGGCGTTTGCGCAGTCGGCGCCGCGTGACCGGGCCGGGGGCGCTCACTACGAGCTCATCGCCGTCGCCGCCCGCGGGTTTCGACCACCGAAGCTCCTGAGCACCGTCGACCTGGCCGAGGGGGCCGCATCCGATCCGGGGCTCGAGGCCGAACCGGATCGGGAGGGCCTCAGGCAGGTGTGGTCACTGCTGTACCGGCGGATCACGGAGACCGGCCCCCCGGTGGTGGACCCGTACGCGATCTACCTACTCGGGGTGAACCCGCCCGTCGACACCTCGGATGACGATCTGGAGGTGTTCGACGACTTCTACACGAACGTCCACCTGCCCGAGGTGGCAGAGCGCCGACACGCCCTTCGTGCCGTCCGCTACGAGCTCGTCTCGGAGATTCGGCCGCCCTACCGGGGTGCGCCCCGGTTCCTGGCGGTGTACGAGGTCGACGAGGAGTCGGCGTCGAACCGCCGGCACGCCGGACCCGCGTACAGCAGTGGCCCCGAGGTCTGGCAACGCCACACGACGCCCTGGCGCCTCTGGTACCGCCGACTCGTGCCGGGCGACGGCGGCGGCGGAGCCGTTCCGGCTCTCACGTAGCCGACCACCGACCGACAGACCCGAGGAGACCCATGTTCCGCCTACTCAACGTCGCCGCACGATCCGCGCTCGAGCGAGACGGCTCCTGGTTCGACCTCGGCCGGGTGAGCGGCGACGAGGCGCTCGCCGACCCGATGGTCGCCGTCGCCCGGTCCGGTGAGTTGCACGCCCTCACCGAGCGCTGCGACCCCGCCGACGCCGACGGGCCGCTGGCCGGCACGCCGCTCGGCGCGCCGGTACCCGAGCCCCGCCAGGTCTTCGGGATCGGGCTCAACTACCGGGACCATGCCGGGGAGGCCGGCATGGAGCTTCCTCCCGCCCCACTCACCTTCACCAAGTTCCCGAGCTGCATCACCGGGCCCACGGCCCGAGTGCCCCTGTCGGGGCAGTCGGTGGACTGGGAGGCGGAGATCGTGGTGGTGATCGGGACGGAGTGCCGGGCGGTGCCCCTGGACGAAGCCTGGGGGGCGGTGGCCGGCCTCATGCTCGGCCAGGACATTTCCGACCGTGCGGTGCAGCTCGCCGGCACGCCACCCCAGTTCTGTCTCGGGAAGAGCTTCTCCTGCTACGGCCCGACCGGTCCGGCAGTGGTCTCCGTCGACGCCTTCGAGGATCCCGACGACATCGAGCTCTGGTGCGACGTCGCCGGTGAGCGGATGCAGGAGTCGCGGTCGCGGCACCTGATCTTTCCCGTGCCGGCCCTCGTGGCCTACCTCTCGTCGATCTGCACACTCCATCCGGGCGACCTGATCTTCACCGGGACCCCGTCGGGGGTCGGCATGGCCCGGGGGCGGTTCCTCACTCCCGGCGAGGACATCGTGACCGGGGCCGAGGTCATCGGCGAGCTGCACAACACCTGCACGGCGGGAACGGGAGCGCTGACGCTATGAGGCGGTGATCGACCTGATCCGGTCGTCCCGGGCGGTGCTCACCGCAGCTGGCCGGCGTGCTGCACATGGCCGGAGTGCCGGGTGAACAGGACGTCGTTGTAGCCCTGCCCCGGGCCGACCATGTCGAAGAGCAGTGGCGGCACGAACGAGACGTAGACGGCCTTGCGCCCGCTCGCACCCGGATCCGTCGGAGCCGGGGCGGCATGGAGGGTGTGACCGAAGTGGACGGTCACGTCGCCGGCCTCCGTGGCCACGGGTACCACGGGCAGGCGGGCCGCCTCACGTCGGCTGGGCAGTCGTGAGGTGCCCCGGTGTGAGCCAGGAATCAGCTCCAGCTGGCCGTTGGCCGCCGTGGCCGGATCGAGCTGAATGCCCACGTTGAGCATGGGGCACTTGACCGGGTGTCCACCCATGCCGCAATCCCGGTGCCAAGGGAGGTCGACCAGGCCCTCGCTGGCGCCGGGCACCTTGATGACCACGCCGTTGCCGTCGAGCCGGTCCTTGGCGTCGCGTAGGTCGGGCCCCCCGAGGGCAGCGATACGCCGGAACCGGTCGTCGCCACCGAGGCCGGCGATCAGCGCCGATCCGTCGTTGAGGTAGTTGATCCGGTTGCAGACCTCCCGGCCGGCGACCGTCGTCCACCAGGAGCGCCGATCATCGGGGCGGGCACGTTCGATCGCCGTCGTCACGTCCGCGTCCAGGGCGGCGATCTCGTCGGGTGCCATGACCCCGCGGAGATGGACGAACCCGGCCCGCTGCAGGAACTCGGCGATGTCGGTGTCGGGGTCGTCGAGCGTGAACGACCGGGAACAGTCCAGTGGTGCCCCCGACGCGTCGAGCACCGGGGCCGGTTGGTCGAGGTCGTAGAGCACCTGACCGTCGAAGGCGACCCGGAGCGAGGGCTCCCACAGCGCCACCTGGTCGAAGCTCCCCTTCGTCACCTCGAGCTCCTCCGCGTAGAGGAGAGCGAAACTGGAGCACAGTTCCCAGGCGAAGGCACGCCACTGGTCGAGGCCGATCTCCACGACGGTGTCGGCCCGTCCGGCTCCCTCCTCGATGGTGAACGTGTTGCCGGAAGGCTGGTAGGTGTAGGACCGGCCGTCGTCCAGCCGGAACGCCAGGGGACGGACGAGCGCCGCATCGGCGTCCGAAACGACCCTGCCGCGTGTCCCGAGCAGCGCAGGGAGCTCCTCGCGGTGGAACCGATCGAAATCGATGGGCCCGAACCGTTCGCCGTCCACGCGCCCACGCTACCGCGACCGCCTCCGCTCTTCCGCGGCCGTCCTTCCCGGCTCCTCCCCGACGGTGGGCCGATGCCGGGGTCGGCGGGACCACCGTCCGACCGGTCCGGTCGTTCGCCGGGCACGGAACCCACCACTGGGAATAGTCTGATCCCACTGCTTCCGGATCGAGTCGAAGGCGGCCTGCGGGCCGCACCCAGGAAGTGAAGTCACGTGGAGTGTCGAACTGTAGGACAACCGGGGGCCCCGGCCACGAGCCCCGAGCCGCGGGACGGCGTACGGTGGCATCGGAAGAAGGGCCCGGCCCTCTCCGGCGGGCCCACCGTGGTGCACGGCGAAGGGAGCCGGCGATGACGGAACACGGCGGCACGGTCACGGCATTGCCATCCCGGTCCGCACACGGCTCGAACGGCCACGGTCCGGCCACGGCGCCGAGCGGCGTGCGCAACGTCGCCCTCGTGGGCCACAGCGGCGCCGGCAAGACCACGCTGGCCGAGGCGCTCCTCTTCGCCACCGGTGCCATCACGAGGCAGGGGAAGGTGGAGGACGGCGCCACGGTGTGCGACTTCGAACCCGAGGAGATCAAGCACCACATGTCGATGTCGCTGTCGATGGCGCCGTGCGTCACCGGCGACGTCAAGTTGAACATCATCGACACCCCGGGCTACGCGGACTTCTTCGGTGAGGTGCGGGCGGCCTGCTCGGTCGCCGATTCGGTGGTCATCGTGGTGAGCGCGGTGGAGGGGATCGAGGCGCAGACCGAGGCCGCCTGGGACCTGGCCGCCGAGCTCGGACTCCCCCGGTTCCTGTTCATCAACAAGCTCGACCGGGAACAGGCCAACTTCGACCGGACCCGTGGTGCGCTCGTCGAGCGCTTCGGGGCTGGCATCGCCCCGCTGGAGCTTCCCATCGCCGACGGTACGGGAGTCACGGGGATCGCCGACCTCCTGACCGACACGGCAATCTTTTACGACGGTTGGGACTCGCATCCCGGGCCCATCCCCGAGGACCTGGCCGCGACCGAGCACGAGGTGCGCGAGCAACTGGTCGAAGGGATCGTGGTCGGCGACGACGACCTCATGGAGCGCTATCTGGAGGGGAACACCCCCACGAGCCTCGAGCTGGAGGACACGCTCGCCGGCGGGGTGGCCCAGGGGGTGGTGTTCCCGGTCATCTGCGGTTCGGCGGCTACGGGCACGGGCATCGACCGCCTTGCCTCCCTGCTGGCCGAGGTGGCTCCCTCACCGCAGTCAGGGCCACCGATCGAGGTGCAGGCCGGCGACACCGTGCAGGACGTGTCGTGCGATGCGGCCGGCATGCCCCTCGCCAGGGTGTTCAAGACGATGTCCGACCCCTACGTGGGCAAGGTGTCGCTCCTGCGGGTCCTTTCGGGGACGATCCGGCCGGACAGCGTGCTCACCAACACCCGCACGCACGTCGACGAGCGGCTCCACCTCCTCGAGCTCATGCGGGGGAAGCACACCGAGCCGGTGACCGAGGCCCGGGCCGGTGACATCGTGGCGGTGCCGAAGCTGTCCGACGTGGTCACCGGCGACACCCTGGCGCCCAGTGGCACGCCGGTGCTCATACCGCACCCACCGGCCGAGCCGGCGGTGTTCGCCAGTGCGCTGCGGCCGAGGTCGAAGGGCGACGAGGACAAGCTGATGACCGCCCTCCACCGGATCCAAGAGGAGGACCCCGTCCTCGTCGTCGAGCGGGTCGACGAGACCCACCAGACGATCATCCGCGGTACCGGGGAGACCCACCTGGCGGTGACGAGGGAGAGGCTGGCACGGAAGTTCGGTGTCGAGGTGGAGACCGAGGAGGTGCTCACCCCCCTCCGTGAGACCATCTCGACGGCAGCAGTGGCAGAGGGAAGGTACAAGAAACAGACCGGCGGCCACGGCCAGTTCGGCGTGGCCTCGATCCGGGTCGAGCCCCTGGAGCGGGGTGCAGGGTTCCGCTTCATCGACAAGGTCGTCGGTGGTGCCATCCCGAGGCAGTACATCCCGGCGGTGGAGAAGGGGGTCGTCGAGGCGATGGGGCACGGCGGTCCCCACGGCTACCCGGTGGTCGACGTGCAGGTGACCTGTCTCGACGGCAAGCACCATCCCGTGGACTCGTCGGAGATGAGCTTCAAGATGGCCGGGTCCCTCGCCTTCAAGGAGGCGTCGGCCAAGGCCGGACCGATCGTCCTCGAGCCCATCTCGCTCCTCGAGGTCACCGTGCCCGCCAACACCCAGGGAGCCGTCCTCGGTGACCTCAACGCCCGCCGCGGCCGGGTGCAGGGGACCGACGCGTTGGACGCGGGGACCCAGCAGATCACCGCACTGGTCCCCACGGCCGAGCTCCAGCGATACGCAGTCGACCTACGGTCCCTCACCGGAGGCCGGGGCCGGTTCCGCGCCGAGCACGACCACTACGACACGGTCCCGAACAGCCTGATCGACAAGATCGTCGGGCCGAGAGCCGGCTGACCGCTCCCTGCCGCCCTGGGGTGCCGCCGTCTTCGGGCGGCGTAGGGCGAAGGACGGAGACCGTCGGTGCCGTTGCCTCCCGGGAGCCGGGCGCGATTCCGCTCCACCTCTTCGTCCCCTTTCGCACTGTCATCCACGAGCGGTCAGGCGGTCGGGGCGACGGAGCAGTCCCGCGGCACCGGGCCCGACACGGCACCGGCGCGCCCCATATCGTGACCGGGCGACAGACGACTGCCCCTCAGCGGAAGTCGAACACGAGCCGGGCCTCGACCTTGCCGTCCTCGACCTCGGCGATGGCCTCGTTGACCTGATCGAGCTGGCGGGTCTCGCGGACGATCTGCGTCCTCCCGTCGGCGTGAAGCTCGAATGTCTCGGCGAGATCGACCCGTGTGCCCACGAGGGAGCCGACCACCCGCAGCCCCTTGAGCACGGTCTCGAAGATGGGCAGGTGCATGATGTTGTCCGCCGGAAGGCCCACCAGCACGAGCGTGCCGTTCGGGCGCAGGCTGGCCAATGCCTGCTCGCACGCCCTCGGGGTTGCGGCGAGGACGATGGCTGCGTCCGCGCCGCCAAGGCCCTGGATGGCCTGCACCACGTCGGTCTGCTCCCCGTTGTAGGTGTAGGCGGCACCCAACCGCTTGGCCATGTCGAGCTTCTCGTCCACGACGTCGACCGCGGCCACATGGGCACCGGCGATCTGCGCGTACTGCACGGCCAGATGGCCGAGGCCCCCGATGCCGAAGACCGCCACCAGATCGGAGGACCGGGCGCCCGAGACCTTCACCGCCTTGTAGGTGGTGACTCCTGCGCAGGTCAGAGGAGCAGCGTCGAGCGGGTCGATGCCGGCGGGCACGATCCCGGCGAACGCAGCCTCTGCGAGCACGTACTCGGCGAAACCCCCGTTGACCGTGTAGCCGGTATAGCGGGCGCTCCGACACAGCGTCTCCCAGCCCGAGGCACACTGCTCGCACGCCCCGCACGCCCAACCGAGCCAGGGGACGGCGACCCGGTCCCCCTCGCCCACCCGGGTCACGCCGGCGCCGACGCGGGTGACGAGGCCGACCCCTTCATGGCCCGGCACGAACGGTGGCTGGGGCTTGACCGGCCAGTCCCCGTGTGCCGCGTGGATGTCGGTATGGCAGAGGCCGGAGGCCTCCACCTTCACCAGAACCTGACCGGGGCCCGGAACCGGAATCGTCATGTCCTCGATCACGAGCGGAGCCCCGAACTCCCGCACGACAGCAGCCTTCATGGCGATCTCCTTCGGTCTCCGTCCCTACCCCCACCAGCATGGGGCAGACACCGATGTACCCGGCAGGGTCCAAAGTCCTCAGTTCACGGGCGAGTTCCGGAGGCGCTTCGCTCCGGTGGCCCGGGTGGTCGGGCTACTCGCCCTGCCGTTCCATCTCCACGATCCGCCGGGTGATGGCCAGCACCGCCTCGGGGTCGGTGCCCGAGGCCCTCGCCCAGCCGACCAGGAGGTAGTGCGCCAACTGGAGCATGGCGGCAAGAGTGGACCCGAGGTCGTTGACGTAGGTGACCGGATCATCGGCCGTCCGGATGCGCAAGACCTCCTGCTCCAACCAGCCCCGTTGATCCTGAGCGTCGGCGTTGAAGGCGGTGAGCAACCAGATCGCCCGGTCGAGGCTCTGGTTGACCTCGCTGGAGGTGGGCTCGGCATCAGACACACCACGAGGCTAACGGTGCTTCGGGGTGTGTCCACCATCAGGCCCACACGGTGGGGGTTCACCGCCCGGCCGGCAGCACCAGCGGGTGCCGTCCGGCCCCGTGGCCCACTCGCCGCGCTCAGGCACCGCCGGCGAGCTCGTGGGCGCGCCGGGCCATCTCCTCCGGCGGGACGTCCTCGATGTGGGTCTGGACACTCCAGGCGTGGCCGAACGGATCCTCGATCTGGCCCACACGATCCCCGTAGAACTTGTCTTCGATCGGGCGCATGACCCTCGCCCCCAGGAAGATCGCCCGGCTCACCGTGGCGTCGACGTCCTCGACGTAGATCGACAGCACCACCGGGCTGCCGCCCAGTGCCTTCGGTCCCCTGATGCCCATCTCCGGGAACTCGTCAGCGAGCATGACGACGGAATCGCCGATGGCGAGCTCGGCGTGGCCGACCTTGCCCTCCGGATCGTCCATCCGCACCCGCTCGGTGGCCCCGAAGACCTGCTTGTAGAACTTGATCGCCTCGGAGGCACCGTCGATGTGCAGATACGGGCAGACCCTCGGGTAGCCGTCGGGGATGGGCATCACATCGGGCATGGGGGACCTCCAGGTGAGCGTGAGCAGCCCTGCCGAATCGAGCGTACCGGCGCAGGGATCTCCCGACGGCTAGGTGGTGTCCAACCGCCGGTGGCGGCGGACCGGGGGGCGCGATCGGGACCGCCCCGGGCATCCCGGCCGGCCGGGTCCAGGTCGGGCGCAGGTCGGCGCCCTAAACCTACTTACTCGCCGGGAATACCAGGTCAGGGACTCTCAACACCTGTTTGAAGCGTGGTACGTTCCTCCCGCTGCCAGGCCCGTCGAGTAGGTCCCGCCACCCGCTCCGGGCCTGGTAGCACCAAGTGCCCTACCCTCTGCCACATGGCGGTGGACAGATCGGCAGGCGATGATAGCGATCCACTCCTCAGCGCCCTGGGCGAGGTGCTCGAGGCGACGCGGGTCCTCCAGCGGGCGCTGCGGGACAGCGAGGAGCGGACCGTGCGGAACATGGGGCGGCTCAGGTCGGGAGAGCGATTGGTCGACGTCGTACGCGACGCTCCGAACTCGAAGGCCCGGATGGAGATCAACGAGGCCCTGGACCGGTTGACGGCCGCACGCCAGCGGTCTCGGGGCGCAACCTTCCACCGGCTCGTCGACGAGGGCCTGAGCCGCAAGGAGATCGCCTCCAACTGGGGCTTCTCGCAGACCGTGGTGTCCCGGATCATCAACCGCGACGACGCATCGGAGTAGCGCTCGGGAGTGTGGGGATCCACCGGGGCGGGAGCCCGTGTGTCGCGTTCACATTTCGCGTCAGTGTCTCGCTCCGGTGGCCCCGCCCTCGGGGACCGCTCCGGTTCAATCGGGCCTCGACTCCTCCGGCCCGTTCCCGAGCGACCCCGGCTCGCCCGACCCGGAATCGTCCGCGGTCGCCGTGGTGTCGATGACCGTGGTGTCGATGACCCTGGTCCCGAAGCCCGGCCCTGGGCGGAACTGCCCGGATCGCCACAGGAACATCCGCTGCTGGCTCGCCCGACGCTCCCGGCGCTTCGGGCTGAGGGCCAACGCGATGCGGTCGACCGCCAGCACGAGGAGACCGATGACCAACAGGGCAGCGAAGACTCCGAGGGCGATGACCCCCACGAAGACCACGGTCACGACGACCGCCACCAGGACGACCACGGCGACGAGCGTGCTCAGGCATCCAAGTCCAGCTCCCGGACGGCTGCCACTGGCCATGCAGCCAATCATCCCACTGCTGGGTCGACCGCGACATCCGGTCCGACCCGCACATTCGCCCCTGTCGGACGAGAGGGCCACTCCCGGCGCAATGACCGTCGCGGCCGGCCCCCATATCACCCCCCGCCATCGACCGGAGCGGTGGGCCGCTGGGGGTGGTGTCGCCGTTGTCCGCTGACCGGCCCGGGTGGATCGCCCCCGTCCAGCCCTGGGCTCCCGTTCATCCCCTCACCGGAGCTGGACCCTCACTTTCGCCTGCTCCTCCGGTAAGCGGGTCACCCGCTGTATTTGCGGGCGCAACCAACCGCTACAATGGGGGAGGTCAGGCCCGTCGAACCGGGATCCGCCGCCCAGTTCCGGGCCTGGCCCTTTCGCAGCAGCCGTCCGGGGATGCGGACCGGTCACCTGGCAAGAAGAAATTCCTTGCGGCAACCGGTGGTGCCCCAAGTACCGTCGTCCAAGGAGCTGGACCCGTCGAGCATGGTGCCGCCACTGCGCTCCGGGTCTGGCGCCTTTGGCTCTGTCTGCCGAGCCCGGGCCTTCAGAGCGCCGGAATGTCGCAGGACCGGAGCATCACGGACCGGACCGTCAGGGGAGCGGACATCACCGGACGGGGCCGTCACCAGACCGAACTGTGACGGAACGGAAGCGTGACGTCTCCCAACCGGGCGGGGGGCGGGGCAGCGGATGGAGGGGGGCGACAACCCCGCTCCACGAGCCCGGCGGCTCCCTATCGGCAGGTCGGTCGGGCAACTTTAGGGAATCCTCGGAATTTCTCGGGATTTGTTGGAATGGGCCGCGGAGGCCCGGGCCCAGGGGCCGGCACCGGAGGGAACGGAACCGGTCGGGCGCGCCGATCTACGCTGCGCAGATGGCCATCCGTAGGCACAGTGGGTTCGATCACGTCACGATCGCCGTTGCCGACCTCGACGGAGCCAGAACCTTCTTCGGTCTCCTCGGTTTCGAGGAGACCGCGGCGACCGTCGTCTCCGGTGAGGAGATGTCCCGCTACATGGGCATCCCCGACTGGGAGGCCGATCACGTCACCCTCACCCTGTCCGGTGCCGCGACCCACCAAGAGGTGCAGCTCCTCCGCTTCCACCATCCGGCGGTGGCCGATGACCCCGATGAGTCGAACCTGGCCCGGCCGGGGTTCAACCACGTCTGCTTCAGCGTCGACGACCTCGACGCGACGCTCGGACGGCTGGAGGCCGCCGGGGTCCGGACCCGCAACGAGATCATGGAGTTCCACGACCGGCGACTGGTCTTCCTCGTCGGACCGGGGAACGTGACCATCGAGCTCGCGGAGTGGACGACGGCCGAGGCCTGAGGGGACCCACGTGCCGATCCTGCCCCCCGACCACGACTATGCCCATCCGGTCGAATCCGACGCCGCCTGGAGCGAGTCGTACTACTTCAACGCCTATGACCCGGGGACCGACAGCGGGCTCTTCACCCGGATCGGCATCCGGCCCAACGAGGGGACGATGGATGTGGGGCTGTCGGTCTGGCTCCCCGGTGGGGAGCTGGCCGAGTACCGCCACGTGGTCGACCAGCACGAGATGGTGGGCTCACCTCTGGTGGTGGGTGGCGTGCGGTATGAGCTGCTCGATGCCATGACGAGTTGGCGCATCGTGGCCGATGTCGTTGCCGCAGCCCGGTCCTGCCATCCGTCGGACGGTGGGACGCACCCCGTCCACCTGGGCGTGGACGTCCGGTTCGATGCGGTCACCCCGGCCGTCGGAACCGACGGGCAGCAGTCCGGAAGGCCCCGTAGCGATCAGGCGGCGGCGGCGACCGCCACGACCGGCAAGGGCCACCTGGAGCAAGCCGGCCGGTGGACGGGCTCGCTCACCGTCGACGGTGCCGCCCACCAGTGGGACGGCGCTCTGGGCAACCGCGACCGTTCGTGGGGCCCCCGCCGCTGGGGCGGGCCCCCGATGTGGCGGTGGTTCAGCATCAACCTCGGCGGGACCATCCACTTCGGCGGCATCCGCCTCGGCACGGCGGCCGGCGACCTGCACCGGGGGTGGGTCTCCGAGGACGGCCGGGTGACCAGCATCAAGGAGTGGCGACTGCGGACCGAGCTCGCGGAGGACGGTCTTACCCAGCGGATCGTGCATGCCGAGGCCGTGGACAAGCAGGGCCGCGTCCACCACCTGACGGGTGAGGTGCTGCGGGTGGCGGACATCGGGAGGTCGGGCGGCACGGTGGTCAACGAGGGGCTGACCCGCTGGGCCTACCGAGGCGAGGACGGCCGTACGGCGGTGGGGTACGGCATCGCTGAGTACCTCCACCAGCTCGACGACGACGGGAGACCCCTGGTCCCGGTCGAGTAGGCGGCGAGTGGCCAGGTGAAAAGTGGACGTAGGTGACGGGTGGACGTAGGTGACGGGTGGACGTAGGTGACGGAGAACATGGTGCGCCGGTGAGCGAGGACGCCACCGACGTGGCCGGACGGCTCGGCGCCGCCCTCGGTGGCCGGGTGGAATCGGTGCGCCGGCTCTCGGGCGGGGCGTCGCGGGTCACCAGCGCCTTCGATCTCGAGACACCGTCGGGGGGAGGGCGGGCCCTCGTCCTGCAACAGGCCCGGGGGGGCGACCGGGTACAGCCTGCGGACTTCGGGGTGGAGGGGGCCCTGTTGCGGGCAGCCCGCCGCCGAGGCGTCCCGGTGCCGGGTGTGGTGGCCGCCGGGACCGCCGACGGGCTACCCCCGGGGTGGCTGGTGGTCGAGCGGATCGAGGGAGAGTCCATCCCGAGGCGCATCCTGCGGGACACGAGGTTTGCCGGTGCCCGACCGGCCCTGACCGGCCAGACGGCCCGGGCCCTCGCGGCGATCCACTCCATCGATCCGGCATCGGTGCCCGGACTGCCGCCGGAGGACCCGCTCCGCAAACCACTCGACTTCCTCGACGCACTCCACGAGGTGCGGCCGGTCCTCGAGCTGGGGGTCCGATGGCTGGCCCGGGACGCACCGCCCGGAGACGGGTCGGTAGTGGTCCACGGTGATTTCAGGATGGGCAACTTCCTGGTCGACGAGAGCGGCCTGCGTGGCGTGCTCGACTGGGAGCTCGCCCATCTCGGGGACCCCGCCGAGGACATCGGGTGGCTGTGCGCCCGGACCTGGCGGTTCGGTGGTCATGGCCGGGTCGGCGGATTCGGCGAGCTCGACGAGTTCCTGGCCGCCTACACCGCGGTCGGCGGGCGGGCGGTGGGCGTCGACCGGGTCCGGTGGTGGGAGGCGTATGCCGCCGTCAAGTGGGCGGTGGTCTGCCTGTTGCAGGCGTCGACCCATCTGCGCGGCGCCACCCGGTCGGTGGAGCTGGCCGCCATCGGGAGGCGGGTCTGTGAGAGCGAGTGGGACCTGCTGACCCTGATGGGAGTGGCCATGCCGCCCTCGCCGACGCCGACGGTGGCCCGAGTGCCCACCGGGGCCGGCGCCCCCTTCGGCCGCCCCACGATGGCCGAACTGGTGGAAGCGGTGGCCGAGTACCTGGACACCAAGGTCATGCCCTCCTCCGAGGGGGCGGCCCGCTTCGAGGCACGTGTTGCCCGCAACGTCCTGGCCATGGTCGGCCGCGAGTTGGAACTCGGCCCGGACGGTCTGGCCGCCCACGCCGAACGCCTCCGGGTCCTCGGGGCCACCGACGACACCGCGGTGGCTGCGGGCATCCGTGCCGGCGATTACGACGAGGAGCTGCTCGGCGTCGGTGCGGTGCTGGCCGAAGGTGTTCGCGACCAGTTGCTCGTGGTCAATCCCGCGCACCTGGGCTGAGATCGTCGCGGTGCGTCACCGGCGAACTTGCGCGCCGGACCGGGACGACCCCGTAGCCGGGCCGGCCGTGGCGTCAGCCCGACTCAAGACGAATCCGCAACCTGCCGATGGGATCTCGCCGGGCCCGGACCGTGTTCCCGCCAGACCAACGGACCGTGCTCCCGCCAGATCACTCCGGGCCCGGCACCTGCCAGGTCGGCCCCGTCGGCGCCCGCCACGGCCCTCCGGACCGGTCCCGGGCCCCATCGTCGGAACACCGGCAGAGCGGCCCTCGGACGGCATGGACCGGTACGCCCCATCCGTCCCGAAGGCGAGCCTCCTCAACCGGACGGACGCACTGCGCCGGGTGTCGTGCCGGGCGACCTGTGGCCCGGAGCACCCCCCCATCACCGTGCTCCGGGCCACGGAGCATCCCCCTGTGCCCCTTGGTGGACCGCATCGCAGCTCGGCCGGATCGGGTCCCCAACCATCCGGTCACGGAAATGGTGCGCCCGCCCGGGGCCATTGGCAATGGGTGCACCACCCTCGGTGGGTGGACGGCTACGCGAAGGGTCCCGTGGATGCCCCGGACGTCGTCGGATCGGCGGGCACCGTCGCGGAAGGACCAGCGAGAACCACGTTCCGAGATGACGTCCGGGTGGACCTGTGGGCAGACTGGGCCGATGGACCCCGTCGTTCGGAAGTTGCGACCGGAGGAGGCATCGGCATTCCGGCGCTCGGTGATGGTTCCGTTCCTCGAGCCGTTCGCCGGTGATCCCGACCAGGTCGCCGACTTCGAGATGTCGGCGGCCAAGACCGACCTGGACAGGGCGTGGGTGGTCGACACCGGGGACCACTTCGCCGGCAACGGTGCCATCTACAGCTTGGACGTCACCCTCCCGGCGGCGCCCGGTCGGCCCTGTCCGACCGTCCCCATGGCGGGGGTGAGTGCGGTGGGGGTGCACCCCACCCACCGGCGGCGGGGCCTCCTGCGCCAACTGATGACGGCCATGCACGACGATGCGCGGAACCGGGGTGAGGCGATCGCCGGTCTCGAGGCATCGGAGTCGGTCATCTACGGGCGGTTCGGGTACGGGCACGCCGCCGACCTCGCCGAGTACTCGATCGACAGCCGGGCCTCGGCCTTCGCCGTCCCGGCACCCCCGATCGACCTGGTGCTCATGGACAAGGACCAGGCCCTCGACGTGCTGCCCGGGATCTTCGACCGCCAGCGACGCACCCGGGCGGGCGAGGTCGACCGGGGCCCGGGCTACTGGACCCAGCTCCTCGTCGACCGCCCGTACCACCGAGGTGGGCTGTCGGCCCGCTTCCACGCCGTGGGCGACGAGGGGTACGTGCTGTACCGGGCGAGCCGGGAGACGAACGTGTTCCGGGGGGACCGCGTCACCATCGTGGTGGAGGAGCTCCGAGGCGACTCGGCCGATGTCGAGGCGGCACTCTGGCGCTTCGTGCTGGACCTGGATCTGATCGGCCGGGTCGACGTCAAGCGCCGTCCGGTGGACGAACCGGTTCGCTGGCGCCTCGCCGATCCCCGCCGACTGCGGACCGTCGGCGTCGAGGACCGCCTCTACGTGCGGGTCCTGGACACGGCGACCGCATTCGAGGCCCGCGGTTATCAGGGGGAGGGCCGGCTGGTACTCGACGTCCTGGCTCCCGACGCATCGGAGGGAACGGCCGACCAGGCGCCGGGCCGATGGGTGCTGGAGGCCGGGCCTGACGGCGCCTCGTGCCGCCGGGCCCGGGTGGGAGAGGGGGCCGACCTCCGCCTCGGTCTCCCCGCTCTGGGGTCTCTCTTCATGGGCGGGTTTCCGGCATCGCTCCTCGCCGCCGGTCGGCGGGTCGAGGAGCTGCGGCCCGGGAGCCTCGCGGTGGCCGATGCCCTCCTCGTCACCCGGCCGTCCCCACGGAGCGGGACCGGGTTCTGAGCATCGGGGCCCGGGGCGGTCGGGGACCGCAACCGGCATCCCCATCGGATGCGGCTCAGGTCACCGGGCCGGGCTGGCGACGGCGTCGCGGACGAACGCCGACCAGGCGGCGACCCACTCCTCCCACACCGCCGGCGGATAGTCATGACCCATCCCGTCGATCTCCAGGTACCGCGCTCCGGGGACGACGGCAGCGGTCCGACGGCCGCCGCTCGGGTCGATGAGGGTGTCCCGGCTCCCGTGGATCACGAGCGTCGGCAGGTCGACCTCACACAGCCGGTCGGTGCGGGATCCGTCCCTGACCACCGCTCCCATCTGGCGAGCGACGCCCTCGGGGCAGAAGCACCGGTCGTAGGCGGCAGCGGCGCGGGCACGGATGGCGTCATCGTCGAGCCACTCGGGCTTCGATCCGTAGGTGTGCAGCGCAGCGACCTGCCGGTCGAGGTACTCCGCTCGCGAGGTGGGCGGCGGCGACATCAGGAAGGCCAGCGCGGCCTCGGAACTGTCGCCGTAGCCGGGCTCACCGGTGCGGGACATGACCGAGGTCATCGAGCGCAGGCGGTCGGCGTGGTCGATCGCCAGCCGCTGGACGATCAATCCTCCCATCGAACAGCCCATCACGTGGGCTTTGCCGACACCGCACGCGTCGAGGACGGCGACCGCGTCGTCAGCCATGTCGGCGAGCGAGTAGTCCCTGCCGTCCAGTTTCGACGACAGCCCGACGTCCCGATTGTCGAACCGGACGACCCGGAAGCCCTCCTCGCAGAACAGTCGGCACCACTCCGCGCCGTAGTTGATGCACTGGGAGCCGAGGCCGTTGACGAGGAGCAGGGTCGGCTGGCGGGGGTCGCCGTACGACTCGAAGAAGATCTCGACGTCACCGTTCCGTGCCGTGCCCATCGCTCGTTGCCTCTCCCGTTCACCTCTCCTCGAGGATGATGCACGACCCTACTGCCGTTGCCGGCCCGCTTCCCGATCGATGCGGACCGGGACACCCTGTTCGACGACCCTTGCGGGCCGGCGAGGGTTGTTATCGTCTGACCCGTGCAGCACTCCCCCCGCTACGAGGGGTCCCCGCTCATCTCCATCGACGACGCACCGGACAGCCAGCTCGCACCGGCGGCCCGCCAGCGCCGCCGACTGGAGGACGCCCTCGGCTCCCTCGACGACGACCAGTGGGCGGCGCCCACCAGGTGCGAGCGTTGGGACGTGGCCGATGTCGTCGCCCACCTCGTCAGCGTCAACAACTTCTGGACGCTCTCCATCACCGAGGGGCTGGCCGGGAGACCGACCCGTTACCTCGAGTACTTCGATCCCGCCGTCACGCCCGGTGAGCTGGTCGCCGGGGCGCGGGGGACGCCACCGCCGCAGCTGCTGGACCAACTGGTCACCTCCAACGACCGGCTCCTCAACCTGGTCGGGCAGCTCGACGACCCGGGTTGGTCGAAGCTCGCCGAGTGCCCGGTCGGCCACCTGCCCGTCCGCCTCGTCCTCCAGCACGGCCTCTGGGACGGATGGGTGCACGAACGCGACATCGTGCTCCCCCTCGGCCTGACCGTCGCCGTCGAGCCGGACGAGGTCATCTCGAGCCTGGTGTACGCGAGCGCGCTCAGCCCCGCATTCGCCCTCATCCGGGGGGACGCCCCCGCGGGCCAGTTCGCACTCGTGACCGACAGTCCCCCGTCGGCCTGGGTACTGGAGGTGGACGACAGGGTGACGGTCCGACCGGGTGTTGCCGCCCCGGCGACCGATGCCCTCGCCGGTGCCGCCGTCGACCTGGCGGAGGCCCTCAGCCTTCGGGCACCACTCCCGTCGCGGGCGCCCGAACGATGGCGCCGCCTCGTGGCTGGCGGCCTGGCCGCCGCGTTCGGCGTCGACAGCCAGCGAGGCGCGACAGAGCGGCCATAGACGGACTCACTCGGTCATGCGACTGTGGGTGGGCGCGGCTCGGACGGTCGGCGGCAGGTGGCCCTGGTGCCACGTACGACTCAATCGGCGACGGCCGGGCCATCCACTGCGGGCAGCAGTCGGAAATTGCCGATGGCTTCCGCGTCGAACGGGGTCGGTCCCTCGTCACAGCGGTCGCCGATCCCCGACTGGAACCGGCCGAACGCGGCCGACCTCGCCAACGGATTCTCCTCGCCCAGAAGGACGGCGATGTGCAGGAAGCTGACCCGGTCGTCGAGTCGGAACGCCGCGTACTGCAGGCCCTCGGGCTGCTCAGACGCCAGTTCCTCGAACACGTCACGGATGAGGCGCTCGTTCTCGTCGGCACGATCCGGCTTCGTCCGGTATCGGATCACCTTGGTCACTGGCATGGTCATCTCCATCTGTTGATGCGGTTCGGTCAGGTCGACCCTGGTCGACGGCCGGCTGAGGGGCGGAGCGGTCCCGGTCTCAGACGGCGCGCATCGAGTTGTTGCGGGCATCGTGGGTGACCTCGGCCAGGCCGAGCTCCTCCAACAGCGGCGGGAGGTACATGCCGAACCTGCCCCGGTAGCCGTTCCGGAGCCCGTACCAGCCTCCGACGGGATTGTCCGGTGACCGTCCCCACGCCTCGACGGTGCCTTCCTTCGCGGGCTTCTTCTCGTCGGCGGCGCCGAGCTCGACCCACCCGCCCTGCTCGACGAGCCACGCATGGAGGTCGTCGACGGCCCGGAGTCGGTACCGGAGCGTCGTCGATCCCACCTGGCAGACCAGCGCCGGAGGATCGGCCTGCTCGTCCCGGTGGATCGTGTACTCCGACGTGCTCGGAGGGGTGCGCAGCACCCACGGGTCCTCCTTGGTTCCTGTTGCCATCAGTCGTCTCCCTTCACGATTGCCGCTCGATAGTGCGGCAGGAGCGTGTCCCATCCACCTTGGTTCTGGGCGCGCCGCTCGCCGGCCGCGAGGCCGAGGCCCTCCCAGCCGCGATGCTCGATCTCGATCCGCGTCGAGGACGCTGCCTGGCGGACGAACCGGATCTCCACCTCGGTCGCAGCAGTGCGGTCCCGCCCGATGTGCCAGTCGTACACCAGTCGGGTCGGGGGCTCCCACGCCGTGACCTCGCCCCAGTCGTGCTCGACACCGTCCGAGGTGCGCTCGTAGATCCGGCCCCCGGCGCCGCGCTCCAGAACCACCAGGTCGGCGTGGCCGGTCACCGTGTGATCCGCCGGCCACCACCGGCCGATCCCGTCGGTCCACACCACGAACGCGTGTTCGGGAGAGCAGGCAACGTCGAAGGACATCCTCAGCGGCTCGATCACGGCTCCGGGGTCCGCCCCGTGTTCTCGGCCAGGAGGCGGAACCGTCCTGCGGCCTCCCCCCAGACGCCCTCCAGGTACACCTGCACGGCGTGCACCCCCTGTTCCTCGAGGCGGTAGATCCGGCGGGTACCCTCGGCGTGCTCGTCCACCAGTCCGGCGTCCTTCAGGAGGCGGAGGTGGCGCGAGACCGCCGGCCGGCTGATCGGCATGGCGGCCGCGATCTCCCGGACCGCCTTGTCGCCATCGCTGAGCAGGCGCAGTATCTCGCGCCGATTCGGGTCGCCGAGCGCCTCGAACGGGTCGCCGGCCGGATGGGCCCGAGCCATCCTCAAGCGTCCGTCGGACTTCGTAACATGCGGGCTACCGTAACATGTCAGTTACCGATCCGGCAACGGGGAAGGGCCCGGGAGGCGCTCGCGGGGGGCGGCGGCATCAGCGCCGATGTGGGCTGTCCAGGACTGCGGGGTTCACGACGTTGGTCGGCTCGCCACCGGCGAACGCATTGACCTGGTCGAAGACATCGGAGAATTGGAGCTCCCATTCATCGGTGGAGACGTATCCGATGTGCGGGGTAGCGATGACGTTATCCGACTGGAGGAGCGGATCCCGGGTGTCGGTGAGAGGTTCCGTCTCGTAGACGTCGACGGCCGCCGTCCCGGGCCGGCCGGAGGCCAGTGCCGCGACGAGTGCGCCCGGCTCGATGAGTCCCGCCCGGCTGGTGTTCACGAGGAGGGCTGACTCCTTCATCCGCTCGAGGTCGGCCCGGGTCACGATTCCCCGTGTCGCGTCGACGAGCCGCAGGTGGAGCGAGATCACGTCGCACTGCTCGAAGAACGACCGCCGGGACGGGGCGACCTCGGCCCCCTCCGTGCGGGCCCGCTCCCGTGACCCCCGGCTGGCCCAGAACCGCACGTCCATGCCGAAGGCGCGGCCGTAGCCGGCGACGACCTGACCGATCCGTCCGTAGCCGTAGATCCCGAGCATCTTGTGGCGGAGCGAATGGCCGACACCGTCCTGCCAACGTCCGGCCTTCATCGAGGCGACCTGCTGGGGGATCCGCCTCATTCCGGCGATGACGAGTCCCCACGTCAGCTCGGCGGTGGCATAGGACGGCGAACCTTGATGAAGGTCCGAGGACACGACGACGCCGAGTTCGGTGCAGGTGTCGACGTCGATGTGCGGATAGACGCTGCGCTGGCTGATGAGCTTCAGCTGCGGGAGCTTCTCCAACAGTGGCGCGCTGATCCTCGTCCGTTCCCGGATGAGGACCAGCGCCTCCGTGTCCGCAAGGCGCCGTGCGAGCTCGTCGGTGTCGTCGACGTGGTCCGTCCACACCGTCACCTCGTGGTGCTCCAGCTTGGCGAAGCACTCGAGGGTCCTGAGTGTGTCGAAGTAGTCGTCGAGGATCGCCACCTTCACCGCCCGTCACGCACCTTTCGGTTCTCCTGCAGCCGACCTCCTCCAGTCTGGTGCAATGGGCCCGAGGCGGCCCCCGCCGTAGGTGGACGAACAGCCCACGACCCTCGGCCACATTCGCCGGACCGACGTGCAATGATTTCGACGAGTCCCATGGACGACACCGTCGACAACCTGATCCTCGACCTCCTCGAGTGGCTGGTCGCCACTCCGCGCCCCTACGCCGAGGTCCTCGACGCGTGGCGGACGTCGTGCCCCCGTCTGCCCGTGTGGGAAGAGGCAAACGACCGGGGCTACCTGGAATCCCATCACACCTCCGGCGTTCGATTCGTCTCGGTGTCCGAGCTCGGTGCCGGGCACCTGCGGACCAACCGTCGACCGGTGCTCGTGACGGGCCCGGACCGTCCGGCATCCGCCGCTCGGGGACCATCCTGATGCGGCGCCGGACCACCCCACGACGCCGGTAGGCGGGACCCGTGGGGCCCGGCGCCGCCTGAGCCCGGGGAGCGGGCAGCCTCTCGGCTCAGGCGCCCGGTTCCTGTTCGCCGCGCACCCGCGCCAGGATCCGTACCAGGGTCTCCATCTCATCGAGCGGGAGGTTCACGAGGCCGGCCGGTGGGCGGTCGAGGATCCCGTTGGCCTTCTGCGCCAGTGCCGCACCCTTGGGGGTGGCCACCACCAGTTTGACCCGGCGGTCGGTGGGATGGGCCTGGCGCTCCACGAGTCCCGAACGCTCCAGGTCGTCGACCAGTGGTGTCAGGTTGGGGGGGTCCACGCCGAGCAGGGCGGCCAGCTCCCGCATGGGCATCGGCCGGGCCGCGATCCGCCGCAACGCCCTCATCCGTCCGAAGCTCATGCCGGTGTGCTCACTCACCTCCCGTCGGCGCTGGTTGTCCAGCACCAGGCTGGCCATGGCATGCCACGCCTCGCGGGCCGAGCGGTCGTTGCGGCCACCCGCCTTCGTCATGGCGCACCCCCCTCGAGGAATTCGGGGTTGATCGACTCGGCCGTGCGCCGGGCCGTCTCCCGGGCCCACCGGGAGGTCGCGACCACACCGAGGGCCAACACCATCACCCCGCATCCGGCCAGGACCCACCAGCCGGCCCGACTGGCGAGGGCGAAGTCGACGTGGTCCGCCCCCTGCAACGAGACCGACACCAGTGAGCCGACCACCGCCACGCCCAGGGTCTGGCCGACCTGACGCGAGGTGGAGGCGATGGCCGCGGCCACGCCGGCCTGGGCGCGGGGCATGCCCGAGACGGCGGCGTTGGTGATCGGAGCATTCACGAAGCCGAAGCCGATGCCGAAGATCACATAGGCGGTGAACAACCAGGAGAACGGCGTCGTGGCGCTCAGTCCGACCAGCATGAGACAGGAGGCGGTGAGCGTGACGCCGGCGACGACGAGCGGCAACCTCGCTCCGCGCCGACCGACGATCCGCCCCGACAACGGGGGGAGGAGCATGGTCATCGCCGCCATCGGCAGCGTGTCCAGCCCGGCCTGCAACGGGGACAGCCCACGCACGTCCTGGAGGTAGAGGGTGTTGAGGAAGAGGAACCCGCCCAGCGCGGCGAACGCCGCCACGGCGATCAGTGCGGCCGAGGAGAACGGCACCGAGCGGAAGAAGCGCAGATCGATCAACGGCTCGGCGGCCCGGTGCTCCCAGGCGAGCAACGAGGCCAACGACACGGCGGCCACGGCGAAGGCCCCGATGATGAGGGGTGACGACCAGCCCCGACTCGGGGCTTCGATGATGCCGTAGGTGAGCGAGGCCAACAGGGTGATCACGAGCACCTGCCCGGGGACGTCCACCTTCCGGGCCACGGGTGCCCTGGACTCGGGGATGTACCGGCGGGCCAGGACGACCGCCGTCAGTCCGATGGGGATGTTGATCCAGAAGATCGACCGCCAGCCCACCGAGGTGACCAGTACCCCACC
>Ga0182030_10008230_pt1 | contig 21636 bp, 17 predicted proteins | sample 812S3MmetaG_FD_121299 | JGI IMG/M metagenome (GOLD analysis project Ga0182030, IMG submission 121299) | Permafrost microbial communities from Stordalen Mire, Sweden - 812S3M metaG (Illumina Assembly) | ecosystem: Environmental > Terrestrial > Soil > Wetlands > Permafrost | place: Sweden...
CCGTGATTTGCGACAATCACCGCATCCCAACTCGAATGGGTCTGGCCCGATATCGAAGCAACTGTTTGCGATAGATTCTCCTTGACACGGTTCCAGTCGCGCGCGTTCTCCTGATGCCGCACCGGAATAACAAAACTGAGCATAGCGCCCATACCCTCTGATCGCTCTTTCCGCTTAAAAGCCAGACCTACTCATTTCTCTTCGACGCATATCACAATACCCGCAACTCATCGATACATCGCGGCACCATTGCGACAGCCTCGCGCATCCGCTCGGACTTCTGCGCAAATACCTTTTCGTCGCTGAGCATTGATGGCATCTTTGAAGCAATCTGAAGACTCTTTGCCGCGTTCTCCACATGCGCAATCGCTCCGTTCTTCCAAGATTCACTTGCCCGCAGGGATCCGATGATCTTGGCAGGGACCGCGTAACTAATCCCACGCGCAGCTCGCACCCATCCACGCCACCACTTAGCGCCGCGATATCTTTGTGCCCGTTGATAGTGAGCGACGACGTTTTCTTCTGACGCATCCTGAACGAAGTTCGCTTCGCCATATATCCAGTTCGTCATGTTTCTAAATTTCTCTATCCCGGTGCTCGCACTTAGGACGTGCGGCCGATAGTCCATCTGCATGCTTTGCGCCCAGTCGAGCCACTTGAACGTGCTGATCGTGCTCCCAGTCACAACCGGAATCCACGGAACCCGCATAGTATCCGCAACAATTGCCCCATGCATCGCATCCGCGATCACACACTTTGCGTGTCGAATTCGTTCAACGAGAAGCCTGCTATCGGAGAGAGGATCGAGGTACTCAAGTCCTGCGATCGTGCATGCCAGTTCCCAATTTCCAGTCTGGATGCAAGAGTGGTGAGGTACAAACACGATTCCGCTCCGTTCGCTTTCCGGGATGGAATCGAGGCCTGCTATCTCGCGCAGAAGGATGGCCGCATCAGTCACTGCGAATTCGGGGCGAAGCTTCAGAACCCCTGCAGAGAGAGGTCCTCTTAAGGCAAGTACTTTCCATTTCGGACCGCCCCAGTCGCTGGGCACACACCCATACCCAACGCCGCTTCCCAGGACAATCCACTTCCTTCCTGGCGGCATCAGAGAAGCATTCAGGATTGTCCCTATACCACTAAGATTCACTCCATCATCGCCGCAAAGTTCCTTCGGAAAGAGCGATTTCCACATCCATGAATTAAGGTCGTCTCCGAAGTTAGGCCGGCCGGCTTGTTGAAAATACACGAGATTCATTACCAGCTATTCCACGGTTGCGTAAGTCCGGCGTTTGAGGAGTTTTCTCCAGACACTCTCCCCGCTATAGTGGATCGAGCGTAGTCTTTTCCGGAAGCCGTCCGGCAGGCAGCGCTTCAGGCCCGGGAAAAGGATCGTCGCACGGAAGAACAGCCAAAGCACCATCGGAGACACGATTGCCATCTCCGAGCAGTCCTTGAGAATATCCATATAGATCCGCCATCCACGCCGCGCGGCCACGGCTTGCGTCAGACAGTCAGTCACAAAGAAGTACGCCAACGCTTTGGCACTGAATAAATCTCCCCGCGACTTCGCCCAGCTCCGAGATATTTCGCCCCCTGCAATCTCAGCCTTATTTGTATTCATCCGGTCGTGATCGTCATCGCAATGGTAAATGGACAGAGGTTTCTGAATGATCGTTATTTGTCGAGAAGTATCTTTGATTGAGCGCAAAAGCCAATCCGTATCGTCGTTCATCCGCACCCCACGATCAAACGGGTGACGAAGAAATAGAGATCTTGGCGCCAGCCACGTCGATGTTTGCAGGAAGGTTAACCGCGCCCCCAACATCGGAATTTCGCAGAAAAGATATTCGCCAATTACCTGACCGGGTTTGGGTACGCGCCTCGGGCGTATGCTCTGGCCCTTCGTTGTTCGTTCAAAATACTGACAGCATATAAGTGCGTCGCGGACGCTTCCGCTGGCCGCAGCCTCCATCTGCGCAGCCAGCTTTCCCGGCAGCCATTCATCGTCGTCGTCCAAAAGGGCGATCCATTCCCCTCTCGATTCACGGATGCCAATATTCCGCGCCTCTCCACCTCCAACCGATCGCGTCAAAATATAGACGCGAATTCTAGAGTCAGTCAATTGGAAGAACTCTTCATAAGACTCCCCGCTCCCCCCGTCGACAATGACGATGACCTCTATGTCCGGATACGATTGAAGCAGCGCACTCTTGATGGCCCTTTTTGCGAGGGCTACCCTGTTGCGCGTGGGGATAACCACACTGATCTTTGGGCTTTGACCCTTCCGATTCACGCCCCTACCCTCTTCTAACCCAGTGTTTCGACGACAGTTTTCATACCCGCATAAAACGCAACTTTGCCGTGCCAAACCATTTCGGAACAGCGACCATCCAAAGCATCGGCACGCTACGTGTTCCGATCAGAAATCGTGAAAGACAGCATCTTCAATTGGCCCGCTCCTGCTGCTGCTCATAGCATCATCTACAAACGCTCTGAACCGCGACTCGAACACCGCGGTGTCGAAGAGCCGAGAATTCTCCTGAATTCTGCTCGGTTGAAACTGCCATTCGCTCTGCTCGAATCTCCGAATAGCATCGATCACGGCCTCCGTCGTCTGCTCCGGAAAGATGATCCCGGTATTCTCTCCGGCGTCCGAGAATCCAGTTCGTAACGTCTCAGTCGCCCCCCCTTTGCCGAAGGCAATCACGGGACGCCCATACGATTGCGCCTCAACCACAGCAATTCCGAAGTCTTCATATGCGGCAAAAAGGAGTGCCCGGCAGTTTGCATATATTTGAGCTAGCTGCTGATCGGAAATACCTCCGACAAATTCGATTGTGGGACCCGCAATCCCTTTCAGGCGTTTCGCCTCCCTTCCCGTTCCGCAGACGATCAATTTGCGCCCTAACCTTGTGCAAGCATCCACAAGCAAATCGGTTCTCTTTGTCGGTGACAATCGCCCGACTGACAGATAGTATCCACCCGAGCTTCGCGCAATATACCCTCTGGACGTATCAACCGGTGGATAAATGACGAGGGCCCCACGTCGATAGTGCTTTTGAATCCGACGGGCAATATGCCTCGAGTTCGCGCAAAATCGGTCGACTCGCTGCGCTGCGCTAAAGTCCCATTCTCGAAGGTACTGCGCCGTTAGCGCATAGACCGGATGAAGGCATCTGGGTACCATAGCCAACGATGGCCAATACAAATCCCATATCTGTCGCCACGGTGTATGGCAGTAACAAATATGCACGCAGTCGTCATCCGTCAGTACGCCTTTCATCACCCCGTGATCTGAACTGATGACCAGATCGTAGCCGCGCAAGTCTAATCCGCCAACTGCATATGGGTAAATCGGCATAAGTCCGCGATAGGCCTTCGTAATTCCCGGGAGCTTTTGTAGAGCTGAGTAGGACGTTACCCGGCCCCTCAGTTGCTCCGGAATAAATCTGGAGTCGCCAAACAATAGAAACAGATCTGCGTCTGGATACAATTTCCCGAATATGTTGTCGACCTTCTCTGTCCCGCCGAACTCATTGTAGGAACTGCTTACAATCGCCGTACGCATTGGACCTTGCCTCCTTGGCAGGGCTCGTCAATAAAAGCCACACTGTCTCCACTCTTCCTCGCGCACAAGTGTCCTGCTCCAGCTATTCGACCTCCGCGTTCACGAGCAGGCCAACGTGCCACTCTCTGCGCTTGCTCAGAAAGACGTAAGTCCCGGCGCTTAGGCGCAGCACACCAGCGCAGAGTAGATACGCAAGCGCGACGGAGAACATTCCGCCAAATTTCGCAGCCGTGGTGATCGCAACAATCGTGATGAACGCGATCAATACCCAGAACCAAAGAAACGGCTCTCGCTTGTGGGCTCGCAGGTAATATGCTTCGCATTGCACAATGTGTCCGAGGACAATTGCCAGTACAAGGAGAGCAAAACTCGGAATCGGTAAGACTCGCGCGGCGTACTTTGGCGCATAGCGCGAGACGATCCACAATCCGCCGAGAACAACGACGGAAGCAACGAGCAAAAATGCGCTAGACTGTGCGACCGTTTTGCGGAACACCTGATTGAGCTCCACAATCTTGTTCTGCGCGACAAGCATCCCCATCGGCGCAGCTTTCGTCGACATCCAGGACACTGCAATTCCGGCGAGCGCACTGCAAACGCTGAGCGACATTCCCATTTTCCCCGCTTCGATCGCGCCGCGATAAGCGAACAAAATGGGATTTAAAAGCTGAAATGTGATATAGATGCTGGCCCAGCTAACAGCGATGCGCCATTGAAATGGGAGGATCTCCGTCTTCCACCTGATCGAATGGATTCGCGTGTCGACCTTCAACAATCGGAGCAACATTCGTCGGTTCACTTGCAGGAGAAAATAGGCTGAGCCTAGAGCTTGTCCCCCGATCATCGCGCCCGGCGAGTAAAGACCGTGATGAAATGCCATGCAAAGCCAGGACAGACTGCTGCCAAGAATCGCCTGACACAGACGCAACTTTGCGACGTTGACGACATGTCCGCAACCTTCCAGGAAAGATACTACGGGGTCCATTTGGAACGTCAGGAAGGTCGCGCACAGAACGCAACTCCACGGCCCTTTCCAGTGAATCGGGGTTCCACCCTGTTGGTTAGAGTCGAAGAAGCAGGCGCCGGTGGCGGTCAGAGCAGCTACCAAAGCAACTGCGGCGACCGCGTACCATCGAATGCTTCTTTTTAAGAGCGACGATATCCTCGCAAGTGCAACAGGATCACCCGATATCTCGTCGTTAGATAGAGCTGTTAGTTTCGTTCGTTCATGTGCAGCAGTTTGCAAAACAACAAATGAAAACCCGAGCTCAAAGATCAATTGAATCGCGACGAGGCTCGAGAAGGTGTAATAGTAACCCTGTTCAACGGGCCTCAGATTGCGAGCAATCAAGAGCATTGTGATTGCGCCTGCGGCAGTCTGCCAACCGCGGGAACCTATCGTGAAGAGGATCGCACGATCAAGGCCAATGAGCTTCCAGAATCTTCTGCTCATGATTCTCTCGGTTTCACACTTTTGACCTTGCCAATTCGTCCGTGGAACTTAAAGACACAAGAAGCGCGCTTTCGCGAGCAATCGCAGAAATTTGCGAACGCGTTTCGCGAACGGCGATGGGCTTTAGACGGTGCTAAGAGAGAGGGTTTTGTCACGACATCCCATCGCGATTCCGCTGGCGGATGCGCTCGCTTTCTTGCTTTGCAAGGCGAGGTTCAGGCAAGACATCATGAAGAGAGTCCAACCCAAATTGATTGTGCCAAGCAACTCTGTCTCATCTATATTCAAGAACACTGTCACCAATACAATCGTCAGATACCAGTCCACATATTCCCTGTCACAACTTCCTCGGCATCGGCCATAGTCTATGACCGCCTTGACAATACACCACAGTGTAAGCACTACGGCGACCGCTCCAAGCTCCACCCATACCTCCAGAAAGCCATTATGAGCATTGTTTGGATCCCACGGTATCGATGCCACAATTCGAGCCGACTCGCCCCTCAATCCCTGCCAGAATCCGTGAAATCCATAGCCGGTCAAAGGACGCTTTCGGATGCTCATGACGACTTCCACCCATATCGGGAATCGTCCGTGCAAGGATGAGTCCTTGCCGAGAGATGTCAGAATCTTCGGCAGTGTTTGAAATACCGCATAGGCTCCGATTGCGGATGGAATAATAGCCGCGACCAGGAGCGAGAGGCTGCTCTTGCTCTCGAAGCGGCGCAGAATCCTCGTCGCAATACTAAACAGAATGAGAAAGAGTGCCATCAGCCATCCGGTCCGTGACCGCGTGAGCAGCACAACGATCGTCACAAGCGCTAGGTAAATCTGTCTGCGCCCGCCAGACAATCCATGTATATGTTTCACGAATAAGAGCGGGCTGACAAGAAACAAGGACATGTACGCACATTCATTCTTGTGGGGACAGATGCCCTCCAAGCTCCACGCGCCGAGCAGGTTTCTGGAGAGCCCGTATCGCGGCAAGACAACGGCAATGGCGAGATTCGACAGAGTGAACACGACGCCAACAAACACGAGTAATTGCACCTGCCGCATCGGGCTGAAGCGTTTCACGAGATAAGTAGCTAGCAGAACATTAAACAGGAGATATGCCGCGTTTCTCAGACTAGCGACGGGATTCTGCGACCACGCGGCCGACGCGAATGTCCAGATAGTGATTAGTAGGAATGCCCACATCTTGCGGACACCGCTTAGAACAGGCAACGCACTGCGCAGAATTAGGACAGCCAGAACTAACATTGCCGAGCCGGTTTCAACGATTCTCTGTAGGTTCTGGCCATCACTGTCGGTGCGTATCCCGTGGGTCACGTAAGTGCCGGAAGCTGTCTTCCCCAACTTCGCGTCAAACGAGAACTGCCCGTCGACCGCATAGTAGAGAAGCGAAAAGGCGAGAACGTAATGGAGGACTGAAGTCCACATATTTACGCCAGGCGATTGCAGTACATTCCGGTGACTCACTCTTCCAATTCCTTAGACCAGCCGCCCAGGTAGCCTTCCTCAATCAACCTCAATTTCTCCGTTCCCACCAAGATATTCCTTACTTTTCTCCTTTGGTGCGAACCGAGGAGAAGGTAGCCAAGGAAGTAGCAGACAGACTCGATCGAAAATGCCCCAAACATCCAGCCCGTCAGCAAAAGGTAGAGCTTGGCGTAAAGCGGTTCTTTGCGGAGTCTCGATCGCGTTACGCACTCCATGACGACGAATAGCGGAAATGAGCGCTTGGTGAAGCGACTGCGGTTCGCTATTCCCCAAGTCAATAATGGCTCCCAAGGTCCTGCCCCTCCCAACCTTCCTTGCGTCGATGCATTATTGAAGACTGAGAGCGCTTCAGGTAAGACCTGCACCAGCGCGCCAGCATCCTGCACAGCTCGCAAAAGCCATTCGGTGTCCTCAATCGCCATTTCCTTTGTAAAAGGCACCGCATAAAGGAGATTCTTCGATGTGAAGATCGTCGAAGGCTGAATGAATCCTCGCTTGCAATAAACGTACTCGCTAATGTCTTCGAAAGGGCCGGGGAGAACGGATGGAGCGATGCGCTCCATGCCGGTTGTCTTTTCAATATAACGACATCCGAGAATCAGACAATCGCTACTGTACTGCTCGGCCAGCGCCAGTTGCTTCTCGAGTTTGCGCGGCAGCCACTCATCATCGTCGTCCAGGAAAGCAACCCAGTTTCCAGCCGCGTTGCGAACTCCGACATTTCGCGTCTCGGCTAAACCCAGATTCTCTGCATTGACGATTGTCTTGAGTTGCAAAGAGCCAATCGCCTGAAGCGACTCAACCGTAATCGGGTCTGGGCCGTCGACAACCACGATAATCTCGATATTCGTATGCGTCTGATTCAGCACGCTGCGCACCGCATTGCCGACGAGGAGGGGCCGATTTCTTGTCGGAATCACTACGCTTACCAAGATTGCGCCATTCTCTTTTGCTTTGATCACACACTCAGCCGCGATTTGCATTGCACGTTTCGTTTGAATTCGCGCCAACAATTTCAGGACATAAGCTTGGGAGGAACTGGATTCTCAAAGATGCGCTGGTGTAAACGGATGCATTTTTTCCTGGAGCAGCTGTTGAAAAACGAGCTTCAGGAATCGAAGGTTTCCAAACGTGTAGCGGCGCCACAATCTGCGTGGCTCTACGCATAGACGAGCAAACCACTCCATTCCGATCGCTTGAATCCAATGCGGAGGGCGGCGGAAAAAGCCCGCCAAAACATCGAACGCCGCGCCATTTCCCATCACCAATTTCACCGGAAGATCGTTCGCATACTCGTTCAACCAATACTCTTGTTGCGGAACCCCCATGCCCACGAAGAGGAAGTCAGGATGCGCGTCTCGGATTCTCTGTTTGATCTGCGCGACAATAACGGGATCGAATTCCCTGCCGAAGGGGGGGCGGTCGCTCTCGATCTTCAATCCGTCGATCGCGGATGCTAATTTTTTGGCGGCGTTTTCCGCAGCGCCCTCCATTCCGCCCAGGAAATAGACGGTCCGGCCAGTGGCGGCTGCAAGGCGGCAAAGTTCGACCATGAAATCGATCCCTGGAATGCGTTGCGGCAAGCCCGAGCCGAGAATCCGCGCTGCCACTCGCACGGAGGATCCGTCCGCCAGGTTCAGGTCATTGGCAGCGAGGATTTCATGAAAGCGCCGCTCGCGGCTGGCAATACTTAGAAAGTAGGCATTCACTCCCGAGACACGAATCGGGATGTCTTTCGCGGTTTCAACGGCGGAATCGACCCATCGTACGGCTTCTTCTGAAGTAATTCTGTGGATGGGCACACCAAACAGATTCATGGCCTTTGGCCTTATGAACTCCGATTGTGAATTCACTTGCAAGTTCCTCCTGAACCCTTCAGCGCTTTCGCATCCACCGTTGGCGAGCAGGTGGTCATATTTGTCTTAAGCGAGCGCGACCGGAATATGCGATCCAGGAAGAATGCAACGGATGTCCGCATGCACCTAGAAATGATAGAGCGCTGCGGATCCCACAGAGGCGGCAATAGTTGAAGAGTTCATTGCGAAGTTGCGCAGATAGCTAAACGGGATATATACAATGTCGTCCGCCTGCAATTGGATGTCGGCGCGTTTACCGTTCTCTATAGCATTCAAGGGAACTGATGTCTCGATGTAACCTTCGTTCTTCTGTTTCCGAAGCAGTCGGGCGTGGGCTGGCACACCCGAAGGTGGAATACCTCCCGCACGCGCGACGAGTTCGAGAAGTGAGATGTTCGAGCTGTTATTGGACATCACGTAACCGCCTGGGTGACCGAAGTCTCCAATCGCATAGACTACGCCAGCCCTCGGGACAATAATCGCGTCACCGGGGCTCACGGTCAGAGGTTGGTTCAGCTCCCTACCCGCGTCGTTCGATACAAAGTATGGTTCCTGTTCGCCAGTTCGACGATGTTTGATCAAGATTTGTCTTGCCGCTATTTCCGTCAAGCCACCCGCCATTGAAAGCACATCGAGGACGGACCGAGGTGCCATGATCGAGTACATGCCGGGGGAATGCACTTCACCTGACACAGAGACTTTTGCAGCAACGTATTCGTCGACGATCATCGTCACCTGGGGATGAAGCAGAAGCCCATGAACCATCAGGGCATTTTGAATACTTAGCGATGCGGCCGAAGGGGTCAATCCCGCAACCGGAATCTCACCCAAAAAATTAAGTGAAATCACGCCTCTATCATTCACGCGGGCATGTTGTTCGAATTCCGGCGCATCGAACACCTGAACATGAATCAGGTCTCCCGGACCAATCAGCAAACTTTCTCCATTTTGCCCAAAGGTTCTCACCGAGACGAGCCACAGCAGAAGGAGCACAAAGTTACGCATGAGTACGAGCTCCCGGCACGCGTTGATACGCGTATTGTTTGTAACCGTGGTACTCATAATAGCTCTCATCTCCTTGGTGAATGCCGTTGAGAATAATCCCCACCTTCGCTCCTTTTCCTGTCTCGACCATCTCTAACGCTCGGCGCAATTGTCGTCGTTCGGTATGTCTGGCGCGCGCCAGCAACAAGGTCACGTCCACGAGCGGTCGCACGATGTGCGTGTCCGTCACCGGAAGCAGCGGCGGCGAATCCAGCAAGACCACATCGTACTGAGACCGCCAGATTGCCAGCCATTCTGCAAATAGAGTTTCCCCCAGCAATTCTGCGGGATTGGGAGGTGCGCTTCCCGCCTGCATGTACCAAAGGTTATTGATATTTTCCACCGGTAAAATCCTGGACTCTTTGATTTGCCCAGCAAGGAGATCACTCAGACCCCTCCGCCGCGGTTGGTTGAGCCTCTGCCGCAACGTCCCTCGACGCATATCCATGTCGACAAGCAGGACACGCCGATTCGATTGCGCGAAGAGCACGGCAAGATTTACTGCTAGAACCGATTTCCCTTCACCAGGAATTGCGCTGGTGATCAGAATGACGCGTGATTTATCGCCGCCTCCGGCGAGGAGAATTGATGTTCGAATCGTCCGGAGTGATTCGGTATAACTCGACCTTGGTTCATCAACACTGGGTAGGAACCATCTCGAACGTTCAGCCGCAATCTGCAGGGCAAGGTTGAAATCTGGCGTGACTCCGAATAGGGTCCTTCCGATTACCTGTTCAGCATCGTAAATAGAATTGATCTTGTTATCGAAAGTATCTGCGATTAGACCAAATCCGCAACCGATGATGAAACCGCCCGCGAGCGCAGCGGCCATATAGACTGGGACGTTGGGCTGTAGCGGCTTCCACGGCACACGCGCGGGGTCGACAATTGTGATATTCGAAGATTTCAACCCTTCTAACACACCAGCCTCGCGAAGCTTATTGACCAACCCCTCATAGAGTTGTCTGCTTTCTTCGGCCTCCTGTCGCACAATCGCAAATTCAATCGCCTTGTCGTTAAGCTTGTCGGCATTAGATTTTTCGCGATTGAATTCCGCCCGAGAGGCGGATTCATCTTGCTTGGCAATTTCATAGTCGCTCGCCGCCCGGGCCTTTATCCTGCTGGATTCCTCGGAAATCGATGAATTCAAGGCCGCCAGGTTGCTTTGCATTTCGTTGAGCTTAGGATATGCAGGACCGTACTTCGCTTCAAGCTCCCTGAGCGACGCCTTCTCAACTGCCTCTTGTTGGCGCAAGCCCTGCAATAGTTGCAACGAATTGCTCATCGATGAGCCGAGTTCGGCATTTCCCGCCAGTCCCGAAAGGAGTTCGGCATCTTCACCTGCCGCGGCCTGCGCAATTGCTCCGCGAAGGATCCTCGCCTTCTGCGCCTGATTTAAAGCTTGCGTCTTTTGCTGCAACGAATCGAGAACGGCGGAATAGGCCATTTCTCTTCCCGTCGCGTCCACATTGCCAAGCGAGTAAACACCGGAGGCGCGTTGCAGATCAACTACTTGCTTCTGCAGGTCTTCGCTTTGTTTTCTCAAGTCGCCCAATTGGCTGCGAAGCCATTCAGACGCTTGATTAGTTGCCGTGAAGCGCGTTTGGAACGTGTAGTCAATCAAAGCCTGCGTGAGCCGATTGACAACGGTCGCGGCGACGGTTGGCTCGAAGCTCAGGTAAGCAATCTCGATGAGCCTGGTGCCGGGAATTGGCTTCACCGTGAGATTCTTCTTGAAAACTTGAACCGCAAGCGATCGTCGTGCTGGCGAGTCTTCAAGACCCGCGCCTCGCTTATCCGGCAATCCCCGAGGGGAGATAAGCGCGACGAACCAGCTCATCAGATTCCAATGGGGTTTGAAATCGGCAGTCTGCTCCAGGTGTAGCTCCTGAATGGTCTTCAATGCGAGTGAGTCGGACCTGAGAATGGCGGCCTGGGTTTCAATTAATATGTTCCCCTCCAACGCATCGGATGCGCCATCGGCCGGGCCACTCATCATCTCCTGAAGGCCCATCGCATCTGCGCCTTCCTTCCGGATCTCCACGGTCGCGCTCGCTTCATATCGCCGCGTCGAAACAACACAATAGATGCCTGCCAACAAAAGAATCGCCAGAGTCACCGCATGAATTATCTTCCGCCGGCGCTGATAAATGCCGGCAAGATCGCGCAACGTCATTTCTTTGTCAGATGATGTTTCCATGTCCAATCCTTTCTGTTCGAGAGTGGGCATGCAGGCAGCGCCATTTGCAATCGGCGCCGGCTTAGCCCAGGAACAGATGAGGCTTCGGAACGAACTCAGATTGGGAAGTGGACCAGATAAGACGGGATTGCTCAGCGATGTGGCGCAGTTTCAATCGACATACGTTTGAGAGAGCTGGGATCGCGAGGCCGGTCAGGATTCATTGTGTTTTGCGGGATGCGCCGGTGGCTGCCGTATTTTCAAGGTGCTCAGGGGCAGGTATGTATTCTGGAACCATTTGAGTGAGAAACTCAACCACGCGCTTGCGATCGTGAAGACCAATGGCACGTTGAAGCGTTTCGCGAAAGTCGCGGAGGCGGTACAGATCTAGATCGCCCGCCGAGGAGATGGTGCGAATTTCCGGTTGCTTTGTGGACGTCAACGCCTGCTGCGGGAGCGACAAGTGCTCCGAGAGCTTTTCTCCTGGACGCGCGCCGGTGAATTCAATGCGGATTTCGCAATGGGGCTCACGGCCAAGCAGGCGGATGAGCTTTTCTGCAAGATCGAGGACTTTCACGGGTGTTCCGAGTTCGGGTACAAAGATCTCGCCGCCTTGGCAAACGGATGCGGCATAAAGCACAACCTGGTTGGATTCACGCAGAGTCATGAAATAGCGCTCCATGGCGGGGTAGGTTACGGTCAGCGGGCCGCCCGCGGCAATCTGCTCGGCGAATACCGTTGAAGCACTCCCGCTGCTGCCGAGCACGTTGCCAAGACGCACGGAGGCAAATTTCGTTCCAGTCGATTTTTGCATGGCGACCAAAGCCAGCTCTGCCGCGCGCTTGGTAGCACCCATGACGCTAGTGGGCAGCACTGCCTTATCGGTGGAAACCTTGATGAAACATTCAGCACCGTTGGCGGCCGCGGCTTCTGCCGCGATGCAGGTGCCGAAGAGATTGTTTTCGACGGTCGCAAAGACGTGGCGCTCCATCAAAGGAGCATGCTTCAGGCCGGCGGCGTGGAAAACGATGGACGGATGGTATCGATTGAAGACTCGATCGACATCTTCGAAGCGCGTGAGACTGCCGATTTCGGCGTGGAAGGCGAGTTCCGGAAATTCCTTCGCCAGGCCTCGTTGCAGGTGAAAGATGGGTTTCTCGGCCTGATCGAAACCGATGAGCGCGCCCGGGGCGCAGGCGGCAATTTGGGAACAAATCTCCGACCCGATGGAGCCGGCAGCACCGGTCACAAGGACGACTTTACCTTGCATCTTCTCGCGGATGGATTGCATATCTATTGGAATCGGTGTTCTGCCTAGCAGTTCCTGTGTTGCTGAATCCGGGAGTGTGGGCGTCGACTGGATATTTCTTTGCATTTGCTTCATTCTTTCGAACTTCTAAGCGAGCCGGTTTTGGCGGTCCACTTTATGGGAGCGTTCGATGTCTGGATTGGTGGCGGAATTTGTATCGAGATTTCAAACCGTACGAATCGAAAGAGCGCACGGGACTCCGGCGACTTGAAGATGCCGTCAAGCAAAGGAGCTTCTCATTTTTCGTTGAATTGTGAGCCAGCATAATTTAGGCAGGAAGGAATGTGGCAAGGCTTCGCCATCCTCACTTGGATGAGCTTTTCCACATTCAATTTCATCCGGCAGATATTGCGATTCAACGAACCTCGCAAAGAGATCCGCATGAATTTTCGGCGACATCACTTCCTATGAAATTGAAGTGCAGCCACTATAGCCCTACTCGCGCTGGAAGTAAAATCCGGAAGTCGTGCCCCGAAGTTGGCTTCTTGGGATTTCTTCTGCGATCTGCCGTCGTCCTGCCCTCGCGAAAGCTGACCGATGAAGCAGGAGGTTATTTTTCCCATTCACTTTCTTTTGGCGCGCGCACCATTCGAACAGCTGAATATTCGCAAATCGTACTTGACGTCATACACTGTTTGTTATACAGTATGTGAAGTACAGTGTACGAGGCACAGCAATGACTCTCACTGAGAACCTTTTTGAAAACCTTCGACTGGAGCTTAGGCGCGGCTGCCTTACGCTGGCCGTCCTCGCGCAGCTCCACGAGGAGCGCTACGGCTACACCTTGCGCAAAGCCCTCGCCGACGACGGGCTGGCCATCGACGAAAGCACGCTCTATCCGCTCCTCCGCCGGCTCGAGGCGCAAGGATTGCTGGCCAGCGAATGGCGCGAGGAAGAAAAACGGAACAAGCGCTTCTATCGGATCACTCCGGATGGCGCACAGCTCTTCGCGCAGCTTCTTGCCGAGTGGCAGGCCATCAACGCATCGGTCACCGAAACGCTCCGCGCTCGCACGGGTGACGCTCAATGACACAAGTAAAGGAAGGCACAATGGAACGCCTCGATCGTTATCTGCTGGCCGTACGCAAGCACCTGCCATGGCAGCGGCAGGACGACATCATCGCCGAGTTGCGCGCCAACCTGGAAGCGCAGCTCGAAGAAAAAGAAGCCGCGCTCGGCCGCCCGCTCAGCCCCGCCGAAATGCAAGAGTGGTTAAAGGCGCTGGGTTCCCCGCTGCGCATGGCAGCGCACTACCAGCCACAGCAATACCTGATCGGGCCGTCTCTCTATCCGATTTTCCGGAATGTGCTGAGGATTGCGCTTTCCTGGTCGGCGGTCATCTACTGCATTGCAAGCGCCGCGGGCTGGCTGGCCAAATCGCCGCATGCGATCGACGTTTTGCGAGCGCTTTTGCAGGCTCCTCTTGTTCTTTTCACGGTCGCGGCATGGGTCACTTTCGCCTTCGCAGCAATCGAAATCGCCGTGACCCACCAATTTTTAAAGTTGCCGGACTTCTGCGCACCATCGGCGGGCTGGTCTCCGGCCGAACTGCCGCCCTTCAGTCAAGAGGCTGCCGGCGGAAAGAAACCGAAGAGCTTCGCCGCCGCTGTGGCCGAAGTTATTTTTGGCTTCTTTTGGCTCGTCTGGCTGCTTCTGGTGCCGGCTCATCCGTTCCTGATGTTCGGACCGGGCGTCTACTATCTCCGTTCCCTGCCCTATGCGCTCGCGCCGATTTGGGTGACGGCCTATTGGTGCCTTGTCGCGCTCAACATTCTGCAATTGCTATGGAATGCCTACAAGCTGACCCGCGGAACATGGCAAATTCGACACCCGTTCGCATTCATTGTGTTCAAGACGATCGGATTGACGCCCGTCGTCCTGTTCCTGACCGCGACTCATCATGCGCCCATCGTGTTGAAGGATTGGGTACAGGATCCCGCGGCCTATGCGGCGCGATTGCAGGAGATCAACCAAATGGCGAACCTGAGCCTGGAGATCGTCTGCGCGATCATCGTGATCACCCTAGGCGTGGACATTGTACGCTTGAGCCTGGATGCCTATCGCAAGCGCGTGGCCGCGGCACAATAAACAGGCGCTATTCTGTCCAATGCCTCCCCCGGTCCCGTCCACCATGGCGCGAGACCGGGGAGCATTCTTCAGACTCCAAGTTCGCGCGCGGCGAGTTCCGTTCCCTCGACTCGCGCGCGAATCTTGCTGAACGCAATCTCGCGGGCTGTCGAAGTGTCGTCGGCGAACGGCGAGAAGCCGCAATCATCCGTCGTCCCCAATTGCGCGATCGGCAGCAAGCGCGCCGCTTCCAACACCCGGTCGCGCACCACCGCAGCGGTTTCAACGACCGGGTTAATGGGATCGATCACTCCCACAAACACGATATGCTCCGGCTTCAGCAACGGAGCCACGACGCCCAATACGCGCTTACGGTCCGTTTCGCTGGCCATCTGCAGATAGAACCGCCCGGCTTCCATCTGGAACAAGTCCGGCAATAGCGCGGCGTAGTCCACATCGGCGCTATGAGTCGAATCATGGTCCCCGCCGGGGCATACGTGCACCCCTATGCGCCGCCGTTCGTCGTCGCTGAATCGCTCCAGCACCTGGTTGTTCAAGGCGATGAAACGGCGCAGCAAACCGCCGGAGGGGTCAAGCTTCAACGACAGCCTTGCCTCGGTAAAGTCGATCTGCACGGTGGCCGCGCCGGCATCGAGCGCACCGCGAATGTCGGCCTCCGCTTCATTCAGAAGATCGGCCGCGAATTCCTCCCGCGGATACCCCGGAATTCCGTCGGCGGGATAAAGCAGGCTCAGAGCCGACGCGGAGATGACCGCCTGTTTCAGCGGCCGTCGAGTCAACTTCCGCGCCGCTTCAACATATCCGGCAGCATGCACGCCATAGTGAAACGGAGCCGCGGAAAGGCGCGGCAGCTGGCGCACGTGCCCGTCGGCAAAGGGAATCACCACGCCGTCCGGCGCCAGGTTCTTCAGTCCGGATAGCGGATAGGTGGCGAAACTGGGCTTGGTCTGCTCGCCGTCGGTGATCACCGGGGATCCGGTCTTCTCGAATTGCTCAATTGTGTCGCGCAGTGCCGCCGCAAACGCGTCGTCAAGAGCGGGTTGATTGATCTGCCCAGCGCCAAAAGCCGCGATCGCTTGAAGCAGAGATGCCGGACGTGGAATGCTGCCAATCGGTTCGGTCAAAATCGCCATGCAGCGGAGTCTATCCCGCCATAAGCGCACAGCCATCCACCCAAAGATTGACCCGCACCCCGCACCCACTTCGGCCCGGTGACCCAGGTTCGCGATTGAGACTGGGAAAGCTGAGAGCTAACAGCTCATAGCTTAATAGCCTCTACTTCAACCCCGCGCTACGCTGCATCGGATGCGCTTCGGTGTTGAAGATGACCGAATCGAACGGCAGCGTCGATTCCGGCGCAAACAGCAGGTAAAGATACTTCAGCGTCTCCGCGAAGAAAAAGCTTTCCATCGAATCTTTCTGTTTCTTGGTGCGCACATCGGCCAGCGCCGCGTACGCCTCATCGGTTCGGCAATATTTGTGCAGCGCATCGAAATAGGTTTGCCCCATCGCCAGGTACTTGGCATCGTGCGTGGAGTGATAGAGGTAGTAAGTCGACTCGATGATTTCCGGCCGCAACTCGTAATTCGCAGCTGTAATCTGCATCTTCGCGTAGTCCAGTTGCTCGGGCTCAACCCCCGCCAGGTTCCACATCTTGTAGCTCGAATCCTGCAAGTCGGCCGCCTGCCGTTCATCGCCGCCCAGCACCAGCACCGCGGGAAAGAACGCGTCGAGCGAACCATAGAAGGTATGCGTGCGCGCTCCCGTATTCATGTCCGCGTATCCATACCAGAGCCCGTCGGGCCGCCGATCGGCGAGATACTTGTCGATCGCCGTTTCGCTATCGCGCCACATCTTGGCGCAGTCCTGATCGCCGAATAAAATAGAGGCCTTCAGCAGGTACTCATAGTACGAATCGATTCCGCCCATGATGCCCGCCGTCGGATCGCTCCATTTGCCCGTCTCCACATCGATCTCCGAGCCCACCAACCCAATCGGCGAGCGCCTCTTGTAGAGCTCCACCAACGCCCGCTTCGCCTTGTCGTAATATTCCTGTTTCCCCGTATGCCGAGCCAGCATACCGTACTCGATCAGCAAGCTCCCGATCTCCGCCGGATTGCTTTTCGTTCCACGCACCGCGCCCGTGTGCAGATTCACATATTCATACGGCATGCCGGTCGGCGAGTTGAACATCGGCAGCATACGCCGGCCCAGCTCATCGGCCAATTCGAGCAGCCGCTTATCGCCAGTCAATTCGTAGTTGGAGAGCAATGCTCCGAGCAGGCGGATCGTGATCTCAAAATCCTTGACGTAAATATCCTGGTCGAGATTGAGCTTGGTGTCGATCAGCGTCCGCGCCTCATCGGCCTGCGGCTTCAACCCCATGACCGTCAGCGTGTCGAGCGCGTCAATGGGCGTCATCAGAAGTGTGCTTCCATACCAGTCGAAGGGCTTCTTGCTCAACGGATGCAGCTCGTCGTGGCCCCACGCATATTTCTTGTAAGCCTCCCAAGAGCGTAAACCTTCTGCCTTCACCTTCTCGGCCATCGCAGCTTTTTCCGTCGTTGTCATCGCACGCGGGACGGCGCTGTCAGCGCTTTGGGCAAAAACATGCTTGGAAAGAAATAGAACCATGACCGCGGCCACAAAAACTCTCACAAATCGCATTGCCACCTCGTTGAACCCAACGAAATATGATACCGAAGGAGGCGCGCTCGACGAGAGGAAGATTACGACCAACGCATCTCGACCGCAAAGCAAAGCGAGCGTGTCACCCCGTCCGCAATCAATATGCGTCAGGAACGACCCGCTCGCTTTGTTTGCAAATACCTTGCGAGATTCGACTCTCGGTACAACCTTGCGCACCTGAGTCGTGTGCTCAGGCGCACAGATCGAGCTGTTCCAAGAGCGGCAACTCGATGCTGCTATTGTTCAGACTTGGCCAAGGGTGCTCCCGTGCTCTTGCCGGTTACGCCTTTAATGAAGGGCAGTCCGTTGGGCTCACCCCAGCCGGTGACATTGTCCCAGCCGGAAGTAACGGTGAGCGAGGAGTCGGTACCGAAGCTAATTGCCAGATCCAGTTCGGAGACAGGGTAACCAAATGCTCCGGGCCAGATCACGCTCAGGAACGAAGTCTGCAAATACAGCGTGAGGTCTGCTGGAGGATCATCCTCGTTGGTTGCCGTGGTAAAAATCTGCGTAGAGTTTAGGCTGGTGATGGTTCCGTTTATGTCCAGCTGGCCGGTGGGATTGTATTTACGGATGCTTGAAGCCGGCGGCGCCACGTCGTGGATATCGCCGCTCTTCAGCCTGGCGACCAATGGCGCTGCCTGACCAAGCGCCTTGCCGTTGTATTGGTCGGCAATGGCCCACGTCGCAGTAAAGATGGGGCTGGCCAGACTGGTTCCACCGTACACTTCGCCAAATTGCTCTGAACCGGAGGTGATGATGATCGGGAAGCCGGTGTACGGATCAGCAAGCGCGGAGACATCTGGCACCTGCCGCCACGAGCCGGGCAGTGAGTTCTGCCACGAGGGTTTGGAGAAATATTGGCTCTGGCCGCCGCCCGCGCCGCCAAAATAGTAGCCTGCCAATGTGAGTGAGCCGAAGTCATTCAGGTAGACAATGTTGTTGCCCCAGCCGGTGACGATTTGGCCCGATCCGTAAGGGTTGTTCAGCACGCTTGTTCCCCCAACACCGGTGGCATAGGGAGAGTTGGAAGGAATGTCCACGGCACCCACGGGAGTTCCCAGCCCAAGGTCTCCTCCATCTCCGGAAGAGAATTGGAATGAAATTCCAGCCGCCGCTCCACTTTCCAGAACCGTGTTGAAGGCCTCTTCTTCGAGCGATCCCGCGATGATCTCCGAGTCATTCTCCCAACTGCTGGAGACCGTCTTGGCCAGCTTCTTGCTGATGATGTAGCTCAGCGAATTGATCTGGTCTTCGTTGTCTTGTCCGGAAGAAGCCACAACAAGAATCTTGGCGCCGGGAGCAATGGCATGCGCCGACTGAATGTCGAGAGCAATCTCCGAATCCCATCCAGTCAGCACGCCGGCATTCGGATTCAGTGGCTGGCCTTCGGGATAAACAACCGAGAAATTCGATGATGTTAGAGTCGGCAAACCGAAGAGCGTGGCCGCGGTATTTGCATCTGCTTTGGCTTGCGGATAACCGTATGCCTCAACCAGCGCGACTGTCTCACCGTTACCGTTGTAGCCGTCCTTGATCAAAGAAGATAGACCGTAGTGGGCCTGCAACTGCTTTGGCGTAAAAGCGGCGGTCAGTCCGTTTGCTCCGTATTGCAGGCCCTTGTATTGCGCGGAGTCTGTGCCACTAGTGAAGTTTTCTGAGGCTGAGACCGTAAGTGGAACATCGGTTAGCGACGCAACGAACGCTGCTTGGGATTGCTTGGTCGAAACCAGCTTTTTCACCGCCAGTTTCCCGGTTTTCGGGTTGGTGACAACGCTTAATTGGGGCCGGGCCTGGTGGCGCTCAATTCCAGACACGGAATCGATCAACTCTCCGGCAGGTCCTGCCAATTGTGCGTCGCGCGTGTGCGCCTGGAAGGTTCTTCCGTTGTAGGTGAAGGTGTGGAGTTCGGTTTGAAAAGCTCGCTCCACGGTCGCGGCATTTCCGTGTACGCGGATGGAAAGGCGAAGCGGATCAGTCGAAAGTACACTGAATCCCTGCTTTGTGAGTTCGCTCCTGACTGTGTCAAACTCCCTGGCTGTGGGGGCGTATCTTTCGAAGTCTTTTTCAGTAAACCACTGCTGGAACTTCGGTGATGCGGGATCGTAAAGCTCCTCGACCGCTTTGTCGAATTCCGCTCGTTGATGAAGCTTGAGAACAACCGTGAGGTTGAACTCACTCGCAGGATCGACGCGGCCATGGTCGCTCGCGAGCGCCAGTCCGATGGGAACATTATGAGTGGGAAGAGAGAATGCGGATTGCGTTGAACCCGCGAGCGTAGCCATTGCAGCGGCCAGCGCAAATGTGCGCAGTATGCGAACCATTGTGATTCCTCCAAAATTCGAAAAGAAAAGAGCATCGCCAAGCCCGACGAGCCGCGGTTGAACGTCAGCGAAGAGTCCGGGGCGAAATCAAAATTCTCCACGGATTCCAGGTACAAACGGAACAAATGAACCGCGACAAAAGATCAGGCTGCGAAGCTATTTTTGGGGTTTAGCCTTCGGGTCGGAATTACGCAAGCAAATTATCCGACGCCGAACAGGTCGGTCCTTACAACAAAGTCCGTTGGAAGGGAAGGGACTAGTACACGGGACAACAAGTTTGGGGCTTGTTCAAAATAACTCTCCAGTACCCGCAGGGGCGAGCTCATTTGGCTTGCCGCTTATGGAGAGACTCTAACACGAAAATCCCTTTGGGAGAGGAATTTTTCGTTGCTTGCTGCTGGTGGAGGACTCCGCGCGGTCACAGAATTGCTGAAGGCGCTGAGGCAGATCTTGAAACTTCGCTTCCCACGCATGGCAACGTTCGCGTTGTCATGCGCGGGAAAACATAATTCTTTTACGAAGCCAACATCGAGAGCCACTCACCGCGGGTGACCCGGCCAACGCGGAAGGTTAAGCTGCCGACATTTCTACCGAACGCACTCGAAACCGCTTCATCTGAATTGCAAGCGTACGCTCGATCTTGCGCAAGTCGCCACGCTCCGCCGGCGCAGCGAAGGTGGAAGCCACGCCGCTGGCCGAGGCCCGACCCGTACGGCCGATGCGATGCACAAAGTCTTCAGCAACCTTGGGCATGTCAAAGTTGATCACGTGTGCCACGTTGGCCACGTCGATGCCGCGAGCTGCAACGTCGGTCGCTACCAGCACGCGATGATGGCCTTCGCTGAAGCTGCGCAATGCCTGGTTGCGCTGCGACTGGGTGCGGTCCCCGTGAATCTGCGTCGCCGAGTGGCCGGAGCGAACCAGTCGCCGCGCCACGCGATCCGCGCCGTGCTTGGTGCGCACGAATACCAGGAAGCTTCCCTCCTCGGCGCTGAGCAAATGCTCGAGCAGTTCCTGCTTCTTGTCCGCTTCCACTTCAAAAGTGCGCAGTTCGACGTTCTCCGCCGGCTTCAGAACCGAACCGATCTCGATGCGCGCTGGATTGTTGAGATACTTGCGTGCCACTTCTTTCACCGCGCCCTCGAGCGTGGCCGAGTAGCACAGCGTTTGCCGCGACTCAGGCAGCATGCCCGCAATACGCGCAATGGCGGGCTGAAAGCCCATATCGAGCATGCGGTCCACTTCGTCGAGCACAAGGATTTTTACGCCCTCAAGCCGCACCAGCTTGCGCTTGAGAAAATCTTCAAGCCGCCCTGGCGTGGCCACAACAAGTTTCGCGCCGCGACGAATGGCTTCAAGCTGTGAGCCCTCATGAAGGCCGCCCACTACCAATGCCACGGTCTGCTCTGGACTTGTGCGCATGGCGCGAAATGCCTTCTCCACCTGCATCGCCAGCTCGCGGGTAGGCAGCAGAATAAGCGCCTGCACGCCAATGTTGCGCGGCTCCAGTCGAATGAGCCGCTCCACAATCGGAATCAAAAAGCTGAGCGTCTTGCCTGTGCCTGTCTGCGCCGTCGCCAACACATCGCGGCCTTCGAGCGCCGGAGGAATCGCACCCGCCTGC
>Ga0182030_10008231_pt1 | contig 21636 bp, 17 predicted proteins | sample 812S3MmetaG_FD_121299 | JGI IMG/M metagenome (GOLD analysis project Ga0182030, IMG submission 121299) | Permafrost microbial communities from Stordalen Mire, Sweden - 812S3M metaG (Illumina Assembly) | ecosystem: Environmental > Terrestrial > Soil > Wetlands > Permafrost | place: Sweden...
ACCACGCCCCAAGGAAAGAGGATCGCGACAGAAAATCCCGATAAAGGCGAGAGACACCGTTCCCGGTATGATTGCCTTGAATTTATTCTACCCGCATTGGAAGCCTCAATGCGGGTAGAATAAATTCGGCTTTGTCCAATGTCGAGCAAAAAATGGATTTTGAAGCGGCTCCGGGAGGTCTCTCAGCCTTGTCGAGCTTACCTTCTGGCTCGACGGTCTCTTCGAGCGACAAATGTGAGATGCGCCACTGAGCCGCAGTCCCAACACTCCAATCTTGAACCCGGGCCTGCCAGCGTCTATACATCCCTCTATACGATCAAACCATTCTTGACATGTCCAAAAACGACAAAACCCGCTTCCCCGCCGGCAGCCCGCCGGTCTTGAACGATCCCTTCGCCGCATTGAAATCCGACGGCCTCCCTCCCGGCCCAACCCCGTCCGCGCCATCCACCCCGTCCGCTCCCCGCATTCTCAAACCCGGCCGCGTGGTATTGCGCCGCGAAACAGCCCATCGCGGCGGCAAAGTCGTCATCGTCGTTGACGATTTCGCCCCTCACATCGGCCTTTCCACCATCGAGGAACTGGGCCGGCGTCTTCGCAACGCCTGCGGATGCGGCGGCACCGTTCGCCAGCGCTGCATCGAACTTCAAGGCAACCAACCCGCCAAAATCCGCTCTTTCCTCGAAAAGGAGGGATTCCAAGTTGCCGGCGTTACTTAGGATTCCCCATTTCCAATTCCGCAATCTCCCTCGCCAATTTTGTCGCGATGTCAAACTCATCCGAATTCGTCAGCAGTATAACCGTCAGCCCCGCCTCCGGGAACCGCTGGAAACTAGCCGAAAAACCCGATGTCGAGCCGCTGTGGCCGATGTTAGCATGGCCGTGCCACGGCTCCAGAAACCAGCCGAAACCGTAAGGATGCGTCGAGCCGTCGTTTAATTTCACCGGCGTCCACATCTGCGCGCGGCTGGCAGCCGTGAGGATTGCATCGGTGTCCAGCGCCGCGTTCCATTTCGCCAAGTCCCCCACCGTCGAGACCAGCGCCCCGGCGGAAAAAACATCCGTCAGATTGGTGCCCCGCCCGAGGAACTGCCCCGCCCGGTTGGTTTCATACCCGGCCGCCCGCCCCGGCAGATTGCCGCCCGCCTCCCGCAAGCCGGTCGCCGTCATTCCCAGTGGGCCGAAGATTTTCTGCCGCAAAAAATCCGCGTAATTCTTCCCGCTTGTGTTCTCGATGACGTAGCCCAGCAGATTATAAGCCGTGTTGCAATAAGCCCATTTCTCCCCCGGCGCAAAATCCGGCGGCAGTGCCGCGATCTTGCCGACAAACTGCTCCTGGGTCAAATGCCGCGACACCTCAAATCCGTCCAACCCCGTGTAATTCTTCAGCCCCGAAGTATGTGTCAACAAGTGACGGATCGTGATTTGCCTCCAGCTTGCCGGCGCGCCCTTGAGATGCCCCGCAATTTTGTCATCCACGCTCAACTTCCCCTCCTGTGCCAGCACGAGGATGCCAGCGGCCGTGAACTGCTTGGTCACCGATCCAATTTCAAAAACGCTTTCCGCCGTGGCGGGCGTCCCCGCTTCACGGTAGGGTCCCGACGTGTCGTGATCGAGCCGTGGAATGACGGCCGTCCCCGTTTCCAGCCTTGCCATCCCGTAAGCCGCCGTCTTGACGGTTTTGCCGCCCCGGACAACGACCAGGGCCACCCCCGGAATCGGATGCTGCCGCATTGCCTCCCGCATCAAATCATCCACCGCATCTCCCCTGCCCTGCCCCGCCAGCCCCAGCCCCGCCAGCACAATATAAATCCAACTTCGCATGGTTGGTAGCATAACGGCCCAATAACCAATAACAAATCCTCAATAACCAATTCTCAAAGCGTCTTTTCCCTTGACACACCGCCCCAATGGGCCATCGTTATGGGCAAACACAAGGAGCACTCATTATGGCAAAGACAATCTGTGCCGCTTGCGGACAGCACATCGAGTTTCCTAACGACCTGTTGGGACGCGAGGCCGTCTGTCCGAACTGCCGCGCCAAAACCACCCTCGACCGCGCCGAGACCCCCACCTTTCGCATCCCCAAGTCCGCCTATCGCGGCCCGGCGGAACGGGAACCCGGAAACTCGCCCGTCGCGCCGCTGGCCGAACGCATCCTCGCCAACATCGAAAAAGTCATCATCGGCAAGCACGCGGAAATCGAACTCACGTTGATGGCCTATCTCGCCGAGGGCCATCTGCTCTTGGAGGACGTGCCGGGCGTGGCCAAGACGATGCTCGCGCGCGCGCTGGCCGCGAGTGTCGGCTGCTCCTTCAAACGCATCCAATGCACGCCCGACCTCCTCCCCAACGACATCACCGGCAGTTCGATCTTCAACCCAAAAACCGCCGAATTCGAGTTTCGTCCGGGGCCGGTCTTCGCGCAACTCGTCCTGGCCGACGAAATCAACCGCGCCACCCCGCGCGCTCAAGCCGCCCTGCTCGAAGCGATGGGCGAGCGCAAAGTCACCGCCGACGGCACCAATTACGAATTGACGCCGCCCTTTTTCTTGATCGCCACGCAGAATCCGATTGACCACGAAGGCACTTTTCCGCTGCCCGAGGCGCAACTGGACCGTTTTATCGCCCGCCTGGGCCTGGGCTATCCGCAATTTGACCAGGAAACCGCCATGTTGCAGCGCCTCCAATTGCGCCATCCCATTGACACCTTGGAGGCCGTGGCGACCGCGGAGGAAGTGATGGCCGCCCAGCAATCCGTGCGCGAGGTGCATGTGGACGACAAGGTCAGCAGTTACATCGTCCAAATCATCCAGGCCACGCGCGAGCACTACGACCTGGCGCTGGGAGGCAGCCCGCGCGCTTCGATGGCGCTGTTCCGTTGCGCGCAGGCCCTGGCCGCGATGCACAGCTTTGATTTTGTCATGCCCGACGATGTCAAGCAAATCGCCCCGCATGTCCTCGGCCACCGCTTGATCCTCCGCCCCGAAAGCCGCCTGCGCAAGAAGACCGTGGCGGGAATTGTCGCGGAAATCCTCAATACTGTCCCGGTGCCGCAAGTGCATCCGGGCGGCGTCGCCGGATGAACTGGATTCTGGCTGTCCTTCTGCTCCTGCTGGCGGGGCTGTGCTTCAAACTCAGCCTGCTGGTCTTCGCAATGTATGTCCTGCTGGCGACATTGATGTTGAGTCGCTTCTTCACGCGCGCATGGGCGGCCAGCGTCGTTGCAACCCGCTTCTGCGCCCAACAGGCCGCCGAGATCGGCGGGTACGCGGACATGACCGTCGAAATAGAAACCACGGGACACCTGACCATCCCCTGGGTGTTGCTCGATGACTCCCTCCCGCACGACGCCCTGGCGCAGGCGCCATACCACATCAAGGCCGAAGGCACGCGCGTCGCCCTCGCGCGGCTCCGCCCCGGTTCCTCCATCCATCTCCATTACAAAGTGCTCTTCCTCATGCGCGGCTATTATCAACTCGGCCCGTTGTGTTTGGAAACCGGCGATGTCTTCGGCCTCCATCGCCGTTTCCGCGTCCTGGCCGACCCCCATTATGTTTTGGTCCCGCCCAAAGTCCTGCCGCTGGAAGGCTACAGCCTGGCTTCCCGCCGGCCAATCGGCGAAATTCGCGTGGCCCATCGCCTCTTCGAGGACCCCACCCGGATTGCGGGCGTTCGACCCTACCAGCAAGGCGACGCCATGAACCGCATCCACTGGCGCGCCACGGCGCGGACCGGCGTCCTGCACAGCCGCGTCTTTGAAAGTTCCCGCGTCGCGGGCGCGACTTTTTTGCTCGATTTCCACGCCGCGAGTTTTCCGGGCACCACCGCCGTTGCCGCCGCGGAACTGGCCATCGTCACGGTCGCCTCCATCGCCAACGCCGTTTGCCTCATGGGCCAGCAGACCGGTTTCATCACCAATGGACGCGACGCCGCCGACCGGATTCGAACCGAGGGCTGGCAGGCCGAGTTCGGCGCGCGCAGCGACGCCCAAAAAGAGGCCGCCGACAAGGGCCTCAACGACCGCCTGCGCCCGGTGATCGTCGAAACCGGACGCGGCACGGAGAAATTTGCGCAGATTTTGGAAACGCTCGCCCGCCTCGAACTGACCGACGGCCTCGATTTCGCAGCCCTGGTGGCGGAAACCGCCCCGAAGATAAAGCGCGACGCCACGGTGGTTGCCGTGCTGGCCGATGTCACCCCGGAGACGGCCGCCGCCTTGGGCGACTTGGTGCGGCAGGGTTTTTTGGTGACCACTGTCATGGTCTCATTCGGCGGCCAGGACATTCCGCTATGGGCGCAGCCGCCCGAATGGGCGGAAATGTTGCTGGCGCACAATGTGGATTTCCGCGTGGTGACATCCGAGCAATCCATCTCCGGCCTCTGTGCCGAGGCCATTGTGAGATAATGAAACCCCAACGAACCATCACCGATCACTTGCTTTCCATCGGTAGGGCGAGACTCCGTCGAGCCCTGACTCGATCTCACCCCGGTAGGGCGAGACTCCGTCGAGCCGTGACTCGATCTCAACTCGGTAAGTTCCCGACCTGTCGGTCTCGACCCGTGTCATGAAACCCCAACGCACCATCACCGATCTTGTCGTCAGTTCCCTCAGCCCCGTCTTGATCATGCTCCTGGTAGGCAGCCTGGTCTTCTTTCTGATCCAAGTCTGCTACCACGGCAAAGCCGCCGGGAGCCTGCGTTGGGTGTTGTTCTGGTTCGTCATCGGCATCGTGCTCGTCTCACGGATTGGCATTGAGGCAGGCACCCAGCGGGCGGCACTCTTCGGTTTTGGCTTGGCGGCGGCCACCTCCTTGTATCTTATGCGCACCAACCCCGCTTTCCTGCTTGGCATCATCCTGCTGGGCATCGTCTGGTGGTGCGCCCACAAGCTCACCTGGAACTGCACTTATGTGGACGACGAAGAAGACGCCTCGGGCCGGGGCCTGATGGAAACTCTGCCCGATCACCTGCGTCGAAGGACCAAAACAAAAACGAAAATCCCTCTGACCGCCGCCGAAAAAACCGCCCAAAGGCACGCCCGCCTCGGCTCCCATTTCTTCAAACCCGTCAAGTCCCAACCGCCCGGACTTTGGGTGCTCTTCTTTTCCGCCGCCGCCCTCCCGTTGTTCGGCGTCGGCCAGATGCTTCTGAAACCCGGCGACACAGTGTCGCGCCGCCTTGGTTTTGTGTTCATGGTCGCTTACATGGTCGCCGTGATGGGCCTATTATTGACAACCAGCTTCCTGGGCCTCCGCCGTTACTTGCGCCAGCGCTACATCATCATGTTTCGCCCCGTCGCATTGGGCTGGCTCCGATTCGGCGGCGGGATGACCCTCACCGTCCTTCTCATCGCGCTCCTCCTGCCCCGGCCAGGCTCCGATTACACTTGGAAAACCGCCGCCCTCGCCGTGGACTCCCAATTGCGCCGCGCCAGCCAATATGCCGTCCGATACAATCCCGCTGGCAAAGGAACCGGCCGCGCCGCAAACCAGCCGGGCGGCGCGCAGGATTCCGGCGCGGCCGGTGCCAATCCGCCGCAAGAGCAAACCGGCGCGGACACTGCGCCGCCGTCCGAAGACCAGGAGCCTGCCCCGACGCAGAGCACCGCGCCCGCGCCTTCTTCCGCCCCGCCAAGCAATGTCCAAAATTTGCTCCGGGTTTTGGTTATCGCGGCCGTCGCGCTCCTTTTCACTTGGTGGCTGGTGCGCAACCGTCAATTGATCGTTCAAGCGATCAGTGCCTTAATCGCGGCGGTCAGAGCGCTTTTTGGTCTTTCAAAAACTCCCGGTGCGAAACTGCCCTCCGCAAAAACTGTCCTTGCCCCCGTCTTCGTGCCAACCCGTCCTTTCGCCAATTACCAAAACCCGTTCACGACAGAAGCGGGCCGTTCGTGGACGCCGGAACAGGTGATCGTGTACACCTACGAAGCCGTTCAGGCTTGGGCCAGTGAGCTTGGCATCGAGTTTCCGCCCCAGCAGACAGCGCGCGAATTCTGCGCCGACCTTGCCGCGAAAAACCCGGAGATAGCCTGGCAATTGCGCCAGCTCACCAATTACTACGCCCACGCCGCCTACGGAACCCATCTCCCCGCCGACTACGACGCCGCGCCCGTCCGCCAAATCTGGAGTCACATTGCCGGCTGAGGGCACGTCCGGCCAGGGGCAATCCATGAAACCCCTTCCTCCGACGACTTTTCCCGGCTAGTGGTTCTCGATTTCAAACAATGCCTCGAATGACGGCGCTTTTCAGCTTACCGGGCTTGAACCCTGTATGTTCACTTGATCGCGAACGATTGAGACTATGGCTTGGGCCATTTTGTAAAGGTAATAGATATTTGTTTAATGAGACTAATTACGACACCAAGCACCGCCCCAAGGATGCCGTTAACAAGCAATGTGAATTTTCCATTATTGAGCAGTGGATTACTTTGTATATAATCCATTCCAACGATGTCCTGAAGCGAGACCGATAGGGAATTAATGAGGAGGACCACATACAATGCAAATTCCCCTGTCCATGAACTTGTGTTTAATGCGGCGAGGCGGATAGCGATTATTGTAATGAGCGTAATTGCTGCGAACACGACTCCACCGCACACAGCACTCAGCATTACATTGCGGACAATTCTGATTGTTGGCGTCTGTTTCATGTCGGTGTCGGTCCTGCCAACCGACCCGCGTGTGGGATGCTCACTATTAAAACAAACTTAACTTTTTCGTTTTTCATGCAATAGCTTGGACACGCAGAGCGAGCCGCCCGTACGCACTCGCCGCCCCAGCAATTTAAAGCTTCACCGCCGTCTCCCGGCGCAACCGCCGCGCCAGCGCCGCTTGAACCTTATCCCACTTGCCCAAGCCCGGCAACCCCTCTTCGGATCGAGCATCCAGGCCCGCCTCCCCTCGAAAGCCGCCCCACCCCGCTGCAGCTTATTGCCGTTGAAAGAGCGTATAGTGATAAATTCCAAACGATCCCATGCCCGGCCAGCGCGTGTTGTTCCCCGTTTCGTCCCCGTTCAACCGGCGTCCGGCCACCCAACGGCCATTCCTGTTCAGGGTCTCGTCAAAGCTTCCCAACACGATGCTCCCCTTGTCGGGCGAGTTGGGCGCGAAGGTCACACTCATTGGCCCGCCCACAAACCAATACTCGCCGGGGCCTGAATTGATGACAAACCGGGCGGGCGATGCATTGGTAATGCCGCCGCCACCGCCGCCACGGGCGAAGCCACCGCCACCGCCGCCACGGCGGCCACCGCCACGATCACCAGCGGCGCCGACACTGCCACCGGCGTCATACCGGATGGCCAACGTGTAATCGCCAAGCTTCAAGGATTGCGGCGGAGCATTGGTATCCTCCATCGGTTGCAGCATGACAATCGTGCCCTTGCCTTGATTGTCCAGAATCACCGGCGCCATGTAATCGAGGATCGCGTAAGTCTGCGCCAGCGTGTCCGGCGGTGGCGTCCCATCAGTGCCGGCGACCGGTGCTCCGCGCCTCCCGCCACCGCCCTCGATGCCAAATGGAGAATAGCAGATGGCGTTGTACTTCAAAAAAGCGAGCAGGGCATTTGACGCGTTGGCGCCGGTTTCGGGAATGAACAGCGGGTTGCCGTTCCGCATATACCGTTCGCATATCTGGGCGAAAGCCGACGCATAGAGGTCCGGCGCCAGAAGGTCTATTTTCGGCGCGCCAAACTGCCAGATGTCATGCACTTCCGGTTCCGGGCCGCCACTGGGAAACTCCCCCGGCGGCGGATGATTTGCCCCTTCCAGCCAGGTGTTGCAATACATCGGGATGTCATACTCCGCTTTTCCGGCGGCGGCCACCTGGTTGACATACATGGAGTAGCGCCAGGCCATGAAGACCTGGTCCACCAGCCAGTACGTTCCGCGCCCGGTATCGCGTTCCGCTCCCGGCGCTGCCGCGACGGAATCCGGCTTGCCCGGACCAAACACTTCCTCCCAAGTCCCGGAGGTCTTGGAACCGTTGGTGGCCCACGCCGCGCGCAGTTCCGGCGCCAGGGTCTCCTTGTGCTGCGCCAGATACTGCATCAAATCCGCGGGCACCGGCTTGGCGAAAGCTTCGTTGGCGGCGGCAATGTGGTCCCGGGAATCTCCGAGAACGCCCACCTCGTTCTCCACCTGCATCATCAGGACCGTGTGCTCCTTGCCATCCACCTCGCGGATGTGGCGCATCAAGGCCGCGTAAGCCCGCGCGTCCGCATCGCGGGTGGCCGTGCCAAAGGTCGAGAGGATGTTCAAGGTCCGGCCCGTGCGGTCTTTGACCCACGGGAAGCGCCGCGGGTCGGCCTTCACCCACAATGGCTGGTAGGAGGATTCGCCGTTCTTCCAGCTTCCAAACCAGAGGATCACCAATTTCAGACGGTTCTGCCGCGCGTCCTGGATCATCTCGTCCACCACGGTGAAATCGAAGCGGCCTTCCTGCGGCTCCACGAGATCCCACTCCACCGTCGCCAGGACGGTATTGAGATTGCGCTTCGCCAGTGCGGGCCAGATCGCCTCCATGTAGGCGCGGCTGGTGGCGCTCGAATTATGCAGTTCACCGGCCATCATCAGGAACGGTTTGCCATCCACCACCAGTTGGCGCGTTCCGTGCCGCGTCTCAAGGTGCGGCCCCCCGGAGTCGCCGGCCGCCTGCGCCATCCCCGGCCACGCCACCTGCGCGGCGGCCAGCGCAACGCAGATTGCGAGCAGATGTGTTTTCATTGGCGTTGTTGTTTGTTGTTTTGGTTGCAAGCGGGATTGGTTGGACATCGTCTTTGGACGTAATCAACAAATCGGGCTTCTGGTTCCGAAGATAGAGCCAAATTCAATGCTTCTGCAAGAATCAAAATCCGGCGGGCGTATGACAAACCCCAAAATATCCTTTGACAAAGCACGCCTTACTTGCTAAATTTGCCGCCGAGGATGAGGGCGCGACAAACAACGGGCACAAAGGGCAGGACTCGGTTGGGCCGACGGACAGCTTTTTCGGCGATCAACAGCAGGAACGTCTGCACCCGCATCGCGCCGGGCGTTCCTTTCCAGGCCGCCCAGGCCGGGCATCGCCAGTTCCACTTAATTCCACTTAATTCCACTTGTTTCCACCTAATTCCACTTCCCGGCCAACGGGGGGTGGCCTGTTCCCATGCGCGCAATAGCATTTTTAGCCATTTCCGCCGTCCTCTCCAGCGGCACCTGCGGAGGCGGGGACTCCAGAGTGGGGAGCGCCAAAATGGCGCACATTCGCCGCTCAAAGCCCCGCTATTCAACCCATTTCCAATCACGGAGAATAGAGGTCAATAAAGCTCAATAAAGGTGGATAAAGGTCAATAAAGGTCAATAAAGATGAACTCCAACGACGGATCAACACTGATGCAGACGGAAAATCCCCATCCGCGTCCATCCGCGTCTCCCGATAAGGATCGGGATGGTTCAATAAAATCCGCAATCCGAAATCCGCAATCCGCAATTCCCATTCTCCCGTCCCTTCTCGACATCATCTTCGAGGACGCCGACCTGCTGGTCGTCAACAAGCCCGCCGGCCTGGTCTGCCACCCCACCAAGGACGGCGAGCTTTCCAGCCTCCTTGGCCGCGCCCGCCTCTATTTGGGCGCCGTGGCCCGTCTGGTCAACCGCCTCGACCGCGAAACCAGCGGCGTGACCGTCGTGGCCAAAAGCTCTGCGGCCGCCGGCGAATTGGGCAAGCTCTGGGAGAAACGCGCCGTTCGGAAGGAATACATCGCCATCGTACACGGCACGGTTCGCGAGGATTCCGGCGCTGTGGACCTCCCGCTCGGCAAGGATGAAAAAAGCCAGGTCGCCGTCAAGGATTGCGCCCGCCCCGACGGCGCGGCGGCGCGCACGGAGTTCCTTGTCGAGCGGCGTTTCCAGCGCGGCGGGCGGGACTTTTCACTGCTGCGCCTCCTGCCCCGCACCGGCCGCAAACATCAAATCCGCATTCATCTCGCCGCGCTCGGCCATCCCATCGTCGGCGACAAACTCTACGGTGGCAACGAGGACCTTTATCTGGCCCTTGCGCAGGACCGTCTGACCGCTCTGCAAAGGCAGGAGTTGATCCTCCCCAATCACGCCCTCCACGCCGATTCTCTTGGCTTCGACTGGCGCGGCGCGGAAAAAGCCTTTCGCGCCCCGCCGAACCCGGATTTCGCCGCCTTTGCCTCCGGTTCTTAAGCATTGTATTCCAATGAACGCCTGTTAAAGTTCACCCGCAATCAACAATAGACATTTATGATCGAAACAAAGAGGACGGATTCTCCACCGGTCGCAACCCCGGCTTTATCGCAGGATGACGTTGGCGCCATCACCGAATTGCGCCAATCTTACGACAAGGTGCGGGGCGAGTTGGCCAAGGTCGTCATCGGCCAGGACAACGTGCTCGAACAACTGCTCATCTGCATTCTGGCGCGGGGACACGGCCTCCTCATGGGCGTGCCCGGCCTGGCAAAAACTACCATGGTCAATTGCCTCGCCCAGGTGATGTCCCTCCAATTTAACCGCATCCAGTTCACGCCGGACCTTATGCCCTCCGACATCACCGGAACGGATATCCTTCAGGAAACCGACCAGCCCGGCCGCCGCGCCTTCGTCTTCATCAAGGGGCCGCTTTTCGCCAACATCATCCTCGCCGACGAAATCAACCGCACACCCCCCAAGACCCAATCCGCCCTGCTCGAAGCGATGCAGGAACACCGCGTCACGGTCGCCGGACGGTTCTTCCCGCTGCCCGCGCCGTTTTTTGTCTTGGCGACCCAAAACCCCATTGAGCAGGAGGGCACCTATCCGCTCCCCGAAGCTCAACTAGACCGCTTCATGTTCTTCATTCATGTGGATTATCCCAGCGAGGCCGAAGAGAGGCGCATCGCCCGCGAAACCACCGGCGCGGCGCCCTCCCAATTGTCTCATCTGCTTTCCGGCGAACAGATCACCCGCTACCAGGAGGTCGTTCAGCGCGTGCCCGTCCCCGATCACATCTACAACCTGGCCGTCGAACTGGTCCGCCGTTCCCGTCCCCATTCCACCCAGGCGCCGGACTGGATCAAGAAATGGGTTAGTTGGGGTGCCGGCCCGCGCGCCGTGCAATACCTCATCCGCGGCGCCAAAGCCCGCGCCGTGCTTCACGGCAGCTATCTGGCTCGGATGGAAGACTTGGAAGCCGTTGCCGCGCCCGTGCTGACGCATCGCATCCTCACCAACTTCCAAGCCCAATCCGAAGGCGTCGCCAGCCCAGCGATCATCACCAGGCTCCTGGAGGAAATTCGCGGAGAAGAAAAACGTGGCTGAAGACAACCAGTTTCTGGACCCGAAGGTGCTCTCGCGCCTCATGCACCTGCCGTTGCTCGCTCGGCAGGCCATGGAAGGCTCCGTCTCCGGCCAGCACAAAAGCCCTCATCGCGGCTCCAGCGTCGAGTTCGCCGAATACCGCAATTACGTGCCCGGCGACGACATCCGCCGTCTGGATTGGCGCGTCTTCGCCCGCACCGACCGTTTCTTCCTTAAGGAATTCGAGGCCGAAACCAACCTGCGCTGCTACCTCGTGCTCGATTGCAGTGGCTCAATGCGATACGGCAAGTCGGGCGCAACCAAGCTCGATTACGCGTGCCGCATGGCCGCCACCCTCGGCTATCTGGCCGCCCATCAGGGCGACGCCGTGGGCCTGGTCTGCGCCGGGAAGAAGACGTTTTTCGACATCCCTGCGCGGCGCAACCCGGCGCACTTGAAAGTTATACTTGACACAATGGCCAAAGCCGCCCCGCGCGGTGAAACCGGCCTCCTGGCCGCCCTTCACGACCTGGCCGAAAAAGTCAAACGCCGCGCCCTAGTCGTCGTGTTCTCCGATTTCTTTTGCGATCTCGCCCCGCTCCTGGATTGCTTCCAGCATTTGCGCTTTCAAAAGCATGACCTCGCCCTCTTCCAATTGCTGGACCGCACGGAGTTGGACTTCAAGTTTGACCGTCCCACTCGCTTCGTGGATTTGGAAAGTTCCTTTAATCTGGTGACAGAACCGGCGGCGATTCGGGACGAATACCTGCGGCAAATCTGGCTGTTCCTGGACGCCCTGCGCGAGGGCTGCCACGAGTTCGCCGCCGACTACCGCCAGGTGGTCACCGACCAGCCTTACGAGAAGGCGCTGGCCGATTTCCTCGTTGCGCGCGCCCGTCTGGCCGCCGGCGGCTGATTTCCCAACATGACCTTCCTTCAGCCATTCTTGCTTTGGGGTTTGCCGCTGATCTCGGTGCCGTTGATCATCCACCTGCTCAACCGCCTGCGCCACCGCTCCCATCCGTGGGGCGCGATGCGGTTCCTCGTCGCCGCCACGCGCAGTTCGGTGAGCAACACCAAATTGCGCCAGCTTCTCATCCTCCTTTGCCGCATGGCCGCCGTCGCCGCTCTCTGCCTCTTTCTCGCCCGCCCTCTCGCGGGCGGATGGATGGGATGGGCGGTTTCCTCCGCGCCGGACGCGATTGTCATTCTGCTGGATCGCTCCGCCAGCATGGAAATTAAGACCGGCGGGGTCAGCAAGCGCGAGCAAGGCATCCGCCTGCTGTCACAGGCCGCGCGGGAATTCGAGGAAACCAGCCATCTGGTTCTTATTGACAGTGCCACGCTCATGCCGGAGGAGTCCGGCCGCGCCACCAATCTCATGCAGTTGCCCGCCACCGGGCCGACCGACACCGCCGCCGATGTGCCTTCCATGCTCCGCGCCGCTATCAACTGGCTCATCGAGAACCGTGCCGGCGCGGCGGAAATCTGGATCGCTTCCGACGCCCAGCGCAGCAACTGGCATCCCGATGACCCGCGCTGGAAGGACACTATCGGTCAACTCGGCTCGCTCACCCAAAAAGTGCGCGTGCGCCTCCTCATCCTCAATGAGTCAGGCGACGCCAACACCTCCCTCTCCCTCCGCGAAATGTCGCGCCGCTCCACCGCCGGTAAATCGGAATTGCAGTTCGCCTTGGACCTCCAGCGCAACCGCCCCGGCCCCGCCGACATCCCCGTGACGCTGACTCTGGATGGCGTGCCCACTGAAACCCAGGCTGTCTTCGAGGGCCAGTCCCTGCGCTGGCGGCGTCGCGTGGATTTGGGCGCGCACCCGGCCGGCGGTTGGGGCAGCTTTGCATTGCCGTCCGATGCCAACGCCCGCGACAATACCGCTTTCTTTGTGTATGGCCCGGAGACGGCTGCGCACGCTGTGGTGGTCAGCCATTCGCCGGACACAGCGCGCTTTTTGCAAATGGCCGCCGCGGCCCAATCCGCCCAGCCTGCCGCGTTGATGGCGCCCGTCCAGTTCCCAGCCGCAAGTCTCGATGGCTGCTCGCTTGTTGTCTGGCAGGACTCACTGCCCCAAGGCGACGCCGCCGCGCGGCTGCGAACCTTCGCCTCCGAAGGCGGGGTGGTGCTCTTCTTTCCGCCAGGCGCCGCCGATGGCGCTCAATTCAACGGCCTGGGCTGGGGCGCGGTGGAAGCTTCCGAAGCCCCCGGCGGCTTTCACGTCCTGCGCTGGAACGAGGACGAAGGCCCGCTGGCCCGGAGCGAGGAGCGGATCAGCCTGCCTCTGGGTCAAACCGAGTTTCCGCGCCGCCAGGTCATTGCCGGCCCAAAAAACGTGCTGGCTGCCTTTGAAGACGGCTCAGCCCTGCTGGCGCGCCAAAACCTCGGTCGCGGCGAGGCCTATTTCTGTGCCTCCCTGCCCACGGACGATTGGTCCAGCCTGGCCGACGGCCCGGTACTCGTGCCGATGCTCCAACGTCTCCTCCAGGACGGCATCCGCCGCCTGCAACCGGTTTCCTCCTCCATCTGCGGCGAATTGAGCGCGGTGGACCGGGCCGCGACCTGGGTTTCCGTGAATAGCACAGAGCCGAAGGACATCCGTTTTCAGGCCGGCATCTATAAATCCGGCGACCGCCTCATGGCCGTCAACCGTCCGGCGGCGGAGGACGATCCGGAAATTATGGACTCGGGCGACATCAAGAAGTTGTTTGGCGATCTCCATCTGCAGATGCTTCTGGAGCGGAAGGCGGACCCCGGCCAGATGCAAGGGGAGATATGGCGTTTGTTTTTGTTCCTCATGCTGCTGTTACTTTTGGCCGAAGGCCTCCTCATCCTTCCCGCAAAAAGGCCCCGGAAAGCCAATGAGGCCGCAACGATGAAACCCGCAGCCCAGCCGAAGGAGCAAATGGTCTGACGCGCACTACTTTAGAGGATTTACCAAATCCATATGTGGAAAGTCTTTCTCATTATCAGTAACCAGTTGCAGGTTGTGGGCAATGGCGATTGCGGCAATCAGGCTGTCCATCAGCGGAACAGGCCTGCCGGCGCGTTCGACGTAGCCCGCCCATGCTGCGGCGCATTCGGTGTCAAAAACCAAAACTGGATAATCGGAAAGCAACTCATCCAGGAAACCCTGCAAGCCTTTTCGTTTAGGGCCCGCCGACAAACGCTCGATGCCCCGCTGAATCTCGGCAATGGTAAGAACGGAGAGAACAATCTGGGCCTGATGGGCAACGATCCAAATCCGCGCCTTGGCGTAACTGTACCGCTTCGAGATGACCGATGTGTCCAGCAGATAACGCATGGTCAAAACTTGACAGGCCCGACCGCCTCGCGAGTGACAACTGGCAGTCCGGCAAATTTATCCAAGTATTCCGCCAGCGGGCGACGCGGGCTGCGCAGCCGCCGCACCAATTCCGGAACGCCGATTTGCAACCCATTCCTCATCACGTCCGCGCGGCTGAGCTTCGTGGCCCTCGCGCCGGACACAATAATGTCCTTGAGTTCGTTCCCAACAGGAACTGCCAATATGTTGTTTGAGCGTCTCATTCCAGTCGCAGATTACGCCTTTGCGTCTCGAAAAGCCAGACGCATCTTGCGCTGGGCTGCGCCGTCCATCTGCGTGACTGGCGTTGATCATTCATTTAGAATTTAGCATTTACAATTTCCGTGAACCACATCCAAATTGCCGCCCCGCTCCCGGTGCTCATTCCCGCCCTGGCCATCTGGCTTTTCGCGGCCTGGCTGAGCTTTGCCAACTGGCGGCGCAGCGCCCGGGGCCGCGCCGCGGGGCGCCTGGAAAGCCTGCGGTTTATATTATTGACACTGCTGGTCCTGACCCTCCTCCGCCCCGAATACGTCGAGCGCCTCCAGCGCAAACTCACGCCGGAGATCGCCATCCTCATGGACGCGTCGGACAGTATGAAAACGCGCGATCTCACCCTGACCAATAAGGCCGTCAGCCGCGCCCAATGGCTGGCGGACTGCCGCGCCTCCCAATTCTGGCTGCCCCTTCAGAGCAAGGCCAAAGTGACGGTCGAGGACTTTGCCGCGGCTTCCACCAATGCCAACGCCATCAATGGCACGGATCTCAACGACGCGCTGGAAAAGACTTTGCTGCGCTATAAAAATCTCAAGGCCGTCCTGCTTCTGACCGACGGCGATTGGAACCTGGGCAAGTCCCCGCTCGCCACTGCCACGCGCTATCGCGAGCAGAACATTCCCATCTTCACCGTCGCGGTCGGCCGCGAGACGCCGATGCCGGACCTGATCCTCGAAAATGTCTCCATGCCGGCCTACGGCATCTTGGGGGAGGACATCGCCGTGCCATTCAAGGTGACCAGCCACCTCGACCGCGAGGTCAGGACAACCGTCGCCATTTACGATGGGCAAGTGCAGCAGGCCAAAAAGGACATCACCATCCCGCCCAACGGAGCCGTCGAGGACGCCATTCTCTGGTCGCCGAAGGCTGGGGGCGAAATCACAGGGATTGTCAAGGTGCCGGTGGAAGCGGAAGAGAGCATCGCCGAGAACAACGAGCATTCCTTCCATATCTCCATCCGCCAGGAAAAGCTGAAGGTGCTCGTGGTGGATTCGCTTCCGCGCTGGGAATACCGTTACTTGCGCAACGCCCTCGCCCGCGATCCCGGCGTGGACATGCAGTGCCTCCTTTTCCATCCCGAAATCGGCCCGGGCGACGGCCCAAATTACATTCCCGCATTTCCGGCCACCAAGGAGGCTCTCGCCCCTTACGACGTAATCTTCCTCGGCGATGTCGGCATCGGCCAAAATGAGTTGACTGAAACCAACGCCGCCATGATCCGCGGCCTGGTCGAGCAGCAGGCCAGCGGCCTGGTTTTCGTGCCCGGACAACGCGGGCGCGAAGCGACTTTCTCCAACAGCCCCCTTGCCGATTTGTATCCCGTCGTGCTCGACCCCGCCAGGCCGCTGGGCATCCCGCTTCAGAACGAGGCACAACTGACCCTCACCAGCGCTGGCAAAGGCCATTGGCTCACCCGCTTCGATTCCGACGAAGACCGCAATTTCGAGCTTTGGAAACAACTGCCTGGCTTCTTCTGGTCCGCCGCCGTCGAGAAGAGCCGTCCCGGCTCCGAGGTTCTCGCGGTCCATTCCACCATGCGCAACGAGTTTGGCCGCATGCCGCTGCTCGTCACCCGCTCGGCCGGCGCGGGCAAAGTGCTCTTCCTGGGCACCGACAGCGCGTGGCGCTGGCGCCGGGGAGTCGAGGACAAATTCCACTACCGCTTCTGGGGGCAGGTGGTACGCTGGATGGCCCACTTGCGCCACCTTTCCGAGAAGGACGGCATCCGGCTCAACTACACGCCGGAGACCCCGCAGGCGGGCGATACCGCTTTTCTGCAGACGACGGTTCTCGACGCGGCCGGTTTTCCTATTGACAAGGGACCCGTCACCGGAAAGATCACCTCCCCGTCCGGCCGAACCGAGCGGTTGGAATTTGCTCCCATCGAGGGTGGCTGGGGCGTTTTCAAATCCTCCTTCGCCGCCCAGGAAATCGGCCCCTACAAAATCGAGGTCGCGTCCGAGGCTCACGGCCGCCATCTGGAAGCCGCCCTTCTTGTGGCCCCGCCCCTCCTGGAAAAACTGGGCCAGCCCGTCAACGCCCGCATCCTTCGCGAGATTTCCGCCGTCTCCCAGGGCGCCAGTTTTACGACCGACGAGTTCGACAACGTTGTCAAACAGATTTCACTCCTCCCCGAACCCGGCCCCGTCGAAAAACGCGTCCGCCTCTGGAGCGACCCCCGCTGGGGCGGGGCCATTCTTGTCCTTCTGGCCGTCTATTGGGTTGGCCGGAAATGGGCCGGCCTAATCTGATTTCCTAATATTGATCCTAATCTTAATCCCACTCTCAATCTTCAAGATCGGGAGGGAGGATTAAAATCATCTTGACGCTTTCGAAGAACTCTGAGGCTGGCTCTGCGATGAGCCTTGAGGGGCGTTGGCCGTAATGCTCGAAGTCGAACCGGGCGCAGCCGCGGTTCTGCCGCCCAAGGCGCCTCCTCCGTGGCTCTCAATCAGCGCGGAAGCCGGCGCGCTGCCCGAGGATGCGCCTCCGGCAGGCGCGATGTTGTTGTTGTGCTGCGGGGCAGTGCTAAACGCCCCGGTTCCAATTGGAGTGGAAGGACTGGAGTTGATGCCGCGCGGATTGTTAAACGTTCCGATCCCGGTCGGAGCCAAAGGTGTGGAGTTAATGACGCGCGGGTTATACGACGGATAGGTGATAGCCGGCGCCGGCGCCGAGGGAGTCTGGGCGCGACGGTAATCGCTACCGATGGTTGATGCCTGCCCACCGGTCGCGGGCGCGGTGGACACCGAGGACGCGGGTGAAGGAACTGCCCGGGTAGCCTGTGACGCCGCAACATTGCCGCCGACAATAATGGACCGGGACGCGGCGCTATTCGGTCGCGACGCCTGCACGGCGTATCCGGGCGAAACCAAAGCCGGCGCGCTTGCCCGCGATATTTCGGCATCCATCGCAGCCGGGCGCGGCGTCTTGTTGATTAACACCGCGCGGGTTGCCGGTTCAGCCGATGAGCGGGCCGCGGGCGCAGCCACATCCGGTCGGAAGACGGCCATGCTCGCCCCGGCGCTCTTGGCGCCCGCAGACTCCGGCGAAGTGGTTTCCTTGATGGCAAATTTCGGCACGGGGGCCTTCGTCGCCACCGCAATCTGCTCCGCGGTCACGCCCATGTTGATGATCTTGCCGCCGGCGAAAGAATAATTATTGACGGGCGTCCCGGCTGCGAAGAGAGCCTCCGTCTTGGACGCCGGCGCGGCGTAACGGCCCACGTTGCGGGACAGAAAATGCTGCGGGGCTACAAACGTGAAGGACGCGGCCTTCAATCCGTAGCGGGCCTTCAGCGAACCGGCCCCCGCGGCGGATAACAATCCGGCCCCGCGCCGATAACGAACTCCCGGCGGCAACGGCGCCCATCCGGCGAATCCCTCCGTTGTCACCCACGCAACCCATGCCGGAGCCCAGTCATTTCCGGGAATCCACACCCATCCGTACGGCAGCTCGAATTCCCATCGCCCATAGTGGAATGCCGCCCAACCCCACGAATAATCCGACGCCCAATACCACCCATCGTCCGTCAGCATCCATCGTCCACGGTCCCGATACGGCACCCAGCCCGAATCCACCGAAGCCGCCATCGGCTGCCAGCCCCAGCCGCTTGCAGGCGTCTGCACCCAATTCCCGTACGGCGACAGGCTGTCGTAAAAGTAACTGTCCTGCGGATTTTGCAACGGCGGCGGGTCCGCAGCCATCGGAGCCTCTATTTGTTCCTCTGGAGAGGTCGCATAGGACCCATAGGTCCCAGACGGCGAAGTGGCCTGCAGCGCCGCCTGCCCGTCCGGCAAAGAAAGTTCCATAGCGCTCGCGGCAGGAGCGGGTGGTGCCGACGAATCAATCATATTTTCCGGCGCAGCGACGGGAGCCGGAGCCAGGCCCGTATCCGTCTTGTTGACCAACGCGGCCACAACCTTCTCCGATACGCCCAAATCGGTAAGATACAGAATTTCGTCCGCCGTCGGATTGTATGCCTGCCTGGAATTCTGGATATAAGCCAGAATCGTATCGCTGCCGATTTGAGCCTGGGCGAGTTTGATGATTTCCGCCAGGCCCGGCGACAAATCCAGCGGCAGCATCCGCACCCCGGCGGAAGCGACCACGGCAGCGGGGGCGGGCGCGGTATCTTCCGGGCCGGCCGTCATGGACGGGGCGGCAGATGCGGCGGCTGCCGTGCCATCAGGTTGCGCGCTCACATCGAAATGACCGAAAGCGCCGATAAGAAGAACGCTGGCTGCTCCAAACATGACGAGCCAGACCGAACCGCCAATGATTTTGGCATTCATAGCTTCATGGAATATGCGCGCATTCAAGCGCGGGCACAAATTGAATAATTGAGTTCATTGGTGCGGGCAGCCCGCCAATTCCACTATATCAGACGCCGGCATTAGCGCGGTATTCAATTGTCGTTCAGCTCCAGCCGCAGGTAGTCGTAAACGACGCCGGTCGTCAACTCGCCGGCGGGAACGGTGAGCTGGATTTGGTTTTCGCCGGGCGCCAGCAGCGTGGCGTCGAATTTCTGCACGTATTCGCGCCAAACGCCCTTGTCGGTGTTATAGCGGAGGGCGTTGGTGGCAACGGGCCGGAGGACGCCCACATTCCTGCCGTTGACAGCGATGGCAAGTCCGCCGTCGCCATCAGCGCCTGCCAGGGCGATGCGCAAGGCGGCCTGCCCTGCGGCGGCCTTGTCCATGCTGAATTTGATGGTCCAGGTGGTCGCCCGCCCCCGGCCGTAGGTGCGCCAAGGGCCGGTGGTGTCGGTTTGAGGGTAGCTGGCCAGAGATTCTGACTTGACCCAGCCGAAGCGCTGGTTTGCCGGGTCCTTAGCGCCGGGATTGAGCCACGCGGTGGATTGCCCGTGCGGCACCTGCTCGAAGAACCAGTCCTTATGGTAATCGCTTTTGCCAATGGTGTAAGTAATGTCGTTCGGAAAAAGGAGCGGGTAGCGCACGCACCAGCCCCAAAGCCAGTAATTCGACCCGTCGCCCTTGTAGAATTTGCCGCCCGTGCGGTCGGGGTATCCGATTTCCCAAATCTGCCTCCCGTAGCGCACTGGTTTCCATTCTAGTTTCCCCAAATCGAGTGACCCTCCCGCCGCAACAGTGATGTTGTAATTGGTGAATTCGCCAAGCACACCGTCGGCAAAGGCGTGCAGCGTATAGCTTCCGGGGCGGACGTTGCCGATCGTGAATTTGCCGTCCTCGCCCCCGTCGTTCCAGAACTGGTAGAACTTCGCGTCGTGCGCCCAGTCCACCATCCTGCCTCCGCCGTAATCGGGATGGGCCAGTCCCACTGTCAAGTTGGGCAGTTTTGTCGTGGCGGTCTGGGGGTCGTTGAGCACCAATTGCCCGGTGACCGTCCCGCGCCCCTCCTTGTGCGGGTAGTCCACGCCATTGACCCAATCGTAGGGCCATTGGGCTTCTTCTATTTTGGCCTGGTTGAGCGCGTCCTGCCACAAAGCCGTCGCGTTGTCCTTCCAGGCGGCTGGCACGGCGGGGTCGCCGACGATGGCCGCGAGGGTGGCAAGGTCGGCCTGGGATGCTGCTCTGGGATTGGCCAGCGCGTTGCAATAAACAAATATTGGCCCGATCACCTTGCTCCACTCCTCCCCGGCGTTGATGTTACAGGTCGCCCCGCCCCCATAATGGGTGCCGCGCCAGTAATCAAGGATGATTGGGTCGGGATTGTTGTTCGCGTCAAAATGGCAGACCAATTCCTGCTTGGTAGCGCCCCCGCTCAGAAATTCTATGGTCGGATTGATGAACCACACGCCCAGGTGATCCCTGGTGCTCGACCAGCCGAAGGCCGGGACCTTGTACTGCACGGCGCTGTAGCTGTATTTGTGCTCCACCGAGTTTCTGTAATAGCCGGTGCTCAAGATCCGTTGTTCCTTCGCATGGACTTGGACGCCCGCGCCCCAGTTCTGGGGCGTGCATTCGAGCATGTTCCGGTCCGCGTCCACCGAGATCCAGTCGAAGGCCTTGCTCAACTTGGTGATGTAGCGGCTTTCGCCTACGCCCATCGCCCCGTAAGCGGCCGGGTGCGAGAAAATCGCATAGGCGTAAATGCCGCTTTCGCCGCGGCCCATCGCGTAACGAACCTCAATGTCGCAATACGTTCCGCCCCGGGCGCGCTGGGCGTCAGCATCACCCTGCCGCCCGTCACACCCTTTACGGCGACTTCGGCGCGCGCCCCCCCGTTTTTCGCCGGGTCAATCGTCACCGTTTGGGTCAATTGCGGCGCCCCTTGCGGCGTTTCCTCCCAGTATCCCCCGCCGCCCATAGTCTCGACGCCCTGGAAAATCAGCGAGGTCATGTTGCCGTTACCTTTGTTGATCGTCGCCTTGACGATGCCGTTGGCGAGCACCCAGGAGGTGGCCGTGGCGCTCACAGTGACCGGGGCGTTGACGGCCGCCTTGGCGACAACCGGCGGCCCATCCGCCGCGCGAAGCGGCGCCACGATGGAAATGAGGGCGGACACAAGAAGCAGGCGCGGTGAGACGGGCAAAAGCATATTCTCGACAAAAAGATAAAGCCAAAAGCCCAATTTCCAAAACAACAAAATAGCCACACTGTTGACGCTCACGGCCAATTCACGAAGATGTCTTAAAGTTTGGCTGGCGGGCATTAAGGCAACGTATGGCATAGCGATGATGCTCGGCGTTCATGGCGGTGAAGAAGTCAGTGGTGGTTTTATGCTCGGGCTTTTTCTGCCGGCTGCGCCAGTGCATGCACA
>Ga0182030_10008232_pt1 | contig 21634 bp, 27 predicted proteins | sample 812S3MmetaG_FD_121299 | JGI IMG/M metagenome (GOLD analysis project Ga0182030, IMG submission 121299) | Permafrost microbial communities from Stordalen Mire, Sweden - 812S3M metaG (Illumina Assembly) | ecosystem: Environmental > Terrestrial > Soil > Wetlands > Permafrost | place: Sweden...
TTGTGATTGCACATCGTTTATCTACCGTCCGAAATGCAGATGGGATCATGGTGCTTGAGCAAGGCGTGATCATTGAACGCGGGTCTCACAACGATTTATTGAAGAAGAAAGGAAAATATTATGAACTCTACACCGGACAGTTTGATTAAAAACTATCTCAAATGCCGGAAGTTTCACACAACGAACGCAAAGGTTTCAATGATCACAACGAATTCTCTTAGAATCCATCTCTGTTTCTTTCTCATCGTTGTGTCCTCTGCTGCCGTCTGGCAGGTTTGTGTGAAAGTATATTTTTGAGACAGGTTATCGGCCGCAAGGTTTGACCCGGCTGGCTTCATGATAAGCTGTGCAAAGAATGTTTTCCAATGCAGGTGAGTGCACAATGAGAAATAATAATCAACTTTAAGACTGATTTGGATCATCCTTTAGCCATTGGCCGGTTGATAATTTTATACAGGTTCTTTAATAAAGCAGGCATCATTGTTGAGGTATCCAATGAGAGAGAGGAATGCCTGCGCATTTTGTAACAAAAAAAATGAATCAAAATGAATACTTTAATTGAAGACAATCTTACAGGAATCAATCATGGGAATATTTTCCCCAATACGCCATTAAGATACCTGACCGCTTCGTCTATAATTGGCGACAAGGTGCATAATGAAAAAAACGAGCATCTGGGAATTATCAAAGACATCATGCTGGATGTTGTCACCGGTAAAATTGACTACTATGTAATTGAATTTGGCGGTTTCCTCGGCATCGGTATAAAATATTTTGCTATTCCATTTAAGCTGCTCCGCGTGGATGCAGAAAAAAAGCTTTTCCTATTCAACCAGAAAAAAGAAGTACTAGAGAAGGCTCCGGGCTTTGATTTAGATCATTGGCCGGATACCAACCTGCACTTTGAAGAAGCTGGCAGTTATTGGAGCTTCATGGGTTAAGCATTGAGTCTGCAAAAAAAGCAGGAAACACCGATCAAGAGAGTTCCAATAAGAACTATTACATGGGTTGATTCGCATGAAAGCTATTCTCATAATCCATGAAAGTGCGCAGTATTTTGATTCTTCCGGAAATTTTTGCACCAAATTCATTGTCCAGTTTCAATTTCCTTATTTCACTCAATGCGTCTTCATAATTTTGCAACGCCTCTACATACCGGCCATCGTTTTCATTTCGGACTCCTTCCCTGTATAATTCCGTGTGGCTGTTTTTTTTGTAGTTCGCAACTAAAATGACAATGGAAATAATTACGATTAAGGTGATAAATAACAAGAGGTACATGATCCGGGCGGTTTGTTTAGATAGTTTATGCTTGGGATTGGGTGCAAGCTATGCTTAATAATCGGTACATATGGGATTGTACAAATAAAAAGGCTGCGCAAATAAATCTTGTGCAGCCTTTTTATTTATAATTGAAATTTGCTTAATGCCTTCTTATTTGCCTGCTTACATGATTTTCCCGGCGGTTCAATTTTTTCTGGTCTGCTTTAGTGATATGCCCATCGTCTTTCTTTGCCATATTCTTTTCTTCTTTCCTGATTGAGTGGTCCTCTTTGTGCAGCTTAGAAGCCTCTGCTTTGCCCATCTTGCCATCATCCACTTTATTGTCAATACGTGCATTCTGATTTGCAAGGCGGCTGTTTACTTCGGCCCTTCGTGGATGTGTTTGATCAAACTTGCTGTCTTGAGCATTTGCTGAATTTGCCAATCCTAAGAAGGCAACAATTGCCATAGAGAATAAAATTCTTGTTTTCATTTTTGTAGATTTTAAGTTTATGTATTTATAGATTGAAAATTGATCAGGGAGTTTAATTGATCATACGATAATTTTTAATAGGGTTGTTGCCAATAAAGAAAACATTCAAGAAGGTTCAATGATATGATATCATATAACTTAACATGCTTTATTCCATTTACAGAAATAAAAAAGCCCCCGGGTAATACCGGAGGCTGTGAACTATCAGGTAAGCATTGTTTAATAAGGATAGATATACGTATAAGTTTTACCGTTATTCCCGTTCGACCAGATAAATTCTGCATACAAATAGCCGCTTGGGCAGGATGTGAGCGGATTGCCGCTTGCATCAAGGCCAAATGTAGTGGACGAAGTAATATTGTCTGTTCGTACGGTAGAGTCCTTTCCGCTGACCAGTCTCGTATCACATGACTGAGCGATCACTTTCGGAGAAACAATCATTGTTATGAAACCAATACCAAAACGGTTCGTGCCCCATTCTGAAATATTGTTATTAGTCCCATCAGAATGAGAACCGGTTGTAGTGATCACAATGCCATCGTTGTAAGTGAATACCCGGTGCTTGGAGACGTTCCATGTGCGTGTTTTGCCATTGTTAAAAGTAACAGACAAATTATCAACGAAATCATGTACAATCGAATCTCTTGTAGCGAGATCAAGCAAGAGACCTCCGCTTGTGTTGGTAATTGTCTTGGTACCATTGATGATAATGGATTTTCCATCAGCCCGTGTAATAGTCAACGAATCAATGGCAACTGAAACTACAGCACCTGTATCTCTCCAATGGACGCCTTTGGGCACTGAGATAACAATCGAACCTGTCCGGCTGCGGTTGTTCCAGCACTTACTGCCATTGTAAGTAATGGTAACAGTTCTTGTTGTTGCAGTAGTGTCAACGGAAATGGTAGCATCACAAATTAAAAGATTAGTTAATCCCAGCACTGTTCCTGATGATTTAGCACCCGCATCGAATGAACTTCCTGAAATGGAAGCATTGCTGTTCAAACCTGCAGTAGCATCATTGGAAACAGCATCATTTTCATTGGAAACAAAAGTCTGGTCATCTGCAGCAGTCTGCACATCGGCAGTAGTGGTAACCGAACTTGTTGAGGATTGGCTATTGTCTTTTTTACAGGCAAACATAAACAAAAAGCTAGCCCCCACAACTGAGATACGGAGAAGATTGTTTGTTTTCATAATTATTTCAAATTTTTTATGTGAGAAGGGATTTGAGCAGCAAAGTTTAATGCACTGTTAATTTTTTTTTGAATAATCTCAAATCATGATCAACTATACGTTAATAATGATATTTGTGAACCAAATTGCTTAAAGGCAAACGGATTTATAGCTCAGTTTTAAAAGATTTTCGGTGATTGGCATCCGTCTTGATGAAATTTAGTGTATATCTTCGCAAACTGATGGCAGCACGCAATAAACATTATAGTAAAATATTTTTCAAATCGATATTGTTTGCCGTGTACTTTTTGTTTTTTACTGTTCAGCTTTTCCTGCGCTTTGCATCCCCTAATTCACAGCAGTTTTTAGGACAGCCAAATTTTCAGAGTTCATCGACTTCTTTTACATCAACCGCTGTCAAAAACATTTTATCGAACCCCAAATCTGAAAAGAGCGGCCCTACTTGTTATCTCAATAAGCACTATCATTTAAAAGATGCAGCAGGAATTACAGCACAGGTATTTCACCTTGTATATTCTTATGATGAGTGTTTAAACAAATTTTATTTTGGGAAGGAAAGGGTTGCAGACATAAAACTAAATACCACTTTTTTAAGAGGCCCTCCTGCAGTAAGCTAATCTCCTCTTTCTCCCGGTATTCATTACGATCACTAAAAATTATGTTATGGTTGTTCTGTTTAAAAAAACAGCGGCTATTTTATTTATCGCATTATTCGCGGTGATGCAAAATATATATGCTCAGGGTGCAAAAATTTATTCGTTGTCTGATTTTACCGATTCTGCCTTGCGCCACATGCCTGTGCTATCGCAAAAAAAAACATTGGTTGATGCTGCCAAAGCCGGCATCAGGGATACAAGGCATTCATTTTTGCCAACAGCATTTATTGGCGATGAACTTACTTTAGGCACCGACAATTCAATACCCGGCTCCTATTTATCCTACGGGATTATACCATCTTCTTCCAGTGGCATCCATCCTTCAAATGATTATCAGTCAGCAATAGGCAATATCGCTATATTTCAAAGCCAGTATGAACTGGTTGATTTTGGTTTAAAAAAATCAAGAGAACAAAATGCAATTGCTTATGCAAACCTCAGTCAGGCTGATCTTGACCGGGAAACATATTTACTGAAATGGCAGGTCGGCAAATTATATTTTGATATACTGAAAAATGAATTTCAGCTTGCCATTGATAAGCAAAACGTAACCCGCTATGAAGCTATATATACTGTGATACAGGCAGTGACCCGTAGCGGCATCAAAGCAGGTGCTGATTCATCTCTTGCGATGGCTGAATTATCTAAAAGCCGCACCACTTATAACCAAACCGACGGTCAGATAAGGCAATTGGAGCAGCAGCTATCCTATTTAACGGGTATCCCTGCACGTGAATTCTCCATTGACACATCCCAAACAAAAAGCTATCTGTCTGCCCTTGAAACTCCGGGGCGTGGCGCTTATTCAGACAGCATGAATAACCCTTTGATTGACTATTATAACAAGCAGGAAATGTTTTACACGCAAACTGAAGACCTTGTGAAGAAAGACTACCTGCCAAAGATTTTTCTTTCTGCCACTGGCTGGGCAAGAGGTTCAAGCATTGATTACAATGGGAATTACAAATCGATTGATCAGGGTTTGGGCTATCAGCGTTTCAATTATATGGTGGGTGCCACCCTGGTGTATGATCTTTTTAATATCGTTCATAAAAAAGATAAACTCGCAATCAGCCAATTGAATACCATTGCCAGCGACTATAACCTGCAACAACAGCAACTGTCATTAAAAAACGTGGGCAACCAGGCAGATGAAGCGATACATACTGCTGTAAAAAATCTATTTGAAATACCAATACAGATAAAATCTTCACGGGACACGTACAATCAGAAGACAGCCCAATACAAAGCCGGGATCATTACACTCATAGATCTCACCAACGCTTCCTTTGTGCTGTACCGTGCTCAATCAGACTATGTGCAAACGCTGAGCGACTGGTTGCTTGCGAATCTTGACAAAGCTGCTGCCATTGGCAACATTGATTTATTTATCCATTCTATCAAATAATTAATTAAATGATAAGAACAGCGCTTAGGAGGCCTATCACCATTCTGGTCCTTTTTATGGGTCTTTTATTGTTTTCCATTCTGGCCGTTCGAACGATTCCCATTGATATATTTCCCAGGCTTAACCTGCCTACGATTTATGTAATAGAGCAATATGGTGGTATGTCGCCTAAACAAATGGAGGGTTTTTTTGCCACCCGCATGCAGGATCAGTTTTTATACATCAACGGAATAAAAAATATCGAAAGCAAAAATGTGCAGGGGCTTTCGCTTATCAAACTCAGCTTTTATGAGAGCACCAATATGGCTGAAGCTTCCGCCCAAGTAGGCCTCCAGGTGAACAGAGTTGCCGCCTTTTTTCCGCCCGGCTCTTTGCCGCCGCAAGTTATCCGTTTCGATGCCTCCTCACTCCCTGTAGGCGAACTGGTTTTTTCAAGCAAAACAAAATCGCTGAAAGACATTTTCGATTTTGCCCTGACCCGCATCAGACCTTTGTTTGCAACGGTTCCGGGGATGTCTGCGGCGCCGCCCATGGGATCCAATGCAAGAACGGTTGTTATTAATGTTGACCCTCAGAAATTAAGGGCATTCAATCTTTCCCCTGACGAAGTGGTGGAAGCGGTAGTCAAAAATAATACGATAACCCCGGCAGGGAATATCAGGATCGACAGCATGATGCCATTAACGAGCATCAATTCACTGGAAGATAGGGTGTCGCAATTTGCCGATATCCCCATCAAAAGCAACGGATCAGCAATCATATTTGTAAAAGATGTTGCTAAGGTGGCAGATGCTGCTGATGTAACTGTTGATTATGCATTGGTAAATGGCAAACGTTCAGTATATATTCCAGTGGTAAAAACGGCAGATGCTTCCACTTTGGATGTGGTGAACACATTGAGAAAAAAACTTCCCGAGATGAGATCTTTATTGCCGGATGACATTAATCTGACTTATGAGTTTGATCAATCCATCTTTGTCATTAACGCAGCCAGGAGTTTGCTCACCGAAGGGATACTCGGCGCAGTGCTTACGGCATTAATGGTATTGTTGTTTTTACGTGACTGGCGCAGCAGCCTGGTCGTGATCATCACCATACCCATTTCTGTGATGGGTGCAGTATTCTTCCTGAACCTCACAGGGCAAACCATCAATATCATGACACTAAGCGGTCTCGCTTTGGCCATCGGTGTGCTTGTTGACGAGGCAACTGTGACCATTGAAAATATACACCAGCACCTGGAAATGGGAAAGGAAAAAAAACAGGCAATCCTGGATGCCTGTATCGAAATCTCTTTTGCAAAATTGTTGATCCTGCTTTGCATACTTGCCGTGTTTGCACCGTCATTTGTAATGAATGGCGTTCCAAAGGCCATGTTCCTGCCATTATCGCTTTCTATAGCTTTTGCCATGATCGTATCATTTACGTCTGCGCAAACACTGGTGCCGGTGATTTCAAACTGGATATTAAAAGCAGAGAAGTTTCAATACCATCATGACAAAAGACATGCACATGCAGGGCTCGCATTAGACGAACCTGAAGAGGCACAGATAAATGAACACGAACAACAGGACAAATTACACCCCGAAGAAAATGGCTTTTTTCAACGCATAAAATCGGGGCTGGAAAAAAGATTGGAGAAATGGATGCCTGCAAGAAAAATAATTGTGAGCCTTTACCTGATCATTGCTTTTTCAGCAGCAGGGATTTGCTTTTTTATCATTGGCAAAGACCTGTTGCCTAAAAATAATGTGGGGCGACTGCAATTAAGGATACGTGAACCGGATGGAACAAGATTAGAGGTGACAGAAGATGCAACCAAAAGCATCATAGACATCATTGATTCAACGGTACATGGGAGTATTGCGATCAGCTCGGCCTATGTCGGTTTAGTGCCCAGCAGTTTCGGATCAAGCAATCTCTATGTGTTTTCAAGCGGCACACATGAGGCGGTGATACAGGTAAATATTAATGACAACTACAAGGTGAAGATGGATGATCTGAAAGAAACGCTGCGAAAAAATATTGCTGAAAAATACCCGGCTGTTAAAATATCTTTTGAGCCCATTGAGCTTACTGAGAAAATCATGGCGCAAGGTGCATCAACACCCATTGAGGTGAGAGTTGCAGGAAAAGACATGCATGATATTGAAAATTATACCGGTCATTTATTGCAAAAATTAAAAGCCATTTCCTTTTTGCGGGATGTCCAGATAGCGCAACCGCTGAAGGAGCCTGTGATCAATATTTCCATTGACAGACAGAAGCTCGCTCTCATGCATTTAAATATAGATGATGTTTCCAAAAGCATTACGGACGCCACTTCTTCCAGCCGCTTTACGGACAAAAATCTGTGGTTGGACGATAAAACATCTTACACGTATCAGACACAGATATTTGTACCTGAATACATTATGAATTCAGTTGAGCAAATGCGAACCGTGCCTCTTGTAAAAGGAGAGATGCGGCCCGTTCTGGCGGATGTAGCAACCTTTACGAATGATACCTTGCCGGGTGAATATGACAGAAGCGGGCCAAGGCGCTTTGTTACTATCAGCGCAAACATTAACAATAAAGATTTGGGCACAGCGACATCAGCCGTGCAAAAGGCAATCAATGAAATGGGTCTGCCTCCAACCGGCTTGGTTACGGAAATAAAGGGAATGTCATCATTGCTAGTCGAGACACTGAGTTCATTGCAAAGTGGGTTGCTTGCAGCTATCGTGGTTATTTTACTACTGCTTGCGGCAAATTTTCAGTCCTTTGGAGTATCTGTTTCTGTGCTCGCAACAGTACCGGCAGTTTTATTTGGCTCTATGATGATGCTGCTGCTTACAGGAGCCACACTCAACCTGCAATCTTATATGGGCATCATCATGTCTGTTGGTGTATCGGTTGCTAATGCAATTCTTATCGTAACCAATGCAGAGAAATTGAGGCTTGAATACAGGGATCCTTTCAAAGCGGCAGCAGTGGCGGCAAGCGTAAGGCTGCGCCCTATCATGATGACAAGCATGGCCATGATCGCAGGCATGATCCCGATGGCCAGTGGACTGGGGGAAGCCGGAGACCAATCAGCTCCGTTAGGCCGCGCTGTGATTGGGGGGCTGGCTGCTTCTACATTTGCCGCATTGTTCATTGTGCCATTAGTATATGCATGGGTTCGTCAGAAAAGTTCATTTAAATCAGTTTCATTATTACCTGAAGATTCTTCTAAATAAAAAATATGAAAAGAAAATTATTTACCTTCTCCGTCTTGATACTGTTCATCGCTTCATGTTCAGACAAAAAAGTTAATGATAATAAATCTGAAGCCAATGCAGCACCGCATTATGTGCTTGCCAAAGCAGAAAGAGCAAACGTGCAGGAACAACTGAAATTGCCGGCACAATTAGCGGCTTACCAGGAAGTAAGCATTTTCCCAAAAGTAAATGGCTATGTAAAAACAGTTTCCGTGGATATCGGATCGCCTGTGAAGCATGGGCAATTATTGATGGTTCTTGAAGCTCCCGAACTTGAACAGGCCGTTACGCAGGCTAAAGAGAAATGGGCGCGTTCAAAATCAGATTATACCATTGACAGGGAAAATTATGAAAGGCTGAAAGAAGCATCAGAAACTCCCGGCGCAATCTCCCCGATGGATCTTGCAACAGCCAAGGCAAAGACTGAGGCAGATAGCGCTTTAAGCAACGCCGAAAGGTCGAACTGGCAAATGCAGCAGACAATGATGGATTATTTAATCGTAAGGGCGCCCTTTGATGGGGTCATCACCCAAAGGAATGTTCATCCCGGCGCATTGGTCAATGCAGAAGCAAAGGATGGTAAGCCCATGCTGGAATTGAAAGAGGTAGATCACCTGCGGTTGCAGGTGGATATCCCCGAAAATGCTGTGGCCGGCCTAAAGAAAAAAAATGACAGCATATCTTTCATATTATCCGCATTTCCCGGTATTGTAAGAAAGGGGCATATTAGCAGGGTGTCTATGAACATCAGTGCACAATACCGTTCCGAAAGGGTAGAATTGGACGTGTACAATCCCGATGGAACGCTGGCTCCTGGCATGTATGCCGATGTGTTATTTGATTCCGAAGGCAATGCCAATGCGTTGTCAGTTCCGAAATCCGCAGTCGTGACTTCAACGGAGAGAAAATATGTTTTGGCAGTAAGAAACAATAAGGCGGCTAAAGTGGATGTGATTACCGGTAATGAATCAAAAGGCAATATAGAAGTGGTCAGTTCCCTGCAGGCAGGTGACTGGGTGATAGTCAATGCTGATGATGAAATAAAAGAAGGAACGTTAATTAAGAACACGAATTAAAAATTAAATCCAATCTTATGGCCTTTAAATACTATTAATGAGATATACGATAAGGAAAATACTGGTTAAGAAAATAAAAACAGTAAGCGCTGCGGTAAGCGAGGACGAAGAAATATAATTGTCATTATTGATTTGCTTTTCTGTTCTTTTATATTGCACGAAAGAAATGATCAGTGAACTGCTTCCGGCAATCACCAGCAAAATCCCTATGATATTTGAATAGCCGTGCGATTGCGGAATGAGTTGCTTACCCAGTACAATGCTGATTTGCCTTACAAACAACGAAAACTTTACTACCACAAATCCAAAAGCCATGATGCCAATGCTTGTGCGGACCCATGCAAGAAAAGTGCGTTCATTCGCGAGGTGCTCATTAGTGCTATTTGCCTTATTTGTTTCCATTTTTGTTTCCGATTTCTTAATTCTTCTAAATGTAAGAAGTTTATACCAGAGATGTTGACCATAAAGTCATCTGGAAAAAATAAGAGCGATCACACAAATACTACCCTTTGTAATTCATCCTGTTCCTGAACAAATCAATAAAACCTTTAAACACCAGCACAAAAGGATTATATCCTGCAAAGCCAGTAGTGATGCCATATTGCACCTTTTCATTTTCCGGTTCATATGTGCCGAAGATTTTATCCCACACAATAAGCACACCTCCGAAATTTTTGTCAATGTATTTGTCATTAGAGCCATGGTGCACGCGGTGATTGGAAGGCGTGTCAATAATATTTTCCAGGAAACCCAGTTTACCAACCGCTTCAGTATGCAAAAAGAATTGATACAACAGATTGGCTGCATAACACAACACGATAAAATCAAGCGGCAGGCCAAGCAATGACAGCGGTATAAAAAATAGCGGGCTGACGAGTGCGCCTAACCAGTTCAGGCGATAGGACACGGTGAGGTTCATATGCTGGCTGGAATGGTGCACAAGATGGAAAGCCCAGAAGAACTTGACCACATGCGACACGCGATGAAACCAATAATAACAAAAATCAACAGACAAAAATGTAACGATAAAAATGAAGACACTTTTTTCAAATGTAAAAATCCTGAACTTATAAAAGAAACCGAACAGTGCAAGCTGGTAACCAGCAAACAGATACTTCGAGAATTGAAATCCCGCAAAAACAGCAAGGTTGGCAAAAGTGTCTTTGACGTCATACACTTTCTTCTCCTTTTTCCAGCTCCATATAATCTCGGCAGTGATGAGCCCAAACAAAAACAGGAGCGCACACAATTTGTAATGGCCAAATTCGAATTCCATGGTTGAATTATTTTATTGCTGTTCAATTGATGCGCTGATAAGTGTTATCCAGATCATCCTGTATCACATAAGCTTCTTTTGCTTCAACCGTTTTCAAAACCAAATCGGTATCCAGCTTGAAAGATTTATATACCCAGTCTTTGGGTAGTTTCAATTTGCTCTGCAATTGCGGCAGTGCAGCTTCTGTAAGCGAAGTATCAATGATCAGTGCATAGCTTTGCATGACATAAGTATGCTCCGGGCTTACCAATTCATATACCTCGCTTCCTTTGCTGAATACATATTTAGTGGAACGATGAATCGTTTGTTCTTTGTAAGGTTCCGATTTGCCTTTAAGCATCATAGGCATAGATATTTTAACCGTTGCGCGTTCTATCATATCAATTCCGCCGAGATTCACTTTTGGCTTTGGCGCATTGCTTTGCCCGATACTATCCATCAGAAAATATCGGGGCCCGTTCATGATGATCTTCTTTGCACCCTCCTCTTTTTTTAACTTCTCCGCATCAACATGTTTCCATGTTTCGGCCGGGCAATCATTGCAGCCCAAAGTATTATAAACAGTGGCGGTCAGGTCGGAGAAATCCCCTTTCACGATCAATATTTCACAGTACCTTGAACCCCTGACTGGTTTGAGCATCCGGACATCCTGTGCAATAGAGTTTGCAACGAGCAACAAGGAAGCGACTGATAGAAATATCTTTTTCATGCGGGTTTTTAATTACAAGGCAAAGAACCGACATTAAATTAGCAGGAAAATTAACAAAAGATAATTTCGTTATTTTTTTTGTGAGGCAAGGCGTTTGCGAATGCGGCTCAGCGAAACAGGCGTAACACCAATAAAAGACGCAATGTATTTATCGGGCACCCGCTTAATAATCTCTGGTTTTTGCGCAATCAATTTAAGATACCGGTCTTCAGGTTTATCGAGAACAAAGCTTTCGACCCTGCTGAGCGCTTCAAGCAACAGCCGTTGGGAAAACTGCAATCTCGTTTTCAGAAGCTGCATATTGTCATCACTCAATGCTTCTAATATTTCAAAATCTAGCTCCATCAGTTCGCAATCTTCCAGCGCCTGCCATGACTGCCTGGTGGGCTGATTATTGAAAATACATTCCGGCACCGCAGCAAATTGCCCCTCCCAACGAAAGAACATGGTTTTTTCTTCGCCAAGATCGGTCACATAATAAGATCGCATGATCCCCTTTTTGATAAAGGCTATTTTTTTGAAAAGCTTGCCTTGTGGTATGTAAACTTGCGAAGCTGCAATTGATTTTGAATTGGCAGCCTGCAGGAGTTGCATCAGGAATGCAGGATTGGCAGTGCTTTCAAGCCGAGAAAAAATATTGAGCATCCGGATGGGTTGAATTTGAAAATAGCCATCATTCATTTTAAAGCTTCATCAGCTTGATCTCATTCCTGTACAATAATATTCTCCCGTCGTTCTCCAGTTGTTTTAATAGCCTTGAAACAACAACCCTTGAGGTTGCCAGTTCATCTGCAATCACATTGTGCGAAGCCTTGATCACGCTGGAGCCAGAAAGCCTTTGCTTCTCTTTCAGGTAAGCGATCAGGCGCTCATCTAATTTATGGAATGCGATGCTTTCAATTGACTTCAGCAATTCCAAGAAGCGCTCATTGAAACTTCGCATGATATAGTTCTTCCAGCTCGGGTATTTGCAAAGCCATTCATCTAATTTAATATTTGGGATGGCAATCAGTTCAACATCATCTTCCGCTATTGCCTTTACTTCGCTTTTTTTTGCTTCTACACAGCAGCTATATGCCATGGAGCAGCTTTCGTTACTGGATAAATAATACAAAAGGATTTCCTTTCCCTGCTGATCTTTGCGAAACACTTTGATAGTGCCAGACACAACAATGGGCATCATACGGATATACTTGCCATAATCCATAATGATATCGCCTTCCTTAAAATATTTCAATTCGCCGAACCGTTGCAATTCATTTAAGAGGGCGGGTTCAAAAACCGAATTCAGGCTGATTGCTTTATCCATGTTTCTTTTGCAATGAGAGTTGAAAATAAAATAGCTTACGCTAAAATCTCATTGATAAAAGTAACTGATTTTTGTTTTTCATATTGAAATTTAGCATCCTGGCGCAAACTCAAGATAAACGGCTTAAAATCCCGCTTTGATGTAGCTCCAGCCTTCATGTTGTTTTACTACAATTTCTGCAATAGCCGCAGGCACAGTTCTTATGCCAGGGAATAATTCATTTCCTGATTTAGAATTTGCCTTAAGCATATTTTCACATGCAACAATCTCCACATGATTCAATAAAAGAATATCGATGATATCGCTCCACTCATTTCCTTCATTCAGCACAAAGGGCAGGCTTTGCCCATGGCAAACAAGTTCGATATCCACTTCACTATTCAATGCTTCAATCAGATTATCTATTTGCGATGCCATACTCCTTATTACGCCATCTTCACCGCTGGTCAGTTGTATGATTGCCTTGTATCTCATTTTCAAAACCCGGATTTTAAATAGCTCCAACCTTGTTCTTGCTTCACGATCACTTCACAAACACCCGAAGGCACAATGCCTGCCTCAGGAACAATATCGCCGGGAGCGAGTTTTCTGGCTTTCATAGAGTTGTTGCAGGCTTCGAATGCTACTCCCATTTGCTTAAAACCTGCTATCCGCTTTTGCTGTGTTGTTTTTGCCTTCACTAAAATCTCAATGCCTGGGCCATGGGCTACTACTTCTACCTGCACACTATCTCCCCAGGTCTCTTTAATATGCTGGATATTATTCATCAGGCCTTTCCATGCCAGAGTATCGTTACTGGTTATTTCCATTACAACATGATGTTTTATGATTGTATTCTGGGATATGGCTGAAAAACAAATACTGGACATGACGACAACAAGAAATCCGATTTTCTTAAACATTTTCTTTTGATTTAATTGTTTATGATTAATAATTGCCTGCTTACTGCGAAACTAAGCAGTCACCGTCATTTAATTCTTCTTATTTAATAAATTGATTTCTCCACAGGAACAATAAATGCCCTTATAGGGAAAGCTATTTTTTTTCTTCGTTATAATCTTTGATGAGTGCCAAACCATGTTCTGCATTTGCATAGTCAATGAAACTGAACCATATTTATTCACATTGAATTTGCAGCGAACTAATAGCATAGAACTTTTAAGATAGTAACATTTGTTACTTACACAATTGGCAACACTCATAGAAAGCAGCAATTTCTTTTAGCTTGTTAAAACCGATGTTAAGCGATTTATTGAAAATTGGTTGGATTAAACCTATAATACCAAATTCAAATAAAAAGTACTGTTCAATTATTCAAATGAACAGTACTTTCAAAAAATCAAGCCAGAATCATACCTGCAAATTCTATTTCACAAACCGGCTCACATGATCCCACGTACCGCCATTTACCACATTGGTAAATCCATTCTGCTCGAGTATAGATTTTGCCTGTGAGCTTCTGCCACCACTGCGGCAGAACACGACGATGTTTTTCTTATTTTTAAATTTCGCAAGCTGCGAAGGCACTTTATCCAGCGGGATATTGACCGAACCTTTCACATGTCCTTCTGCAAATTCCATAGGCGTTCTCACATCTACCAGGAAAGCGCCTTCGTCAATAATGACCTTCAAATCAGCAGCAGGTGCGCCGCCAAATAACTGTTTAAAAATATTCATCGTTTTATTATTTTATCCTTTAATTATTTTCCTGCTCACTCTCAATTCAGGCACTGCACCATATCGCCTACATTTTACAATCATCATCCAGACAACGTTTTGGCCTGATGAAACCAGTTATAATAAACGCCAGCCCAAACAGCATCAATGCCCATAATCCACCATCGCCTGAATAAAAACAGCCCAATACGATAAATATCGAACCCAGTACCCAGCGCAATATGCTGCTGAACCAAATAACAAACCGGGTGCTTTCTGTGTCCTCTTGCCTGAACATACATTCAATTATTGCTGGTCGATGAGCCCTTTATTATTTATTTTCAGTACTGCATGTCTTCATGCCGAATAAACTATAAAGCGGGCAAAAGCTTACCAGGCTTGTCAATACAAAAACTCCTGCAACCACAAGCAATATGATACCTAATGTACCAGTGATGATGTGGGTGAAGTAAAGCACCGAAATTATGATCGCGGCTAAAATACGGAGGATGCGGTCTGCGCCGCCCATGTTCTTTTTCATAACAATATTATTTTTAAGAATAAAGGTAAATGTCAGCATCTGAGTTTTGTGCAACTTTTGTTACAGTTCGCATTTCAGTTTGTCAGTAATTGATAAAAGATTGCCTGATAAGAATCATATTTGATTGTAACCAAGGTTACAAAAGAGCCATTTATACAAGAATAGATTTGCATCATCATTTTATGCTCACTTAATTATTTATTTAACCATAAATCATGTTCGATAATTTAGACCATATCAATGAGCCAATAACGGAAGGGCAAAGCTTCAGGGACAGGATGGCCACTGTTGATGAAAAAGGTAAAAGAAAATGGGTATATGCCTATAAGCCACCCAAAAGAAAATTTTACAACATCCGCACTTGGCTCAGCTATTTGTATTTTATCGGCTTTTTCGGTTTGCCCTTTGTGCTGATCAATGGAAGGCCTTTATTCATGTTCAATATCCCCAAAGCAAAATTTATCATATTCGGGAAAATATTCTGGCCTCAGGATTTTTTTATACTTGGGCTGACCATGGTGACCTTCGTTTTTTTTATCATCCTTTTCACGGCTGCGTTTGGAAGATTATTTTGCGGATGGGCATGCCCGCAAACGAATTTTATGGAAATGATGTTCCGCAAAGTGGAGTTCTTTATTTTGGGCGATGCGCCTGCACAAAGACAATTGAAAGCTTCACCATGGAATGGGAAGAAAATAGTCAAAGTAGCTTTAAAGCATATCGTTTTCTTTCTGCTCTCTTTCATCATTGCCAATTTCTGTCTGTCCTATATCATTGGTATGAAAGATCTCCAGAAAATCATTACAGAACCGATCGGTGATCACCTTGCAGGCCTGACATCCATTATGATATTCAGTACGGTGTTTTATGCTGTGTATGCCTATTTCAGGGAACAGGCCTGCATTGTGATATGCCCTTATGGAAGACTGCAGAGTGTATTGCTGGACAAGAACTCAATGATCGTTGCTTACGACTATAAACGTGGGGAACCAAGAGGCATTCCCAAAAAAGGAGTCACTGAACATCTTGGAGACTGTATTGATTGCCACCAATGCGTGAGGGTATGCCCCACAGGTATTGACATCCGCAACGGTGTGCAAATGGAATGCGTCGGTTGCACTGCATGCATTGACGCATGCGATAACGTGATGGATAAAATAAATAAGCCAAGAGGCCTGGTTCGGTATGCATCGGAAAACTCTATTGCCAACGGGGAAAGACTCCATTACACAACAAGAATGAAATTGTACACCGGCCTGTGCGCACTTGCCCTCACCTTACTGAGCATTTTGTTGCTTACAAGAAAAGACGTGGATGCAACCATTATGAGAACGCCCGGAATGCTTTACCAGGAAAGAGGAAAAGACAGCGTATCCAATTTATTCAATATAAAAGTGGCAAACAAAACCATAAAAGATGTCCCCCTCACCATCAAACTGGAAGATGGCAATGGCTATATAGAGACTATTGGCAAGCCCTATATAACAGTGGCAAAAGAGGGCCAGGGATCCGGATCTTTCTTTGTAGTGTTGCCCAAAAGCAGGATCCATCAAAGATCCACAACGATTACGCTCGGGCTGTATGAAGGAGATAAGAAAATCAATAATAAGAAAACGAATTTCTTAGGGCCTGTTTCTGAATGATGAATTGATAATTCAAAGAAATTATTCTTATCAGAGCAAGCAGGTGCAATGCACCTGCTTCTTTGAAATTTATTTCACCAATATTTTCATCCAGTATATATAATGAATATTTATATTACTATTCTGAGCCACAGATATCGTCTAATCTAAAATATAATCTATAGCAACCAATGAAGAATAATATTTTATTCCGTTCATTAACTTTCAATCAGTGTCAAAATTAATAGCATCAACATTCTTCAGACAGCAATGTTTGTCAAAGACTCATTTTATTTTCTAACAGATTAAATGGTTTATGTCGGCTTGAAAATCATATTCACTTTTTATATTTGGGTTTATTTTTAAAATATTAGTCTACAAATTTGGTAGATTTAATACAGACCTATATTTTTGCTTTAAGATGTCAGACCTTCTAAATTTAATTATATATAATAGCTGCCGATGTTGGCTTATTCCTTGTTGAGCATAATTTTCCTCACACCTCAATATCCACATCTACTTTATTCAAATAATATTATTAACGGCAGTCGTGAAATACGCCTGTAAACAGATTTTATGAGCACTAGTCAAATTAAATTGTACAGTAACAAACTTTACCCCCTCAATAATATCGATTCAGTCTTAGAGCAAGCAAGGATTTTTGCCCGCTCCTATGGTTTGCAACCTTTAAAGATCCTTGAGATAAAAGACGCGGATATTAAAGCAAAACTCCTATCCAGACAAAACAATCCGAAGAAGAGCAGTAGCACACAGCATCTTGTTGTTCTTGCGATCAAGCCTGTTATAACAAGTGACCATATCGATGATTTTATCTCTGACATAAGGGCTTCAAAAAAAATAACCGGGCATTCGCTTAATAATTATCGGCGTCATATTAAAAGCCTCTTAAACCGAAAAGAAGGGGCGCACTGGCCATCAAGACAAGCTTATCAGGCGCTTGACATATTGTCTTCCTCTGCAAAAGATGCAGGAGCAGGCCTCAGACTGATAGCTGATTTCAATACGGAGATATTTGATGAAGAACTTGGTCTCAGCAAGGATGGCTTCACAGTTTATATTGTTGTTTTATTGAGTCTTACAGAAAGCAGATGCACCTGGAATTCTGTTATTGAAGCAAATAATTGAACATCAAACAAATCATGTTAAATCCGGATTGCATGAAGCTAAGTGAATTCGAAAAACTGACCGGGTTTGAAAAAGTAAAAGCCCTTAGTGATTATGGTGTGTTCCTGTCGGAGCCCAGGATCGGCGCTGACCGGGTTTATCTTTATGCGATCAATTATTTCTATATCGAGATCTTCCATCAACTCTCTGATATCAATAATCGCGGGGTCAGCGTTTACCGGGTCTTTGATGATGTAAAATATTTAGACGCCTATCTGGAAAGAGTTGACATCACCCCATTAATAAATGCCTGATCATTAAAAAAGATAAGATGTATTTCATGTACACATTAACACATAACATATGCTCGGGGTTTGTTTTGCAAAACGGCTTACCAAAGTGCTCCGGGAACTCCATCTCTTCCTGTTGTTATTAACCTTGTAAATCTCGATTCATACAACTTAACCCATCACTATACTTAATCATCAAAATTACTTATTATGAAACTTATCACTATCATACTGGTACTCTTTGGCCCCCCGGTTTTCTATGCAGTTGGCATGGGACAGGTAAAACAAACTATCATATCCGGCACTGTGCTGAATGCCGCTGATGCCAGCCCGCTGGAAGGCGCGACAATTATTGTAAAAGGAACAAAGAACATAACCGGCACCATGCCGGATGGAGCGTTCAGCCTGCTTATTTCACAAAATGACAGCGTGCTTATCATAAGCATGGATGGGTATGAAACCAAAGAAATAAAAATCACAAAAGAAACATTTTATGAGGTAGTCTTGAAATCGGCTCCGAATAAACTTGCAACAAAATATTCTTCCATAAGCAAGCAGTCGTTAGCAGAAAACCGGTAGTTTCAACTACCGGTTATTTTTATTTTATTTAAATCCCTTAATAACAAAAACATGAACAAAATTGACAGACCGGCATTCTCGCTTGATGAAAAACTCCAGAATGAACAAATATCATTTTTCCGGAAAAATGGGTTTATACAATTCAGGAATTTTGTTGATAAAAATACAGTCGCACTGCTTCTTCAGGAAATAGAAGGGGTCCAGCAGTTTTTAATAAAAAACAATATCAGTAAAGTCAACGGCATCCCGCTGAAATTTGGCCGTGACGAAGACAATCAGCCATTTATCCAGCGTCTTGCATTCACATCACAATACAGCAAAACACTAAGCAACTTCCTGAACCAGCAAAAATTCAAAACGCTACTGCCCTTGCTGGCACCCTACGATGGCAGGATTGGCGAACATGAAAAAGATGGATTAGTAGTTAACCATTATGTCAACACAGCATCGAGCCAATTCAACAAACTGGGGTGGCATACTGACAGCCCCAGAGATCTGTTCCTTGGCTCGCGCATTATGCCCATGCTCAATGTAGGGCTGCATCTGGATGATTGCGCTTTTGACAATGGTGGCCTGCGCGTGATACCGGGCACGCATCAGCAAAATATTTTCCGGTTATTGTTCCGGAAAATATATTTCATCGATAACAACCCCGACAAAAATGAAGTGGGTTTCGATATCCAAGCCGGCGATCTGACCGTGCATGACGGGAGATTATGGCACCGTGTGCAGCAGTCATCATTGACAGGCGAAGCAAGCCGCCGACGTGTGATGTACATTCCCATCATTACAGGCTCTTATGTGCCCAAACATGCAAACTGCGCAACGCCGTTCTATCATAAACTCGGGCAATTAAAAACTAGTTCTTATAAAAACAGGTTAAACTGGGCGTTGCTTAAAATCAAATAGAAGCATTGCACGAGGAAAGGTGCACAGTGAGATTTGATTTTATTATCGCATAGTTTTCCGATAGTGACGGAGTAATATTTATTTAATGTTATCTTTTAAAAATCAAGAGAAATCCCGATTTTCTCTACTATTTTAGTAGACAAATTATCTGCATGAAATAATTATTGCTGGCTATCACCATCCTTGATAGCCTATTCTCTTTAAAAAGCGATGAATCAAAAGCTCAGAAATCTTTATCGGGAAACTTGATCATTGAATAGAACCTGATAACCGTAAATACGACGAAGAAAGCAGGCTTCAACAGTAATTTGGGCGGCCGCATTGAAGCCATTGAATCAATCGCCGTGTATGATGCAGTGAATTCACTCAAGCATATTGGTACGCCTTATCATTACTACGTAAATGCTGCAGGCCCTCCTTCAGCGGAAGCTGCGGCTGTGCAGGCTGCACACGATGTGATCGTTAATTACTTTCCTAATCAACAAGGGTTTTTAGATAGTGCTTTGTCAAACAGCCTGAAATCTGTTAGTGATGGAAATATAGAAGAGGGTCAAAAGATTGGCGCAGCGTCCGCTGCAGATATTATTGCTTTGGCATCAAGGTTGGAGCAGAGCCAAATGTCGGTTACACGGGACCGCTAAAGCCTGGGATTGGGGAGTACCGCCCAACTCCGACTGCGTTTGCTCCGGGTATCAATCAACAATGGGCAAGAGTGAAACCGTTTGTATTAACCGCAAATAAACAGTTTCGCCCTTTGCCTCCACCTGCTCCAGGCACTGATGAATTTAAAAAAGCATTGAGTGAAGTTGCCGAATTGGGTTCGGCTAACAGCAGCAGGCGAACTGACGAACAAACACATATTGCTCAGTTTTACAAACAGGATGCTGAGATTACTGTTAATGAAGCAGCACGTGAACTGCTCAATAGACACCATTCTTCGCTTGAAGATGCCGCATTGATTTTACTGCTTACAGATATTGCAGAAGCGGACGCACGGATTGCAATATGGGATGCGAAATATTTTTATCTTTTCTGGAGGCCAGTGACTGCACTTAATGCAGATGAAGATGGCAGTGTAACAAATAACTATTCAGTTTGGACACCGCTGCTGGTTACGCCTCCGCATCCTTCCTATCCATGCGGTCATTGCGGAACAGTAACGCCGGGTTCGCTGTGCTGCGACATTTTTTTGGCGATAAAAATGAATATCAGCTGCACACAACTACTTCCGGCGAAGCGCCGAGAACCTTACAGTCTTTAAGTGATGGAGAATCAGAAAACCGCTGGAGCCGCATCTATGGAGGCATCCACTATCAGTTCGATAATGAAGCTTCGCAAAAGCTTGGTCAGCAGGTTGCTGAATATGTGTTGGCAAAAGGCCCGAAGAAAGGTTGAAGAGTTGATAGGTTGAATGCGGCCGATGGTATTAACATGGCCATCAGCGGTTTCAAAAAGTTTACAAAATTGAATGCAAAACTTTAGGTTATTACTGCATTTTCACAAGAATAGTGTTATTGGTCAGGAAACAACGGTATGGAATAGGTTCGATAAGGAAAAACCGTATTTTGTATATCTTTTATAAAAACCCACTGCTCATGCGATTATTTTTAACTGCAATTTTTTATTGGGATAACTGTTTATCAGCATGTGCAAGGCCAGGTCAGCTATGGCGATAACAAATCTGCGGGCCATTATATCAACACACGTAGGTTCAAAGTTTATTATGAAATTTATGGGAAAGGAGCGCCGCTCATTTTGATTCACAACAATGGAGGATCGATCAAAAGCTTTGCAGGGCAGATACCTTATTTTTCAAACGAATACAAGGTAATTGCTGTTGATACGAGAGCGCATGGAAAGTCGGTTGATCACAGCGATTCCTTAACATTCAAACAAATTGCAGACGATTTCAACGCTTTGTCAGACAGCCTGCATATTGACAGCACGTATGTAATCGGTTGGAGTGATGGTGGCGTTGTTAGTTTGCTGCTCGCAATGCGCCATCCTGAAAAAGTAAAGAAGATGGCTCTGTCTGGTCCCAATCTATGGCCAGACACAACCGGCCTTATACCTTTCGTTTATCATTACATCGAGAACGAGAGCGCAGAGCTTCGAAAGCAATCACAAACTCCCGAGATCAAGAATCATATCAAGATATACGATCTGGATTTGTATGAGCCACACATAACACTTGAACGGTTGCGTATCATCAAATGCCCCGCGCTAATCTTCGGTGGCGATCATGATGCTATCCCCCAACTGCACCTGTTGCAGATAGCACAA
>Ga0182030_10008234_pt1 | contig 21634 bp, 17 predicted proteins | sample 812S3MmetaG_FD_121299 | JGI IMG/M metagenome (GOLD analysis project Ga0182030, IMG submission 121299) | Permafrost microbial communities from Stordalen Mire, Sweden - 812S3M metaG (Illumina Assembly) | ecosystem: Environmental > Terrestrial > Soil > Wetlands > Permafrost | place: Sweden...
ATCGACGGCGAGTATTATTGGGACGGGGGCATCGTCTCGAATGCGCCATTGCAATATGTACTCGATTTTGAGGGGACCGAGGACGACTATTGTGTTTTTCAGATCGACCTCTTCAGCGCCCGAGGCGAATTGCCCAAGACATTGCTGGAGGTTGCGCAGAGAGAGAAGGACATTCGCTACTCAAGCCGCACGCGGCTGAACACCGACATGATGTGTCACCGTCAGAATGTCAGACTGGCGATAAGCAGGCTGGCCGCCAAACTGCCGGCGGAGACGCGCGCCGATCCAGACTGGCGCCTCCTGGAGGAGAGGGGCTCTGACGCCGCGACCACCATAGTGCACCTTATCCATCGCCGCGCGGTGTATGAGAACGCGTCGAAGGATTACGAGTTTTCGCGGTTCACTATGGAGCGGAACTGGGCCGATGGCTTCCGCGACGTGGAGACCACTCTCAGTCACCCCGCATGGATCGGGCGTACGCGTCCGGTTGGAGCGGTGGAGGTATTCGATCTCACGCGTGATGAAACGCCAAAGAAATGATTTGAGAGGCCAATATGAAAGTCGAAGAAGTTCGCCGCCGCGCCTTCTCAATGCCGTTGACGAGTCCCGCATATCCACCCGGACCCTATCGCTTCTATGATCGCGAGTATTTCATCATCACCTATCGCACCGATCGAGAGGCGATTGAGAAAATCCTGCCCGAGCCGCTCACCTTCGACGAGCCGCTGGTGAAATATGAATTCATCCGGATGCCCAATTCCACGGGCTTTGGCGACTACACAGAGTCCGGGCAGGTGATCCCGGTGCAATTCAACGGGCAGCCGGGCTCCTATACCCATGCGATGTTTCTAAATGACGGCGCGCCGATTTACGGCGGTCGAGAGCTATGGGGTTTCCCCAAGAAGTTTGGCCAACCCTCGCTCAGCGTTCATCAGGACGCCTTGATCGGAACGCTCGACATGGGGCCAGTGCGGGTCGCCACTGGCGCGATGGGCTTCAAATATCACGCACTGGACGCGTCGACCGTCGCAAAGACGATGCTGGCTCCGAATTATCTGCTCAAGCTCATCCCTCATGTCGACGGCTCCCCCCGTATTCTGGAACTAGTCGATTACCGGCTTGAGGATCTCGCGATCAAGGGCGCGTGGTCGGGGCCCGGGACTCTGGAACTCGGCTGGCATGCGTTGGCTCCCGTCGCGGAACTGCCGGTCCGCGAAATCGTTTCAGCCGTCCATATTGTCGCCGATTTGACGCTGGGCCTTGGCAAGGTCGTTCATGACTATCTCGCCGAATAGCCGAACAAAGGAACTGATCAATGGAACTTAATGGCAAGGTCGCATTCATTACGGGCGCGGCAAGTGGGATTGGCCTCGGCATAGCCAAGCGGTTTGTCGAAGCCGGCGGCCGTGTCGTCGTCGCCGATCTTAACCTGGACGCGGCGAAAGCCGCGGCGACGGACCTTGGCGGCGACGCAGTAGCCTTCGCGGTCGCCATGGACGTATCGAACGAAGATCAGGTCAACGCGGGAGTTGACCTCGCGGCGAAAACATTTGGCACAATCGATATTCTCGTCTCCAACGCCGGGATACAGATCGTTCATCCGATCGAAGATTTTCCTTTCGCCGACTGGAAAAAGCTGCTTGCGATCCATCTCGACGGAGCCTTTCTTACTACCAAGGCCTGCCTAAAATACATGTATCCACAGCAGTCCGGCGCGCTGATCTACATGGGCTCTGTGCATAGCCACGAGGCCTCGCCGCTCAAATCCGCTTATGTGGCGGCCAAGCATGGATTGCTTGGTCTTGCGAGAACCATGGCCAAGGAAGGCGCCAAGCATAATGTGCGGTCCAACATCATTTGCCCCGGCTTCGTCATGACGCCGCTCGTCGAGAAGCAAATCCCGCAGCAGGCGCATGATCTTGGAATCACTGAAGAACGCGTGGTCAACGAGGTGATGCTTGGAGAAACCGTCGACAAGCAGTTCACCATGGTGAGCGATGTCGCGGAAGTGGCCTTGATGCTCGCCGCCTTCAAGACCAACGCGATGACCGGCGAATCTATTATCGTCAGCCATGGATGGCACATGAATTGAGCGCCTGCTTCGGCACGCCTAAAACTGCATGCCGATGACACGCTCGACGCCCGACAGTTCCCGGATCGCCGCGAGAGTGGCGTCCGGAGCAAGGCCGTCGATGGCCACCAGCGCGACCGCTGCGCCGCCCACGTGGTCTCGCCCTAGCGCGAAGGTCGCGATGTTGACGTGGGAGTCCCCGAGCAACCCCGCAAACCGTCCGATAAAGCCCGGCTTATCCTCATTCGTCACATAGATCATGGATGGCGCGAACTCGGCCTCCACGGCGATGTCACCAACGCGGACGATGCGAGGCTTGCCGTCGTGGAACACGGTTCCGGATACGGCGATCTCGCCCTGCGCCGTTGACGCGCGAAGCGTGACGAGTGATTCATAGTCGCTCTCGACCTCCCGCGTCACTTCTTCGACGACGACGCCGCGCTCCTTGGCGATGATGGGCGCGGAAACAGGATTGACATCGTCCAGTATAGGCTTCAGCAAGCCGCAGATTGCGCCTGCGGAAATCGCCTTGGTCTTTTGGGCTGCGACCACGCCCTCATAGACGATTGAAATCTTGTCGACTCCGCTGCGCGCGATCTGGCCGACGAAAAGCCCCAGCTTTTCGGCAAGCTCCACAAAAGGACGCAGTCGGGGCGCCTCCTCGGCGGTGATCGAGGGAAAATTTACCGCATTGGAGATGGCGCCGCGCGTCAGATAGTCGGACATCTGCTCGGCGACTTGCAGCGCCACTTTTTCTTGCGCTTCCGTGGTCGAGGCGCCGAGATGCGGCGTGCAAACGACATGAGGATGTCCGAACAGAGGGTTGGCCGTCGCCGGCTCCGTCACAAATACGTCGAAGGCCGCGCCTGCGACATGACCGCTGTCGAGCGCCTTTCGTAGCGCCACTTCATCAACGAGCCCCCCACGCGCGCAATTGATGATGCGCACGCCTTTTTGCGTCTTGGCGAGGCTTTCGGTGGAGAGGATGTCGCGGGTCTGCGAGGTCAATGGCGTATGCAGCGTGATGAAATCCGAACGCGCCAACAATTCGTCGAGTTCCACTTTCTCAACGCCCAGGCTCTTCGCGCGGTCCCCGGAGAGGAAGGGGTCGAAGGCGATAACCCGCATCTTGAGTCCCAGCGCGCGCGTCGCGACATTCGTGCCTATATTGCCGCAGCCGATGACCCCGAGCGTCTTCCCGGTGATCTCGACGCCCATGAAGCGGCTCTTTTCCCACTTGCCTGCTTGTGTAGAAGCATCCGCGGCGGAAATTTCGCGCGCCAGCGCAAACATCAGCGCTATGGCGTGTTCGGCCGTCGTGACGGAGTTTCCGAAGGGCGTATTCATGACGATGACGCCACGCGCCGTCGCGGCGGGAATGTCGACATTGTCGACGCCAATGCCCGCGCGGCCGATGACTCTCAATCGCGGAGCCTTCGCCAATATGTCGGCGGTCACCTTGGTTGCGGAGCGTATCGCCAGGCCGTCATAATCGCCGATCGCCGCTGCAAGCTTCTCCTTGTCTTTCCCCAGCGCCGGTAGAAAATCGACGTCGACGCCCCGCATCTTGAATATCTGTATTGCGGCGGGGGAAAGTTGGTCGGAGATGAGGACGCGTGCGGGCATATCTGAAATCCTTGTGCGATGGATGCGCAAAAACGCTGATGTCGTCCTGTTCGGAGTGTGTCGTTGGATCACAGACCCGTTGTCGCCTCGGCGTAGGCCCAGTCAATCCATTGGGTCAGTAGGGCGATGTCGGACGCTTCCACTGTCGCGCCGCACCAAATGCGGAACCCGGGCGGCGCGTCGCGATAGGCGGCGAAATCGAAGCCCGCTTTCTCCCGTTCGACGAGGGATACGATCGTCTTGGCGAGCGCGGCGCGCTGTTCGATTGGCAACGCGGTGATCTTGGGATCGGCGAATTGCAGACAAACGCTCGTGTTGGAGCGCGTAGCCGGTTCCTTGGCCAAAAAATCAACTGACGGCGTTCTTTCAACCCAGTCGGCAACTGTCTTTGCGTTTTTATCCGCGCGAGCCATGAGCCCATCAAGGCCGCCAATGGACTTCGCCCAGTTCAGGGCGTCGAGATAATCCTCCACGCATAGCAGGGAGGGCGTATTTATGGTCTCGCCCCGAAAAATGCCTTCGTTGAGCTTTCCACCCTTGGTCAAACGGAAAATTTTCGGCAGCGGCCATACCGGCGTATAGCTCTCAAGGCGCTCCACGGCGCGCGGCGACAGAATGATCATTCCGTGCGCTGCTTCGCCGCCCAAAACCTTTTGCCAGGAGTAGGTGGTTACGTCGAGCTTCGAGAAATCAAGTCTTTGCGCGAATGCGGCCGAGGTTGCGTCGCAGATCGTGAGACCCTTGCGATCATCAGGGATAAATTCGGCGTTTGGCACGCGAACGCCCGAGGTGGTTCCGTTCCAGGCGAAAACGACGTCATTGTCGAAATTGATCCCATTTAAGTCAGGCAATTCGCCGAAAGCCGCCAAGAGGCTCCGTGCGCCCGGGACTTTAAGCTGCTTTTCTATGTCGGTCGCCCAGTCTTTGGAAAAGCTCTCCCAGGCTAGGACATCAACGCCACGGGCGCCGAGCAAAGACCACAGCGCCATCTCCACGGCGCCTGTGTCTGATGCTGGAACAATTCCAATAAGATAGGTGGCGGGAACCTGCAGAATCTCGCGCGAAAGCTCGATCGCTTGCGCGAGCTTTTCCTTGCCCGCCTTGGCGCGATGGGAACGCCCGAGCGTCGCGTTCGCCAAATTCTCCAGAGACCAACCGGGTCGTTTGGCGCAGGGGCCGGACGAGAAACAGGGATTTCGTGGAAGTGCAACCGGTATGGAAGTCGACATGTGAAATTGTCCCGATGATCCGCAGCGATTTCTTGCAGTTGAGACATCTATTCATATGTCTAGGCTCTAGGCGCAGGCGCATCAAGCACGCTGTCTGCGGCAGAAAGACGCTCGTGGACCAGATTGCCAGACGTCCTGTTACTTCGCCATATAGTCGCGCGCGACCAAAGCGAGAGAGGCGAGAAGCATCCATATCAGTAGCGCCGGGAAAACCACGATAGACCATTCCCACCCACGCCGCGGGTAGGTCGACTTTTCTGCAAGCGTCGGATGGAGGAAGGACGCCAGATAGCCGGTCTGCGTCTCCAGGGCGACGCGCGCGCTCTCGTAATTCGCCGAAGCGAGCACATATTGCTGACGCGCCAGGTCCAATTCCACCTGCTGACGGGACAGCGCCCCGAGGCGCTGCGCCATGCTGTCGCCGCCAGCATCCGAGCCGCCCGCGATCTGCCGCGTATAGTCAGCGATCTGACTCTTAAGGCTTTTGATGCGCGCGTTCAGCACTCGCACCTGCGGCGCGTCGGGAGTGACAGCCCCGCCTTGCGTTGCGATGCTTTCTTCGGCATGCGACAGCTCCAGACGCAATACATTTATGACCTTCGTTATTGCTTCCGCAGCCGCGCTCGCGTCAAGAACGCCTTGCGTATCTCGCACCTCGCGCATTTGTTCCGTCGCCGCTCGCAACCGCCCTTCGGCGCGGTTGAGTTCGGATTGCGCCAGCTGAAAGGCATCCCGGCGTGATCGCGTTGAAAGATCATTGACGAGAATCTCCGAAAGCTCGATCGCTTTGTTGGTCAGCGCCAAGGAGTCCTCGGGCGTGAAGGCGCGAATATCTATTTGGACAATTCCTGAAACCGCCTCCACGGAGACATCCATGCGTTTGCGAAAGTATTTTACGAGATCTTCGATCGTGTCTGAACGGGAAAGGCGCGAAAAGTAGTCGACTTCCGGGCGCGCGTAGATGCGGCGAAGGTCAAGCGCCTTGTTCAGGGCCTCGACCATGGTTCGGCTCTTGATGTAGTTTGCAATGATCTGCGTGTCTTGCATCTGCTGAGAGGCGGGGGCGCCGATTACGCCGCCAAGGGCGTCAAGCGGCGAGGCCTCGCCGCTTCGCAACGCGAACTTCGCCTCGGTCGTATATTGCTTTGTGGCAATCAATCCCCAATAGACGGATTCAATCATCAGGGGCACGATAACCAGCAAGATGAAGCTGGCGATCAATCCCATGCGAAACGCGCGCGCGCCCTTGCGGGCCTGAAAACCGGCGCCGCCAGAAATGATCGCGGCAGGCGCCCGCGCTTTGCGCGCCGCGCGGCGAAGAGCGCGCGAGATCGACTCTCGCAACGCCTTGGGGTCGTCGACTGTTGCCGGAATCTTTGTGTCCAGCTCGGAGAAACTCATTTCTTGCGGGCTCCAATGACCGTTGAAAGCGTCGCGGTCGTCACGAATTCATTTTCTTATAAAGCTCTATAGCATCGTCAACATTAGGAAACAGGTGCAAACGCCCTCCGGCAAGAACAATGCCGCGATCGCAATATTCCTTCAGCGTGGGCATGCTATGGGAGATCATGATGATGTCCGAGCGTTTCTTGCGTTTCTCGAACTCATCCTTGCAGCGCGCGGCAAATCTCGCGTCGCCAACCGCCGTCACCTCGTCGATGAGGTAGCATTCGAAGTCAATGGACATTGACAGGCCAAAAGCCAGGCGCGCCATCATTCCCGATGAATATGTCATGATCGGCACATCAATGTAGGCGCCGATTTCAGCAAAATCCTCGACGAAATTCACGGTACGGCGCACATCATGGCCGTATATGCGCGCCACGAACGCGACATTCTCTCTGCCGGTGAGCTTTGGATGCAGTCCGCCGGAAAATCCCAGCGGCCAAGATATTCTGGCGGAACGGCGCACCCTGCCGCTGTTGGGCAGCTCGGTTCCCGCAAGGAGGCGCATCATGGTCGACTTGCCAGCGCCGTTGACCCCCAGAATTCCATAGCTTCGCCCCGCCATGAAATCCATGCTTATGTGGTCCAGAACGATCTTGACGTGCCCGTTCGAGCGATAATATTTGAAGACGTTTTCTAGCTGAATCATGCTGCTTCCGGCGCTTCCTTCCTCGGGCAGGGCGGGGCGCGAGGTAACCGCTATTCCTTTTTTTTGGCGAAGTTGTGACGCATGGGCGCCGTCGTCTTTCTGGACAAGGCTGTTTCGAGTAGGTTGTTCGCGGAAGCGAATCTTGGCCAGACCCCTTGCGTCGGCGATCGCGCGACAGAGGATTCATGGGTAGCGCTGACCTAAGGGCAGAACAAAAAGTCGGTGGTCGCTTTGAAACCGAAAACGGCAAGCCGGGATCGTTTCGGGTGAGGTTGGTGATTTTTGTCGCGGCTCTCGGTCTTCACGGCTGCGGCGCTACGCGGAGAGAGACTTTCGATCTTTCTGGCGCGTCCATTGCCGCAAATACGCGAACCTTCACCATATCCCGCGCTTCCGCGGTCGCGGTCGCGGAGCCGTCGGCTTCGCAATTGGTGAACTCAAATCGTCTCGTCATTCGGGGAGAGGCCGACGATCTGGCTTACCTTGCGGATGCGCAATGGGCGGATCGGCTGCCGCATCTGGTGCAGGCGAGCCTGATCGCGAGACTTAGGGAACGCGGCGTGGACGCCGCTTTTCCGGGCGCCGCGGCCAGCTATCAAATCGCGACCGAACTGCGGCGCTTCGAAATTGATGTGTCGGGGAGGCGCGCAGTCGTTGAGATTGCCGCGCGCCTGTCGAGCGAGCAGGGCGGCAGACTGGTTGGCGCTGCGGTTTTCCTGGGGCAGGCGCCGGCAGACCACACGACGGGTCCCGAAGCCGTTCGCTCGCTGGACCAGGCGTTGGACCGCGCCGCCGATCGCCTCGTCGCTTGGGTGCGCGGGCGAATTTGACCCGAACCAGACGCCGAGGGAGCGAGGCATGTCGTTAAAGGGGCTAGCGCAGCTATCGGCCGGGTGGTAACTGATCGGCGAAACCAAGGAATTGCGCGCTGTTCAGCCGATCCCCGCGCTGCGGGAGGCAGCGGGGAGGTTGATGTCGTCTTTCCGGCGCGCCGCCCGGATTGACGGACAGCGCGGGCCACGCAAGGAAGAGACAAGGATCATGGTCAAGACCAGCCTGGACAATCAAGCTACCCGTTATGGCGCTGAGCCGGGCGGTGGAGCGCCGACAAAGGCCAAGATCACCTTCATTGATTCGCATGGTCAGGCGCGCACAGTGGAAGGCGAGACCGGCTCGACCGTGATGGAAACCGCGCGTCGCAACGACATTCCGGAAATTGCAGCGGAATGTGGCGGCGCCTGCGCTTGCGCGACCTGCCATGTCTATGTTGACGCCGCTTGGGTCGACAAGACGGGACCACGCTCGCAGATGGAAGAGGACATGCTCGACTTCGCTTTTGACGTGCAGCCGAACTCCCGGCTTTGCTGCCAGATCACGGTCAAAGCTGAACTGGACGGCCTTGTGGTCAGCACCCCGGCTCAGCAGGGTTGATGCACGGCCTGCTCGCTGGGGTTGCGCCTTGCGGCGTTATTCAGAGTTGCGCCTCCCTATAAATACTATAGAGCATGGCGCCGAACGGCGCGGCCGCAACCCCGCCTTGTATTCCCTGATCGCAACATTCCCGCGTTCCCTGGCGGCGGGGCGATCCGGTTTAGCGGTGAAGGACAGAAGATGAGCGAGATGATCGAAACCGACGTTGTCATCGTCGGAGCCGGCCCAGCGGGACTTTTTGCGGTTTTCGAACTTGGGCTGCTCGACATCCGCGCGCATCTGATCGATATCTTGCCGCGCGCAGGGGGGCAGTGCTCCGAACTTTATCCGGAGAAGCCGATCTATGACATTCCCGGCTTGCCCATCGTCACGGGGCAGGGGCTGACCGACGATCTCCTGAAGCAGATCGAGCCGTTTCATCCGACCTTCCATTTCAACGAAATGGTTGAGACTCTGCAATCCATCGGAACGGCGGACAAGCCGGAGTTCATTGTCGGAACGGACGCCGGGAAGCAGTTCAAGACCAAGGTGGTTATCGTGGCGGCCGGCGGGGGCTCCTTCCAGCCCAAAAAGCCGCCGATTCCCGGCATCGAGGCCTATGAACAAAAGTCGGTGTTTTACGCCGTGCGCCGGGTCGAGGACTTCCGCGATAGGGACGTGGTGATTGTCGGAGGCGGCGATTCGGCGCTCGACTGGACGCTCAATCTGCAGCCGGTCGCCAAAAGCCTGACTCTGGTGCATCGGCGGGACGCGTTCCGCGCCGCGCCGCATTCGGTCAAGGCGATGCATGATCTCGTCGAAGCCGGAAAAATTTCCTTCAAGCTCGGCCAGATCACCCAGGTTGCAGGCGAACAGGGAGAACTCGCCAGCGCGACGCTGAAAGGCAATGACGGGGTCGAGACCCCTATTCCCTGCGAGCGGTTGATGCCCTTCTTTGGCCTGACCATGAAGCTCGGCCCCGTCGCCAATTGGGGCCTTAACCTCCATGAAAACCTTGTTCCGGTGGACACCGAGAAATTCGAGACGAACCATCCCGGAATTTTCGCCGTCGGCGACATCAATAGCTATCCAGGCAAGCTGAAGCTGATCCTCTGTGGCTTCCACGAGGGCGCGCTGGCGGCGCAGCGGGCGCATCATTACGTTTACCCGGACAAGAAGCTTCTGTTCCAATACACGACGTCGTCGACGAATTTGCAGAAGAAGCTGGGGGTTTAATTCGGCGGGCGGGCGGATTGCCGTTCGGGCCGCCCTCTCAAGTCCGCTAGCGCCGGGTTGTCCTGGCTACCCCAGCAGGCCGCCCCTTCTCGGAGCCAGAGGATTGTCAGTGAGAGCCGCCGCGTCCGGGGCGCCGATGGCCGGCGTGCCGGCGAAAGCCGAATAGAGTCCCGTCACGAAGCTTTCGTCCAGATCCTTGACGATAAAGACTATACGCGTTCGATGATCTGCGTCTGGCCAGGCGTCCAGCCGGTGCGGCGGGTGAAACACATGCTGCACGCCATGGATCACCACGGGCCGCGAGGGATCGTCGCTTAACGCCACAATGCCCTTTACCCGCAAGAGGCGCGGGCCATGCGCCTGCCGAAGCAAGTCCAGAAACATGTCGAAAGCCGCAGGCGCCAATGGCGCTTCGCTGGAAAGGCAAAAAGAGCGGATGTGGTCGTCATGGCGGTTTACGTCATGGTCATGATGATGGTCATGGCCATCATGCGCCGCTTCGACGCTTTGTGCGTTCAGCCATTGAGCGACGCGAGGGATTTTCCCGGTTGGGTCGTAGAGCCCGCAATCGAGGATCGCGTCGGGCGTTGCTTCGCCTTGCGCCGAAAGTAAAATCCGCGCGCCGGGATTGAGCCTCTTCAAACGTTCAAGAAGGTTCGGCAGCCGCGCCGCGCCCTCGGGCAGATCGGTTTTCGTCACCACCAGCCGGTCGGCGACGGCGGCCTGTTTCACCGCCTCCTCATGAGCGTCGAGCGTCGCCTCGCCATTCACCGCGTCGACCAGCGTCACCACTCCGTCGAGGCGATAGCGCAGCATGAGATAAGGGTGATACATGATCGCGTGCAGCACCGGAGCCGGGTCCGCAAGGCCGGTCGTCTCAAGCACGACGCGGCGAAATGGCGCGATTCGATCGTTGTCGCGTTTGCGCAGCAGGTCTTCGAGAGTGGCGACGAGATCGCCTCGGATCGTGCAGCAGACGCAGCCGGAACTCATCACGATCATGTCGCCGTCGATGCGCTCGACGAACAGATGATCCAGTCCGACGTCGCCAAACTCGTTGATGAGCACGAGAGTGTCCGAGAGCTCGGGCGCGGCTAGAAGGCGGTTCAGCAGCGTTGTCTTGCCCGCCCCAAGAAAGCCCGTGAGCACAGTGAGCGGCAGGGGCGGCGGCGGGCGTCGCGCAGTAAGGCCGGCGTCTTGCGCGCTCATTGACCGTCGGCGGCCTTGTCGCCCGCGTCCGCGCCTCCGGCGTCGCCGCTGGTCTTGGCGGCGGAGGCTTTGGCCTTTTTCCCTTTATCCGCGTGTTTGGGCTGCGCATGACCCTTGCCCGCTGGCTTCCCGCTTGCGGCATGCTCCTTGTGCGTTTTTGCCTGGACCTTGGCTGCTGGCTTTTTGGCCTCAGCCACCTTGGCCTTGCTCCTGCCGGCGCTTCGCAGGGGCTTTGCGTCGGCGGCGGGGTGGGATATGGGCGACGCCTCCGTTCCCTCGCTCTTCTGGCTGGAATAGGCGGTCACGTCAGGCTCGGCGCCGATCGCGACACCCGGCGCGCGCGCCCGCGCCACAGGCCCCTGGTAGCCTGGCGCCCGACCCGCGTAGACCTTGACGGGCTCAAACAATGGGCGCGGCAGTTGCGCGAGATCCTTGACGCTCACCTGTTGCCGCCCACCCGCCAAGGCGTCAACCACCGGATTTCCGGTTGGCGCCGCCGTGATCGGGATCGACATGTCCTCGACTTCCGCAAGGAACTCCTGGTTGGCCTTGGCGCGATGGTGGCATACCGACTCTCTCATGTCCGGCGCGGCCCCCCCGGGCCCGAAGCTGGGAAGGCTTTCCAGCGTGCCCATTGGCGAACCGGTCTGGAACGCGCGATCGAGCAGAGAAGCCGCCTTGGCTGTCCGCGCATTCGCCGAAGGCGCTCCGAGAACCACCGCGATGAGCTTTTGTCCGCCATGAGTAGCGGAAGCGACAAGATTGTATCCAGCCGGGCAGGTGAAGCCGGTCTTCATCCCGTCGGCGCCCGGGTAGCGTCCCAGCATGCCATTGTGATTGGCGGTAATTTTGCCGCCAAGCTGCATCGCCCCTATGTTGTAGAGGCTGGCGGACTCCGGAAACCGCAAGAGCAACGCCCGGCCCAGAATGGCGAGGTCGCGGGCTGATGTCACATGCCGTTCGTCCGGCAGGCCGTTGGGGTTCACCCAATGCGATTCCCGCATTCCCAGCTCAGCCGAAGCCTTGTTCATTTCGTCGGCGAACGCTTCCACGGACCCCGAGACGCCCTCGGCGATCGTGACCGCGACGTCATTGGCCGATTTTACCATAAGCATGACGAGGGCGTTGCCCAAGGTGACTTCGGACCCGACCCGAAAGCCCATTTTAGAGGGCGCCATTTTCGCCGCCCGCGCCGAAACGACCAAGGGCGTGTCAAAGGTAAGCCGGTTCTGCCGCACCGCTTCCAACGCCACATAGACCGTCATCAGCTTGGTTACGGAAGCTGGATACCAGACCGCGGTAGCCTGCTCCTGCTCAAGAATCTGTCCGGAGGCCACATCAATTACAACCGAAGGCGTCGCATGGACTGGATCTGCGAACGCGCACCCCAGAGCGGCGATGGCGGCGACGGTGAGTCCAGTTCGTCTATTCGCTAAACTCATTCACACGTTTCTCTTCTTATGGCCGTGCGGCGCAGCCAATTCGCCGGGGCAAGGATAGTCGTGAAAAGCTCGACATTCAAATCCACGTAAAATAAGGCAAAGGCATGCCCGGAACTGTAATTTCTGCGGAGACGCTATGTTTTCTGGGCTTGGGTGACCCGATTCCATGCTATTCGAGGCCAGTGCTCTGACGCGGCGAGGTTGCGGCTCAAGTGATCGATAAGCTGGAATTCTTCATCAGCGTTGCCAAGGAGCGAAGTTTTTCGCGAGCGGCCGAATTGTGCGGCGTGACCCAACCAACCCTATCGGCAGGAATAAAGCAGCTTGAAGAGATGCTGGGGGTCTTGCTGGTCAATCGCTCTTCCCGGTTCCACGGCCTTACCGAGGAAGGCGAACGCGTGCTGGTGTGGGCCAAGCGGATTGTCGCCGATGCGCGCGCCATGCGGATGGAAGTGCGGACCCTGCGCGAGGGGCTTTCTGGCCAGCTCAAAATCGCCGCGATCCCGACGGCGGTCGGGATCATTTCGGCGCTCACTGGCCCTTACCTAGAGAAACACCCTGGCGTAAGCCTCAAGGTCTTGTCCGCATCCTCGTCGGAAATCCTGACGATGCTGGACAATCTCGATATCGACGCGGGCGTCACCTATCTTGATAACGAACCCCTGGGGCGCGTCCGGGCGGTGCCCTTGTATGTGGAGCGTTATTGCCTGCTGACGGTCGCGGGTAATCCCCTTGGTGACCGCACCAGCGTGACCTGGGCGGATGTCGGGCGAATCCCGCTCTGTCTGCTGACACCCGACATGCAGAACCGCCGCATCGTGGAGGCCTTGGTCCGGGAATCCGGCGGCGAGATCGAGGCCGCACTGGAATCCAATTCCGTCATAATGCTTTACGATCAGGTGAAGGCAGGACGCTGGGCTACCATCATGCCGGAAAAATTAGCCGGAACCTTCGGGGTTGCGGAGCCCTTGCGGGCCATTCCCATCAAGGAGCCAGAGGCCGTGCATGAGATCGGCCTCGTGGTGCCTCATCGCGAGCCGGTCATCCCGCAGGTCGCGGCGCTGGTCGCCGAGGCGAAAAAATACGCGTCCAGTCTTGTGCCGAGGTCTCAATAGATAATGCCTATCGTTCCACGATTCAGCCCTATTGATTGCAGGACGGATTTGCGGCAGTGTCATATTAAATAGGTAAAAAGGCAGGTTTCGCAACTGCCGCGCTGAAGACCGTCAAGGGGAAGAAATGTCTGGAGCCGTAACGTGGGACGCCGCACGGGCGCAGGAAATTATCTCCGCCCATCTTGGGCTGGAGGGGCCTGCCCTGCCTATTCTTCATGCCTTGAAAGAGGAGTTTGGCTATGTGCCGGATGCGGCCGTGCCGCAGATGGCGGAAGCGCTGAACATTTCACGCGCCGAGATGTATGGCGTGTTGACCTTCTATCACGATTTCAATCGAGAGCCTCACGGCCGCCATGTGCTCAAGATCTGCCGGGCTGAATCGTGCCAGTCCATGGGCGCCGAGAAGATGGCGCTGGATTTCCTGGCTCGCCTCAAGCTGGAATGGCACAAGACGACGCCTGACGGCGCTCTGACGGTTGAGCCGGTCTACTGCCTCGGGCTTTGCTCGCACAGCCCTTCGGCGATGTTTGACGGCGAGCCAATCGGGCGCGTCGACGGCGCAAGGCTCGACGAACTCGCGCAAGAGGCAAGAAGCGCATGACCAAGATTTACATCCCGCGCGACATGGCCGCGCTGGCCATGGGCGCCAAAAAGGTCGTCGCCGCCGTTCAGAAGGAGGCCGCCGCTCGCGGCCTCAGCGTCGAGATCATTCGTAACGGCTCCCGGGGCATGCTCTGGCTTGAGCCTTTGGTTGAGGTCGAGACTGCCGCCGGGCGCGTCGGTTACGGGCCGGTGAAGCCCTCCGACGTGGCGTCGCTGTTCGACGCGGGGTTCCTCTCGGGCGGCGCCCACCCCCTGGCCATCGGCAAGGTCGAGGAGCATCCCTATTTCGCCCGCCAGCGTCGCGTGACCTTCCAGCGTTGCGGCGTTATCGATCCGGTGTCCTTTGCCGAATATGCCGCGCATGGCGGCTACAAGGGTCTTGACCGGGCATTTCAGATCGGCCCAGAGGCGACCGTCGCCGAAATAGCGGCCTCCGGTCTGCGCGGGCGTGGGGGCGCCGGCTTCCCCACCGGCATCAAGTGGAAGACAGTCGCTGATTGTCCGGCGGGAAAAAAATATGTCGTGGTCAACGCCGACGAGGGCGACTCCGGCACTTTCGCCGACCGAATGATCATGGAGGGCGATCCCTTCTCGCTGATCGAGGGCATGACCATTTGCGCCTTCGCCATCGGCTCGGACAAGGGTTACGTCTATCTTCGCTCGGAATATCCGATCGTCGCGGAAATCTTCAACGAGGCGCTGGTCGCGGCCCGCGCCGCCGGGGTTCTCGGCAAGAATGTGCGCGGGTCCAATCTTTCGTTTGATATCGAGCTGCGCATCGGCGCCGGCGCCTATGTCTGCGGCGAGGAGACCTCGCTGCTTGAAAGCCTTGAGGGCAAGCGCGGGATCGTGCGCGCCAAGCCACCGCTGCCGGCGCATGAGGGTCTGTTCGGCAAGCCAACCGTGGTGAACAATGTCCTCTCCATGGCCACCGCACCGATGATTCTGGCCGATGGCGGAGCTGCATATCATGCGATGGGCATGGACCGCTCGCGCGGCACGATTCCGCTGCAGATAGCCGGCAATGTGAAATACGCGGGCCTTTGTGAAGTGCCCTTCGGCCTGAAGCTCGGTGAAATTGTCAATGACATCGGCGGCGGCACGCTCTCGGGGCGTCCTGTCCGCGCCGTGCAGGTCGGCGGTCCCCTCGGAGCCTATGTGCCCGTGTCGTTGTTCGACACGCCCTTCGACTACGAGGCCTACACCAAGGTCGACAGTCTGATCGGCCACGGCGGTCTCGTCGTGTTCGACGATACGGTCGACATGTCCTGGATGGCGCGCTTTGGCATGGAGTTCTGCGCCATCGAAAGCTGCGGCAAATGCACGCCCTGCCGCATTGGCTCCACCCGCGGCGTCGAGACCATCGACAAGATACGCGCTGGCGAGAATGTCGAAGGCAACATCGAATTGTTAAAGGATCTTTGCAATACGATGAAGTTTGGGTCTCTCTGCGCACTGGGAGGATTTGCGCCCTATCCAGTCGAAAGCGCGTTGCGTCACTTCCCCGAAGACTTCCACAAGCCGGCCCTTGAAGCCGCTGCCGAGTGAGGTACTGACCATGAGCCTGATCAAGGAAATCGATTACGGAACGCCCGAGTCGAAGTCTTCGAAGCTGGTGACGCTGACCATTGACGGTCAGGTCGTTACAGTGCCCGAGGGCACGTCAATCATGCGCGCGGCGATGGATATCGGGACGGAAATCCCGAAGCTCTGCGCCACGGACAGCATCAAGGCGTTCGGCTCCTGCCGTCTCTGCGTGATCGAGATCGAGGGGCGCAACGGCACGCCGGCTTCCTGCACCACTCCGGTCATGCCTGGCATCAGCGTCCACACCCAGACGCCGCGCCTCAAGGCGATCCGTCGCGGCGTGATGGAGCTTTATATCTCCGACCACCCGCTCGACTGTCTGACCTGCGCCGCCAACGGCGACTGCGAATTGCAGACGCAGGCGGGCGCGGTTGGCCTGCGTGACGTGCGTTACGGTTACGATGGGTCCAACCACGTCTTCGCGCGCAATGACAGCGCCGCCAATTTCAATTGGAAGCCCAAGGACGAATCCAATCCCTATTTCACCTACGATCCGTCCAAGTGCATCGTCTGCAATCGGTGCGTGCGCGCCTGCGAAGAAGTGCAGGGCACTTTCGCGCTGACGATCAGCGGCCGTGGCTTCGGCAGCCGCGTTTCGCCTGGCATGGATGAAGCCTTCATGGAGTCCGAATGCGTCTCCTGCGGCGCCTGCGTTCAAGCCTGCCCCACCGCGACGCTGCAGGAAAAGTCGGTCATTGAGATCGGCCAGCCGGAACATTCGGCTATAACGACCTGCGCCTATTGCGGCGTTGGCTGCACCTTCAAGGCCGAGATGCGCGGCGAGGAAGTCGTGCGCATGGTTCCCTGGAAGGATGGCAAGGCCAACCACGGCCACAGCTGCATCAAGGGCCGTTTCGCCTATGGTTACGCGCAGCATCGCGAGCGTATTCTGAACCCGATGATCCGCGAGTCGATCCACGAGCCCTGGCGCGTCGTCTCCTGGGAGGAGGCGATCGGCTTCACGGCCCGCCGCTTCAAGGAAATCCAGGCCAAATACGGAAAGAACTCAGTCGGCGTCATTACCTCCTCGCGCTGCACGAACGAGGAGAGCTATCTCGTTCAGAAGCTGACCCGCGCGGGCTTCCTCAATAATAACACCGACACCTGCGCCCGTGTCTGTCACTCGCCGACCGGCTATGGTCTCAATCAGGCGTTTGGCACCTCCGCCGGCACGCAGGACTTCGATTCGGTCGACGAGGCCGATGTGATCATCGTCATCGGCGCCAATCCGACCGACGCCCATCCCGTGTTCGGTTCGCGCATGAAGAAGCGCCTGCGCGAGGGCGCGAAGCTGATCATCGTCGATCCGCGCCGGATTGATCTGGTGCGTTCGCCCCACATCCAGGCCGACTATCATCTCCCCCTGAAGCCGGGCACCAATGTCGCGGTCGTCACCGCAATGGCGCATGTGATCGTCACCGAAGGTCTCGTCAACGAAGCCTATGTGCGCGAACGCTGCGACTGGGACGAGTTCCAGGACTGGGCGGCCTTCGTCGCCGAAGAGCACAACAGCCCCGAGGCGGTGGAGCAGTTCACTGGCGTCCCCGCCGCCGACCTGCGGGCCGCCGCGCGGCTTTACGCCACGGGCGGAAACGGCGCGATCTACTACGGCCTTGGCGTGACCGAGCACAGCCAGGGCTCCACGACCGTCATGGCGATCGCCAATCTCGCGATGGCGACCGGCAATCTCGGCCGGCGTGGCGTCGGCGTGAACCCACTGCGCGGACAGAACAACGTGCAGGGCTCCTGCGACATGGGTTCGTTCCCGCACGAACTGCCCGGCTACCAGCATATATCGGGTGAGAAGGCGCGTGAGGTGTTCGAGGCGGAATGGGGCGTCAAGCTCGATCCGGAGCCCGGCCTGCGCATCCCCAACATGTTCGACGCTGCCGTCGACGGCACGTTCAAGGGCCTTTACGTGCAGGGCGAGGACATTCTTCAGTCCGACCCAGATACGAAGCATGTCTCGGCCGGCCTCGCGGCGATGGAACTCGTGGTCGTGCAGGATCTCTTCCTGGTGGAGACGGCCAATTACGCCCATGTCTTCCTGCCGGGCGCGACCTTCCTTGAAAAGGACGGCACTTTCACCAATGCGGAGCGGCGCATCCAGCGCGTGACCAAGGTGATGAGCCCGAAGAACGGCTATGGCGACTGGGAAATCACCCAGTTGATCGCCAACGCCATGGGGCTGGGCTGGAAATACACGCATCCGAGCGAGATCATGGATGAGATCGCTCGATTGACGCCGAGCTTCAAGGGCGTGTCCTTTGAGAAACTCGAAGAGGAAGGCTCGGTCCAATGGCCTTGCAATGATGAAAATCCGCATGGCGTGCCAATCATGCACATCAACGGATTCGCGCGCGGCAAGGGCAAGTTCGTCATCACGGAATATGTGCCCACCGACGAGCGCACGGGACCGCGTTTCCCGCTGCTGCTCACCACGGGGCGCATATTGTCGCAGTACAATGTGGGCGCGCAGACGCGGCGCACCGAGAACAGCCAGTGGCATCCCGAGGATGTGCTCGAAATCCACCCGCACGACGCCGAGCTTCGCGGCGTCAAGGATGGCGATTGGGTAAGGGTCCAGAGCCGCGCGGGCGAAGCCTCGCTACGCGCGCAAATCACCGATCGCGTTGCGCCCGGCGTCGTCTACACGACCTTCCATCACCCGATTACCCAGGCCAATGTGATCACCACCGACAATTCGGACTGGGCGACAAATTGTCCGGAATACAAGGTCACGGCCGTGCAGATTTCGTCGACCAACGGGCCGAGCGAATGGCAGGAAAAATACCGTGAATTGTCGGAGGCGAGCCGTCGCATAGCGGGTACGATCGACGCGGCGGAATGACGGAAGAGGTTCCCGCGCCGACCGTAAAAGTATCCTGTCTGGCGCGCCGTCACGAAGTGACGGCGCCCGCAGTCAGGTTAATTCCCGAGGAAACTCCAGTCGCCTTTACTTATGGCGGGACAACTCACGCCGTGATGATGGCGACGCCGGCTGACCTTGAGGATTTCGCGATCGGATTCGCGATCACAGAAGGGCTGATTGACGCCAACGCTCGGAGCATCGAGGTCGAGGTCGTCGCAAGCGACTTGGGCGTTGAGCTGCGCAGCTGGCTCCCGGGCGAGCGCCAGCGCGAGTATGGCGAGCGCAGGCGCTCCATGGCTGGTCCGACAGGCTGCGGGCTTTGCGGCATAGAAAGTCTTGAACAGGCGACCCGCCAGCCTCCAGCCCTAAACAATGCCCTACAGGTATCCGCCACGGAACTTGTGGAGGCGATGAATCGCCTGCCCAGCGCGCAGAGGTTCAACCAGGAAACGCGGGCGGTGCATGGCGCGGCTTTCTGGAATCCCGAAACCAGCGAGCTGATCCTGCGTGAGGACGTGGGCAGGCATAATGCGCTGGACAAGCTGGCGGGCGCTTTGGCGCGACAGGGTGTCGCGGGGTCCGCCGGCGTGGTGCTGATGACCAGCCGCGTTTCCGTCGAGCTTGTTCAGAAAGCAGCGCGTATCGGCTCTTGCGTTATCGCAGCCATTTCGGCCCCGACGGCGCTCGCCGTCCGCACCGCCGACGCTTGCGGTATGACGCTTGTCGCGGTAATGCGAGGGTGCGATTTCGAAATCTTCACCCATCCATCCCGAATTCTCGAACAGGCGCCCATTCATGTCGTCGCATAGCACGGTCGATACACTGGTGAAAATGGCCAACCAGATTGGCGATTTCTTCAGCGCGCAAAAGTCGACGGACAAGGTTGCCGGAATCGTGGACCATATCCAGAAATTCTGGGATCCGCGGATGCGCGCCAATATCATAAAGCATTTGGCGGAAGGCGGCGCGGGGTTGAATCCGCTGGTGCTCGAAGCAATCAAGAGGCTTGCGCAAAACACGCAGTCCGCAGGCTCCAAATAATTTCCGGCCACTGGAGAGCGGATGCTCGCGGCGGCGCTGACGCTCTGCGGCAAGGCCACATCAGACGATTGGCCGCGACATCTGATCGACGAGGATGCAATGGCCGCCCCTGACCTGCCTGCCCCGTATGCGCAGCGGTTCGACGCTTCGGCCGCAACTCCGCCAGAGGCGGAGCGCCGCGCCACGCTACGTCATTTTCACGGCCGCGCGCTCGAAGACCCGTACGTTTGGCTGGCGGCTGAAAACTGGCGCGAAGTATTGCGCGATCCGGAGGCCTTGCCCGCCGACATAAAGTCGCTGCTTGAAGCGGAGAACGCATATTGCGACAGCGTGTTGGCCCCGCTCAAGGGCCTGCGCCAAACGCTTGTCGCGGAAATGCGAGGCCGCATCAAGGAAGATGACGCTGGCGCGCCTTGGCCGGATGGGCCTTTCGCCTATTTCGAGCGTTACCGCGAAGGCGGCGAGCATCCACTCTATTGCCGGACGAAGCGTGAGGGCGGCGCGGAAGAGATCCTGCTCGACGGCGACGCTCTGGCCCAAGACGCCGAGTTCTTCGACATTGGCGAAACGGTTCACTCGCGTGATCACGCACAGCTTGGCTGGAGCGTCGACGACAAGGGTTCAGAACTCTATTCCATTCGCACGCGTGCGCTCAGCGACGGCGTCGACCGTCCGGACATCGTTCATGAAACTGACGGGACGATCGTCTGGAGTCAGGACTGCAAGAGTTTTTTTTACGTGCGCGTGGATGAAAATCATCGCACGGCGCAGGTCTTTCGACATGTTGTCGGGACCGCCCCTGATACGGATCAACTGATTGTCGAAGAGGCCGATCCCGCGTGGTTCGTGGCGTTGCGAGAAAGTCGCTGCGGACGTTTCGCCATTGTTTCGTTCCACGGGCACGACGCCAGCGAATGTCATTTGATCGATCTCGCGGACGCCGCCGCCAAACCCCGCTGTGTCGCGCGGCGGGAACCGCGACTGCGTTACGATGTCGAGCCGCATGGCGATCGTCTCTTTATCCACAGCAACGCTGACGGCGCTGATGACTTCGCGATATTCTCGGCGCCGTTGACTTCGACTTCGCGCAAGGATTGGCGTGCGTTTGTCGCGCATCAGCCCGGCCGCATGATCGTCATTTGCACGGTCTACGCAAGGCGTCTGGTTTGGGTCGAGCGCGAAAACTCTCTGCCGCGCCTCAAAATTCGCGAGCTAGCGAGTGGCGAGGAGCACGCGATAGCCTTCGCCGAGGAGGCCTACGCGCTATATCTCGAACCGGGTCTTGAGTTTGACACGGACGTCCTGCGTTTCACCTATTCGTCGATGACGACGCCGCGCGAGACCTATGATTATGACATGGTCTCGCGTGAGCGGGTTTTGCGCAAGCGTCAGGAAATTCCCAGCGGTCACGACCCGAAGAATTACGTGACGCGGCGTCTCTTCGCCACGGCGAAGGATGGCGAGAGCGTGCCGATCACGCTGCTGCATCGCGCCGGTTTTCAGCCGGGCGCCGGCGCCCCGTTGTTGCTTTATGGCTATGGCGCTTACGGTCACGCTATTTCAGCGAGCTTCGACTCCACCGTGCTTTCGCTGGTGGACCGGGGCTTTGTTTACGCCTATGCGCATGTGCGCGGCGGCACCGACAAGGGCTGGAGCTGGTACGAGAAGGGCAAGCTCGAAAATAAGACAAACACCTTTAGCGATTTCATCGCCTGCGCGCGCCATTTGATCGCAGCGGGATACACGCGCCAGGGCGCCATAGTCGCTCAGGGCGCAAGCGCCGGCGGCATGCTGATGGGCGCGGTCGCCAACATGGCGCCGGAGCTGTTCGCGGGAATTCTCGCTGGCGTGCCATTTGTCGATGTGCTCAACACCATTCTTCGAGACGATCTGCCGCTGACGCCGCCCGAATGGCTGGAGTGGGGCAATCCGATCACCGACGCCGCCGTTTACGACCGGCTGGCTACCTATTCGCCTTATGACAATGTGAGCGCTCAGTCCTATCCGCCAATTCTCGCGCTGGCCGGCCTCACCGATCCGCGCGTGACTTACTGGGAGCCGCTGAAATGGGTGCAGCGGCTGCGCGCGACCATGACCG
>Ga0182030_10008235_pt1 | contig 21633 bp, 16 predicted proteins | sample 812S3MmetaG_FD_121299 | JGI IMG/M metagenome (GOLD analysis project Ga0182030, IMG submission 121299) | Permafrost microbial communities from Stordalen Mire, Sweden - 812S3M metaG (Illumina Assembly) | ecosystem: Environmental > Terrestrial > Soil > Wetlands > Permafrost | place: Sweden...
ACCGGCACCTGGTCCGGGTCCAGAATAACTGAATGTGGTACCAGTGCTGGTTGTGCCGACTGGACTGTATTGATTAGCCAAACCGTTGGTAGTGGAGTTGGGCACATAGCCAGGTGAAGATGTACTCAAAGTATTGGTTGAGCTGCCACTTCCAACGATTGTAGATGAGCCGCCATTACCGCTGGACCAGCCAGTTGTTCCGCCACCCGTTGAACCACCGGCGCCATTGCCGCCTGACCAACCAGCTCCGCCACCGGTTGAACTCGCTGCATAAGCCACGAAGAACATTTGATTATGCACAAGGAGGATGCTAAAGGCTAGACCAATAAGTCGTTTCATCTTTTGTCCCATGTCATAGGCTACGGCCACTGCCTTAACAATAGGCGCACACTTAGAGTTCGACAATACGTAAAACTCCCAAGGCTAAGCTCCACTCGCTGAAAGACGAGCTGGAAAACACAGCTCCACGACCTAGATATCGATTTTTAGACGATTTGGCGACCAGTGAGAGCCTTCAGACAGGCAAAACGCCTAGCTCGAGCGTTGCCGTCAGAATGCCAAAATCGACAAATTTTTCCACAGCATCGGCTAGCTTATCGAGCATTCGCTCCCTATATAAGGGGTAGTCGACGGGTGCTGAATCCTTGTAACCAGCCCACTCTAGAATTGCCGCACATGATGCTTGACCATCAAACAAACCATGCAAATAAGTTCCAATAATTTGCCCGTCATCACTGATGGAACCATCAACTTGAATGCCAGGCAGACCATCTATTTGTATGGCTGATCTATTTAATGCACTTCCCAATGAAACGCCTGAGTGTATTTCGTAACCAAAAACTTCTGGTTCCCCTGGCAAATTCCATTTGCCCTGCACATTGGTCAACCGTTTGTCTTTCATCAAAGTGGTTGACATTGCGAAAAACCCCAAACCAAGCTCGAACCCAGCTTCGCTTTCTGTATTTATATTTTCTCCGCCAATCGTCTCCGCTTCAATTCCTGACGGATCGCAAATTTCGGCACCCAACATCTGAAAGCCACCGCAAATTCCCAGCACTTTGCCACCATAGCGCAAATGCCTGGCAATGGCTTCTTGCCAGCCATTTTTACGCAGAAAGCGCAAGTCAGAAATCACACTTTTACTTCCTGGCAGAATGATCAAATCTGAAAACGGAATCTCATCGCCTTCGCGCACAAACTGAAAATCAATTTGAGGATTACCAATGAGTGGATCAAAATCGGTATGATTACTCATTCTTGGAATAACAGGAACGATCACTTTCAACTTCGTCGAAGCGAATGCAGGTCCATCTGCAAGACCACGCTTATGCTCGGCACTGTCTTTGGTGCGCGAGAGACTATCTTCTGCATCCAATTGAAAATCAGTAAGCATCGGCAATACACCAAGCACTCTGCGCCCTGTTTTTTGCTCCAACCAGTCGATTCCAGGCTGCAATAGAGTCACATCACCACGAAACTTATTAATAACGAAACCCACTATGCGGTCTTGCTCACTTTGCTCTAACAACTTTAAAGTGCCGTAAAGATGGGCAAAAACGCCGCCGCGATCGATATCCGCGACGAGCACAACCGGACAATCCACAGCCTCAGCAAAACCCATATTGGCAATATCGCCCTCGCGCAAATTGATTTCGGCAGGACTGCCAGCCCCTTCGACGATGACAACGTCATACTGAGACGCCAGCCGTCTATACGATTCAAGTACATAGCGCATGGCTTCTGGCTTGAAGCGATGGAATTCTCTTGCGTTGATGTTTCGCACAGCGTGACCGTGAATAATCAACTGTGCGCCGGTATTTGAATTCGGCTTTAACAAAATCGGATTCATATCAGTGTGCGCATCTATGCCGCAAGCAATCGCCTGCAATGCCTGAGCGCGACCGATTTCGCCACCATCGATTGTAACGGCACTGTTGAGCGCCATATTTTGAGGCTTAAAAGGGGCCACAGAGAAACCACGACGGCTCAAGCTGCGACACAACCCGGCTACCAGAGTTGTTTTGCCGGCATCGGAAGTCGTGCCCTGAATCATCAAAGTAAGCTTTGGCATGCTAATGTTTCTACCATACAAATTCGCTAATTATGAATATTCAACATTTTCAAATTCCATTTGTCGTGCTTTCAGCGGCGACCTTCGACTACTTCCTGGGTGAACCAGTGAAATGGCACCCACTCGTTGGTTTTGGGAAATACGCAGAGCTTCTGGAAAAAAAGCTCAACATACCACCTGTCGCCGAACCCGATCCAAATGTTCAGGTAGCAGCAATTGAGACCGAAATAAAGTTGAAAAAAAACGGCGTGCTTGCCTTGATTGCAGCGATTGGTCCTTTTGTGTCGCTGGCAATTTTATTGCAGGACTCACATAGCCTCAAACTTATTATTCAGTGCTTGTGTTTGTATCTTGCTATTGGCGCATCCAGCCTTACTTCGCATGCCCTTGAAATCGCGAGCGCCCTTGAATCTAAAGACTTGCAATTGGCGCGAAAAAAAGTTTCCTATATTGTCAGTCGCGACACGGAAAATTTAGACGAGGATGCTATCGCAAAGGCCGCTGTGGAATCCGTGCTGGAAAATGGTTGTGATGCACTTTTTGGAGCTATTTTCTGGTTCGTAGTGGGAGGCGCACCAGGCGTGGTTCTCTACCGACTGGCTAATACTCTCGATGCCATGTGGGGCTACAAAAATCCGCGCTTTATCAATTTTGGTTGGGCCGCTGCCCGCTTCGATGATTTGCTCAATTTCGTGCCAGCACGCCTCACGGCATTTACGTACGCGTCGTTAGGCCAATTTAAAATAGCAATTAAATGCTGGATAAATCAAGCACCAAAATGGTACAGCCCAAACGCCGGACCAGTAATGGCGGCAGGAGCAGGTGCTTTATTCGTGTCTTTAGGCGGAAACGCCGTTTACCATAATCAGCTCAAAGAGAGACCGACGCTTGGGGAAGGTCCTAAACCTGGACCAGAGGACATCCGTAAAGCGACCGAGCTTGTGAACCGGGGCATGCTTGCCTGGATCGTCATTCTTCTACTGGCAGGAGCTTGCAATGCTTGAACACGGCGGCGGTCTGATTGCCGCAGCAAAAATATACAAGCGACCACTACACGAATGGCTGGACCTATCCACCGGCATTAACCCAGTACCATATGTAGTACCAGAAATTCCAGCTGAAATTTGGCGTCGATTGCCGCAAGACAACGATGGCTTGATGGCAGCAGCAGGCGCCTATTTCGGCACTAACACACTTCTGGCGGTGAGCGGTTCGCAGGCTGCAATTCAATTGATTCCTCAACTTTTCGAGCGGTCGCGGGTCGGCTTAATGCTGCCTAGCTACAACGAACACAAACATGCCTGGCTTGAGGCCGGGCACGAAATTATCGAAATGCAGCGCGATTCAATCAGTGCACAGTGCTCACAATTACAGCTGGACGTTCTTTTACTATGCAATCCAAATAATCCAACCGGTGATTTGATTGATTTAGAAACAATCGAAAAATGCCTGGAAATGATGAAAAAGAAGCAAGGCACCGTGCTTATCGATGAAGCCTTTATGGATTCGACGCCAGAGAAATCGGTGTTGCCATTGCTCAAACAATATCCAGACAATTTGATTGTGCTGCGCTCATTAGGAAAATTTTTCGGACTGGCTGGGGCGCGAGTTGGCTTTGTCGCCGCATCAACTCAAATATTGTCTGCACTAAGAGAAAAATTAGGACCGTGGACTATTAGCGGACCATCGCGCTTCGTCGCTGGCCATGCCTTAAAAAATACGCAATGGCAAGAATCAAACCGTCACTTTCTCAAGGCCAATTCGAAGAAATTACTCAATGAATTAGCTGAAGCGAACTTTCCAGCAGATGGCTACACCAACTACTTCGCCTGGATCAAACACCGTTATGCCAGACAAATCCATGAGAAATTATGCAAAGCTAGCATACTGACGCGCTATTTTGCAGAACCCGCAAGCATTCGTTTTGGACTTCCTGCCACATCAGCTGAATTCTTGAGGTTAAGAAGTGAATTGAGCAAAATCGAGGTCGAACTCAGTCGATCTCAGTCGATTTTGTAGCCCATGCCTTTGACTGTCGTAATCAGTGAATTTTCGCTGTCTTTATCGATTTTCTTGCGCAGACGGGTGATGCACTGACGAACGGCGTCTTCCGATGATTCAGACTCGCTATGCCAAACTCTATCTAGCAATTCGTTAACGCTGAATATTCGTCCGCGGTGGCGCATCAGGAATTCCAGCACGGCAATTTCTTTGGCCAGGAGACTGACTTCGCGCTCTTTGACAAAAACTTTGCCGGTCTTAAGATTAAGAACAACGTCTCCGGCTTCCATGAGGTCACTATTGACGCTCTCAGGACGCCGCAAAAGTGCTCTCGTGCGGGCAAGCAACTCTTTCATATTGAATGGTTTGGCTAAATAATCGTCAGCGCCAGCATCGAAACCCTGCAGCTTCGATTCCATTTCGGTGCGACCGGTCAACATAATTATCGGCGAATTGCCTCCGCGCGCCCGATAATCTTTGAGAATTTCAATTCCCGATTTTCCTGGTAAGCTCCAATCAAGGAGAACCAAATCATATTCAAAAGATATAAGTCTCTCAAACCCTTCATCACCATTGAAAAAACATTCAACGATATGCCGATCAAACTCAAGAGCATCAATCACGGCGGTGGCTACCGATTGATCGTCTTCAATGAGCAAAATTTTGGCCATAATGTACGTTCTCGTCTCGTTTGAGGCACATAATTAATTAGTATTGTGCATTACCATGAGCTGCGAAGCAATCAATTACAACCCTCTCTACATACTCAAGTTCATTTTCTATGGTCGGTAATTTAAAGTTTTCCCAACAAAACCTGCTGATCATCATCATTCCCCTGACATTTCATGTTGTCTCGAGTTGCGTGATGTTGATAGCCCTTGCAGGCGTCGAACAACAATTCCAACAAGAAACCCATTTGAGAACAATGGTGGCGTCCATAAATGGACTTTTAAATCAGCTAATTGCAGCCTGCAGCAGTGAATTCGTCTATGAAGAGACCCATACTTCCGAAGACCGCATGCTCTTCCGAAACAATTATGAAGAGTGCCTAAAAACTTCGCGTGACCTGAGAAATAAACTGACCACCGATTCGACCACCAACAACAATATGACGGAGGTCCTGGATCTGGTCGACAATATCAATAATGCTTTGATTCGGTACCAGGGGGCTCTTGACACCAAAGATATCGCCGACACGGTTTCATCAGTAAAAGAATTTCGCCCGCTGATTGCCAAATCAAAACGAGTTTCTGCAAAAACTATCAGACAGATGGAAGAAGAGCAGCAAGAAGCGCAGAGACTGGAACAACGCGGACGTCTATTTGTGGTCATTCTGGTATTTGGGGGCGGTCTTCTCAATTTTACGATTACCATTTTTCTCGTTGTCTCTCTTAGTCGCAGCAACAATGCCAGGCTGGAAGCGCTCGCAGCCAACATCAACGCCTTAAGTCGCGAATCAGATCTAACCGAAGAACTCGAGGGTGACGATGAATTCGCTGAACTCGACCGCATTCTTCACCAGGTCCACGATACTTTAGGAGAAGCGCGCCGCCGCGAAAAAGCGATGGTTGACAACGCATCAGAAGTGATTTGTTCTATTAATCCCCGATTGCGCTTTAGCCAGGTCAATGGGGCGGCTTTAAGAGTTTTCATGATGGAGAAAACTATGCTGCTCGGGCGACCGATAGTCTCAATCGTCCTACCCGAAGACCAGCAATACACTGTCGCCGAGTTGACCAGAGCAGCTAAAACTGAAGGCAGCAGCTCGTTTGAAAGCCGCATAATCAGACCAGATGGCTCCATTCGCGACATCCAGTGGAACGTTGCATCCTTAGCAGGTGAGCAGACGATGTTTTGCGTCGCCCACGATATCTCTGACCGCAAAGAAGCCGAGAGGCTCAAGCAAGAAGTTATCGCCATGGTGTCGCACGATTTGCGCGCACCATTGACGTCTCTTGAGTTGACTTTGAATATTTTAGCAGCAGGTGGATTGGGCGATTTAACCGAGAAAGGCAAGGACAGAGTTTCAAAAGCTGAATCATCAGTATCCCGCCTTGTAAGCATCATCAATGACCTCATCGACGCCGAGAGATTTGAGTCAGGAGCCATAAACCTCGATCTGGAAATGACGAGCGTGGAGCGATTAGTCAGTGACTCTGTCGCTTCTATTGAAGGCAGTGCTCATTCAAAGAACATCAAAATTCAGACCCTTAGCAATGCTCTTCAAGTGTATTGCGACGGGCAGCGAATTACTCGCGTACTCACAAATCTACTGAGCAATGCTGTCAAATTTTCTCACCCCAATGGTGTCATCCAAGTCATATCCGAAAGCACCGCCGCTGGCATTGCTACAAGTGTAATCGACATGGGGCGCGGTATTCCAGAGGCAAAACTGCATAGCGTTTTTGACCGGTGGAAGCAGGTGCAAAAAGCAGACGAAAAAGAAAAGGGCGGCAGTGGACTCGGTTTGGCAATTTGCAAATCTCTCATTGAAGCCCATGGTGGCGCCATGTCGGTACAGTCAAAAGAAGGTGTTGGCAGTATTTTCACTTTCGTTTTGCCACATCACATAACTCCTGCCACCAAGTCGCGGACTTGATCACAAAGTGAGCGGCAGTCCTAAATCAGAACCGACAGCCAAATTGCTCTGGTTCTTAATAGAGTTCCGCTGCTACCGAAACCGAATTGTTAAAACTCAATTTGAAATATTGTCGTGAACCAAAGGAGGGACGTTCCGCTTTCGCCCCTTGCAAGCGAAGCAGAATGTCTCTCGATAAGATTCAACTCGTTGAGTCCCTAATTATTACTCAAACAGTGGCTTGGCTAAGACATACAGGACCGATCATTGAAAGACCGGGTATAACAAATTCGTAGCTGCAATGATGAAGCTCTTTGTCAGATCTCAATTCGCCTGAGAAAACTGAAAATAGTCTGCCGCGCAACGAAGGCATTATCGAGACCGCTGATGTTAAAACGGTCAGAAATGCTGGAGCTAGCGACATGTCCGCAATTAACCCTAAACGAACCAATGCCAGTATAGGTTCATTTCAACCAAGTCGCCCAGCCGATCAGAACTTTGACACTTCTATCTCTGACGGCGACTTCAACTTAACTGCCCTCGTCAATCGCGATTCGAAACTCACAGAAAAAGAATTGAAATCCTTTGAACAGCAAAGCATCGGATTGAATGAACTTGTACAACGTCAAGAAAGCGACGACAAAGAAGCAAAAATACTGGTTGATTTGTTGCTTGCCTTAAGCCAAGCAACGATAGCCCACTACTTTTTATTAGGGAGACTACCGGAGATTCCCTCAACTACCCAATCGAGTTTACCGAGATCATCATTACTGAGAATCTTGCCAGGCGGAATTCGTTGGTGCCCATCACGATCTTTCATCGGTCCTTGGAAGAGGCAAAGTTTTCCGGTCTGCAATTCCTTTAGGCTTGCACTAGCGGTTTCTCTTAAGGCTGGGGAAACAGCTGGACCGAAAACTGAAAGTTTGCCATAGCCATCATTGGCACCAAGCACGAGATTCCCTGGCTTCCAGTTGCCAGAAAGAACTGATTTGGTGATCGTCACATAAAGTGGGCCAAAATCCCATCGAGTTCCAGTCAACCACCCTTTAGGCGCAAGTTGATGAACGTCTGCATGGTAACCGACAGAGTACAGCTTATGTTTTTCAGCCGTTTGCACTACAGTCACCGTGCTATCGAGGTGAGCGGCAAGAACGTCAACACCTTGGTCGATTAAGCCATTGGCGGCCTCGGCTTCGATAGCCGGATCGCTCCAGCTGTTTGTCCAAACGACTTGCACACGCACCTTAGGATTGACTGATTTCGCTCCTAGCGTAAAAGCATTCAACGCCAGCAAGAGTGGAGGAACAGGATGCGCCGCGACATATCCAATCTTATTTGTGTGAGTGACCCGCCCAGCAACAATTCCGCAGGCATACATCGGGAAATAATGCTCGGAAAATTCTATGCCATAAGAACCGACATTCTTCACCGGATGTGGGTTACTTCGCCCACAATGCATAATGGTGACTTCTGGATGACGCTTTGCCACATTTAGAGCAGGCTCCAAATAACCATAGGAAGTAGCGAAGATAAGCTCATTCCCCTGAGCAATCATCTTTTCCATAACGCGCTCAACTTCAGCACTTTCTGGAACATTTTCAGCAACTGTAGTTTGCACCTGACCTTTGAGAGTAGTCTCCATAAATTTGCGCCCCTGGTCATGGGCATAGTTCCAACCCAAATCGGCAACTGGTCCAACCATTATGAAGCCAACCTTCAGTGGTTTATTGGCTTTGTTGGCTGCTTGCACCGGAACACTCAATAAACCAAACAGTATTATCACAATCATTAATTGCCGCAACATAGGCATCTGAGTTCTCCAAGAAGACCAGTGTTTAAGATGAACTTGACTGTGAATCGTTGATTACTTTAACTCATTTTTGCTGCCGAAAGACAAGAGGATGCCAGCGAGCGCTTCTGCTAATGAGAATTCGCATGCCTAGAAGAAAAACATGGCGCAGCTGAACACAAACCAATTGCTTCTTCAAGCAAAAGACAAGGCAGAAATTATTTCCAGAAGGTTGTAACGATCTTTGAAGGTAAATTCGATAACAGATCTGGTGGCAAACCAATTAGGGCGACGGAAAAAGATTCCAAAGTGCCCCAATTTCGACTGCGAAAAGTGCCACCATTACAAACGCGCCTTTGAGGTTGGTGTAGGAAGAGTTTTTGTTCGTCGGAAATAGCCACCCAGCAGGTGTAGCGGCTCTCTTTAGCCGCTCGCATACGTTTGACCGGCTACAATACGACAGCTTACGAAAAGAGGAATATTGGCCAAGTGCTGATTGGAAGCTGGAGGGCGCGAGTGCTGGTTTCATTTATGCCTCTCCAATTCACAGATCGTCCGGCGCGATAGGCGATTTTGGAATGACTATATATCGCGGTCAAAATACAGCTATCCAGTCACATTTGAGCAGTTGTCTGGCTGTATTGGAACAGGCTGCGGACTTTCCTGAAGTAGGAATGGAATTCAGAGAACTGTACGACTTAGCTCAACGCTCCTTTGCAGACCTGGAACTCCATAAATACCGGCAAATATCGCTTTTACATTGGAGGCTCGGCTGGAAAGCTCCACCGATGCAACAATGCCGAATACTTTTTATCACCTACTCATTACTTTCCAAAATGGAAACAAAAATGTCTACGCAAATTTCAACGACATTTTTGCAACCTTGAGAATGGATTATATCAGGAGCAGGTTCTGACCAGTGGACTAGGCGCAAAGCCCAGTGTGAAATTCCTTTCGTTGATCAACCCCTAGTCTCGATTTGCCTGCTAGCTCGAAGAGATCGCTTAAGCTGATTCTTCGATCGAAACTATTTCTTTAGCGTGCGACCGGATGCTCCAGCCAGCAGCAGCAGCACCACCGACAGTATCAAATTTATATATGTTCCAGATTCAATTCGACTTTTTCAGGCACCGTTGGATCAACTGAGCGTGCGTTTTCAATATCAGCTTTCGCCATCAACGGCTTCTTCATCAGCACATAAACTGAGGCTCGCGCCAGATAGAATTGCGAGGTCTGAGGCGAAAGGCTGATGGCGTTTGAAAAATCGGCGACAGCCGAATCGTAATTCTCCAGTCTCTGAAACGCCCGCCCTCTATGAAAATAGTCTGCTGCGCTCGATCCATCGCGTCGAATCGCTTCGCTATACTCAGCAACTTCCTTTTTTGCTTTATCTCGTGCTGCGTCTTTCTGCATGTCACCAAGCTCTTTTGCGTTCTTTTCATGGCGTTTGTGAGAAGTCTTTTCTGTCGATGAATCACTAGCATGTTTATCAAGATTTTCGGTCGCAAAGGAGTTTTGCCCGGAATTAATTGAAGTCATCGCTGGGGATGAAACCGCTGGAGCATCAGCTGGCAGCTTTGCCTGACCATTGAGACCGTCTGGATAGACAAGACTCATAGCCTCCTTATATAAACCTACTGTGTGATCGTCCTGACCGCGAGCAGGTCTGGTTGCGCTGTTGCCAGTGACTCCGCCTGCATTGTACGGCTGATAGGGGACACTTCCTGGGCCACGTATTGTTTGCACATGTAGCGTTTCACGGGCTTCAGGTCTTGCTTGAAAATAGTTTTTTGCAAGCTGAGGATTGACGCGAATTGCTTGAGCAAAATCCTTTATCGCCAGCTCATCGTGGCCAAGCTTTGACTGCGTTGTGCCTCGCCATGTCAAAGCGTCTGAGTTAGAAGGATCTAGTTGAATTGAATGATCGAAATCGCCAAGAGCAAGATCGTAGCTTTTCATATGAAAAAACGACTGTCCACGCAAAAAATATAAATTAGAGCTGCCTGCGGTCAAGCCAATTGCCTCGTTGAATGACTGCACGGCTCCATCCCAGTCGCCATGGCTCATGCGCGTTTTGCCTGTATCGGCAACAGATTGATCAAGACTGGCAAAAGCAGCCGGGCAGAGAATCCAATTTGTTATCAACGCTGAAGACAAAGCCATCACTACAAAAGGGAAAGCGCGCTTCCGCCCCGCAGATTTTTGAGGACGCGAAATTCTCGCCTGCGTCTCAATAATTATTTGACCTTCAATCTCGGTTTCAGGGGTCATGCTCAATCATCCTTATCTGGCTTGCTAGACAAACTAAAGTTCGAACTCATCTTATTATTCATCCTTCCACTTGTGCGCCCGAGCAAAACCACCCTTGGTTCTCCGAGCGCAAGTCTAGAAAGCACAACCATTTCCAGGATTGTTAGTAGAGATTAAGCGATTCTTTCAGCGAGTTAATTTCAACTTTGACAAGTCGTCGCTTATACTCTCTTTACGAAAGGGCTTAATGTTTCCTTCAGATTTCGCGAAGCACAATAGAGTGCATCGCAGGTATCTCATCGCCGTGGCAACCATACTTGAAGAATGACCGGAGGTTCGACCAATATGCGCGTTGAAGTAATTTATGCACCAGGTTGCAGCTCATATCGCAAGGCTATTTCAATCTTAGAAACAGTCATAGCCGAAGAACGTTATCCCATCCCTGTGGAATCGTTTGAATGCTCGAGTCAAGGTCATGGCAATCCATCGATTCGCATCAACGGCGTCAGCCATTCATCAGCTGGACAACATCTAGAAAATCTTCGCGATCTTTTGTCGCACAAGTGGAAAGAATTGAATGAACATCCGCTACTTGGGATGTGACCTGTAAAGCTTTTCCTCCCAACTAATCAATCCCGGCAAATACCCAGCTTTCCCAAGCTGGGTATTTGTTATGACGGTTGCTTAAGGCAGATGATTTGCCGTGAAGCTATGATTTCACCACTCGAAAGTCGCGCAATAGCATGCGCGATAGCCGTTGTCGAGAGTGATCATGCTTTTTAACTCGATCAAATATTTGCTGTTTTTACCAATTGTGTTTGCCATATTCTGGGCGAGTCCAAAGCGCTTTCGCGTGCCGATTCTGCTGGTCGCAAGTTATGTCTTCTACATCAGCTGGCGTCCTATTTTTCTATTGCTCATTCTTGGTCTTACTGCCGCAAATTTTTTGTTTGGCAACAAAATTGCCTCATGCGGTCAAAATCTTTCGCAAAAAAAATTCTTTTTGACCGCTGCCCTTGCCACCAATTTGCTCACTCTCACTTATTTCAAATACGCTTATTTCCTTGACGACCTGTGCATCAGAGCTATGGCACCAATGGGGATACACATTGGCAAATTGCCTTTTGATATTGTTTTGCCACTGGGTATATCCTTTTTCGTTTTTGAATTCATCCATTACGTTGTGGACGTTTACAGAGGAAGCAAACCGATCAAGTCACTGGCCAATTTCGCCCTGTTTGCCAGTTTTTTCCCGACACAAATCGCAGGCCCGATCAAACGCTATCAAGATTTTTTACCGCAATTCGAAAAGCCTGAAATTTTTTCGATTGACAATTTCGACGATGGCGTCGCTTTAATACTATTAGGTCTGTGCAAGAAAGTTCTCGTTGCAGACACGCTTTCCTTTTTTGTTAGCGCTGGATATGGGCATGCAGCAAGTTTTACTGGTCTGGACTTGTGGTTTTTTACCTGGGCATTTGCTTTTCAAATTTACTTCGACTTCTCTGGATACACGGATATTGCACGCGGCTCCGCACTTCTTTTTGGCTTCAAAGTGCCAATCAATTTCAATTTGCCTTATCTTGCTCAAAATGTGTCTGACTTCTGGCATCGCTGGCATATTTCGCTTTCAACCTGGTTGCGAGACTATCTCTTTATACCGCTGGGGGGCTCACGCTGCTCGCGTCTTTTGACCGCCCGCAATTTGATCATTACGATGACACTGGGAGGTTTATGGCATGGCGCGAGCGCCCACTTTCTCGCCTGGGGGCTTTATCACGGCATACTTTTGACGGCACACCGCGAATTCTCTTTATGGAAAAAGAACAGTGCGTCATCGATTGCTTCAACATTTACCAGAGTGCTTGCAAGCCGCTGGGGAAGTGCGCTCTCTCTCATTCTTACCTTTCAAGCTGTTTGCGTCGGCTGGGTCTTTTTTCGAGCCGATTCGCTAAAAACTAGTATTGTCTGTCTCCACAAAATGTTTTTTATTGATGAAATTACACTGGGACATCTGCCATCGCCGATGGTACTGCCAGTGATCAACTATCCGTTAATCTTTCCGTACATATTTGTGTTGCTGCCACTTCTTGTCATAGGCCATTTGGTTATGGGTAAAATCAATCAAACCGGCTTTGTTCAAAAAACACCCAAATTTATCAAAGCGGCCTGGTGCCTGGCTTTGATTCTGCTAATCGTGATTTTTTCACCAGATCAATCGCCCCGATTTATCTACTTTCAGTTTTAGCTAAGTTGCTTAACCAATGCAGTCTTCATACGGTCAAAATTCCGGATGTCAAGCAGTTGCGAATTCCCTGGCTTCCTGGCAAATTTTATCTTTTTCGCCAGTATAATCGAGCATCGCTACATCATAGTTTGCTTGAAGATTCAGCCAAAACTCAGGTGACACTTTAAAAACGCGTGCCAATCTTAATGCGGTATCGGCCGTGATGGCACGATCTCCTCTCACAATTGCCGTCACACGCGTCGCGGCAGTACCCATATACGTAGCTAACTTTGTAGAACTCAGGCCGCATGGCTCCATAAATTCGGTCTGTAAAATGCTGCCAGGATGAATCGGAGGAAGCTTGTCCCCTTCTTTAAAATTAGTGGTAGTCAGTGATTTCGACATTACTGAAATAATCTCCTTCTGGCCCAAAACAAATTCTGTATTGATCGTTGATTCGTATGCTGTATTGCCCTTCTCTGTCACCGTGTAAAGCTTCCAAATTGTTTCCAGGCACTCCTGCTAACTCTGCTAACCCCTTTGCGCCTTTGAGGATGTCCAGCTTTTTCTAGCGGATGCCTGGATACTGTCGAATTTTTTGACCAAAAGCGCGGCAAGCCTCGTCCTACAAGGGCGGGGAAGGATAGCGTAGAGGGCGTAGCCGTCATTGGCTGCTTTTTTGCAGTGTGGAGTTTTTGTTGCTCGATGTATTGGCGAAGAATTTCAATGGGCGCGCCGCCCAAGCTTCCAGCAAAGTAACTGGGCGACCACAACGCGTCGCCCCATAGCTTTTTGCGAATGCTCTGGTAATTCTTTTTGCGAATCATGCGGCTCGATACGCCTTTTAGACTATTTACCAGCGCCGACACAGCTACTTTCGGTGGATAGTTCACTAGCAGGTGCACGTGATCATCTTCGCCGTTAAGCTCCACCAATTCCGCTTCAAAATCAGCACAAACGCTAGCAAAAACATCACGAAGGTCATCAATTATTTGTTTGGTGACAACACCCCGACAATAGCGGGTCACAAAGATCCAGTGAGCAGCTGTCAGAAAAACGCAGTTTGTGACCATTAATTTTAATTGCATAAGTCATTTACTAAAAATATGATGAGGCAATGCAACGACTACAAGCCTACAAGTTTGCAGTGATACCATCCGGCGGACAACAGCGCCAGATGCGAGCTTTTGCCGGTTCATGCCGCTTTGTGCTTAACAAAGCATTGGCGTTGCAAAAACAATTGCATGAGGACGGTGAAAAAAGACTTGGTTACGCTGGGCTGTGTAAGTTACTAACCGACTGGCGTAATGGAGCCGACACGCCATGGCTAAAGGATGCTCCTACGCATCCGCTGCAGCAGGCACTCAAAGATTTGGACCGTGCGTATGCGAATTTCTTTGCTAAACGAGCCGAATTTCCGCGTTTCAAGAAGAAGGGACAGAAGGACAGCTTTCGTTATCCCGATACAAAACAAATTAAACTGGATCAGGCTAACAGTCGAATCTTTTTGCCAAAGCTTGGCTGGATGCGCTACCGCAACAGTCGAATGGTACTTGGCGCAGTTAAGAACGCTACCGTTAGTTGGCACAATGGCAAGTGCTTTGTTGCAATACAGACTGAGCGCGAAGTGGAAGTCCCGACACCGCAGGGTGAGGCAATTGGCATCGATATGGGAATTGTTCGCTTCGCCACCCTTTCGGACGGCAGCAGTGTAGAGCCACTAAATTGCTTTAGGCGTCATGAAATTGCTTTGCGCAAAGCGCAGCAGACAATGAGCCGTAAAACAAAGTTCAGCAGTAACTGGAGGAAAGCAAAAAAAAAAGAAAGTGCAGCGCATTCATGCGCGCATAGCAAATGTCCGCAACGACTTTTTGCATAAACTAAGCACAGAAATCAGCAAAAGCCACGCGATTGTATGTGTTGAGAGGCTGCAAGTTGGAAACATGTCCAGGTCGGCAGCGGGTACGTAGGAAAATCCGGGCAGCAATGTTCGAGCTAAATCCGGCTTGAATAAGTCCATCCTGGATCAGGGCTGGCATGAGTTTCGTCGACAGTTAGATTACAAACTGGTCTGGAGTGGTGGCTGGTTGGTCGCGGTGCCACCACAAAACACCAGTCGGACTTGTCCAGTTTGTCGCTCTGTCGCAAGCCAGAATCGAAAGACTCAAGCTGATTTTCGCTGTGTTGAATGTGGCTTCGACGAAAACGCCGATGTCGTCGGCGCGATAAATATCCTAAGGGAGGGGCTCTCCCGGTTAGCCTGCCCAGCGAACGAGACTGCTCGTCGGCAACAGGAACCCACCGAAGCGCTTCGGGTGCTGTAGGAATCTCCGCCGTTCACGGCGCGGAGGAGGTCAAGTAACGGTTGTTAGCCAGCGACTCAGTATCCTTGTCTCGATAGCTTTTAATCATGCGCCGATCGTAACATGCGCCGCGTACCACGCCAAGCGGTTCGTCGCGGAGTGAGCGATTGGCAGTTGGAACCACAACTAAATTGACTGCGTCTGAGCTGAACACACAGCAGAGGACAAGACATGTCAGAGACAGTGAGCAAACCGAATCATCACAGCAATCGAGTGCCGACCCGCCGGGAACGCGATGCAGCCTACTCCAACGATGGCGGACGCAAAGCCATCGAAGAGCCAATTGAACAAATTGAAAAAGAAGGTCAATTAGCCGAAGAAAAGAAAGAGCGCGCTGATAAGCAACAAAAGACGACCGCATTAAAAGCACCAATTGGTCTTGATGCCGAGACTAAAGCGCAAAGCTACCAGTCAGAAGAGAAAGCGAAGCAGTCGGCTTAAACCGCTTCAGTCACTAATTCGCTCTCGAGCTTTTGCAACTCAGTTTGCAAACGCAAAATAGCCTGCTCAAAATTTGGCACGCAATTGGCGTGAGCCGCATTGTTGCCAAATTTGTGCGCATGCACGCTCAGCTCACGCTCAAGATTTTCAATTGTCATTTTTAAAAATGCGCGATCCATATTTCACTCCTTGACTGTCAGCGTCATCGCTTTCTATGATTTATCCTTGCATTCAATAAGAACGGCTAACTGAGCGTAATAAACATAGGCGTGCATTTTCACTTGAAACAGCTGACCCAGCTCATGGGCGTATTCTAATAGCTGTCTGGCGTGGTGTTTAGTTTGCTTTTCTAAATCTTTCAACTCAATATGATCAGTCTTAAAATCAATCAATTGCCACTGTCCATGCTCGTCTTCTACAAGCAAGTCGGGGCGGCGATTTTCCGCTTCTTCATCGCTTAGCATGACATAGGGAATTTCATGCAGGCGACGTCTGGCTTTTTTGACAATATCAAACAGTTTGCTTTCATAAAACAATGCCAGTAAGCGCTTGCCTTCAGCTGCAAGATGGCTGAGATTGTGAGACGTGGGAATGATGTCGTGTTGAGCAAAAGCAAGATCTTCGATTTCCGCTTCGGTCAAAAAGCGACCACTGGGTGGAAGATGCTCCATCAAAGCATGGAAAAATGTCCCCATAGCGGTGCACGTAATGGCCACTTTGCCAGCTTTGGGCGTCACTCTAATGGCTCCCTGCCATGCATTGGGCAAACCGACTGCTTTCATAGGCAATGGCGCCACCAGGTCATATTTAGTTTCTATAGTCACGACTGGGGCTAAATGCCCAAACTCTCCATCATCATCTAAGTCAGCTGCAACTGCCGCTAAAATCTCTTGCACCGACTCGCTCAAGGACTCGTGCGAGCGCATCGAAAAAGGCGCTTGCTCGCTACCTGAGCTGGCCATTTGCGCTTGTCTTTCATGCGAGAGAGATTGTGTATCGAATTGCAGGGCATCCTGCAACCAGCGGCGGAATGACTGATTATTATCGCCATCTCGATCCATGAACAAGGCCAGGTGATCGCGCGCTCTGGTCATAGCTACATAAAGCAAGCGCTTTCTTTCGGCAATATCCATATCGTCATCGATGGTCTTTGCCACCTGATACCAGGTTGGTGTAATGTCTTCCTTTAAACGCGAGGTATCAAAAGCAAGACCATATTCTCTGTGATAAAGCAATCGATCTTTTTTATTCAGCGCTCTTGTACTGAGCACAGGCAATGCCACAAGAGGGAACTCCAGCCCTTTAGAAGCATGCACAGTCATCAGTTTTACGGCATTTGCAGTATCGACCGGTGCATCCGCTTGTTTAACATCATATTCACGCATCAAACCCAAATCACGGGCAAATTCTCCGCAACTCAAATGATCGTTTTCTTCAGCCAGTGCCACCATCTTCCAGACGTTGCGCGCTCTCTGACGGCCATTAGGTAAAGTCAAAAGAATCAAATCAAATTGCGTCATGACAATCAACTGACGCACGATTTCGCTAACTGGCAAAATAGCGCTGTCGCCTATTAGTTTTTTTAAAACGCCCGCTGCTTTTGTCACTGACTGCAAACCGTCAGTTTTTTGTCTGGCTGCAGTCTGAACGCGCTGCCACAAACTGGAGGCACCACCGCCGAATTCTTCTACCGCCAGTTGATGAATGATGTCATCGCTGACAGCAAAAAGCGGTGAGCGTAAAACACCAAGCAATGAATGTCCATCTTGCGGGCAGGAAATAAAGCGCAAAAGATTTTCAATATCGAAAACTTCCTGGCGCTGCAAATAACCTCGACCACCAAGCAACACAAAAGGAATATTTCGCTCAGCAAATTCTCTTTCAATGGCCGCAAAATCCTTATTGCGTTGCACCAGCACAGCCACATCACCAAAAGCCACAGGACGCTCGCTCTTCGATGATTTATCAACAATTTTCAAACCACCAGCCACTTTTTCTAGAATCCAGTCAGCTACCGCTTTTGCTTCAATTCTGGGTAAATCAGGTGATTTCCTCTGTCCATCTGAGTCTGGATCATCAAAAACGATCAATTCAATATTTTCATGATCGAGCTTATCTTCACGACTGGCAAGCAATCTTTCAAAACTTGCTCGGTGCCCGGCATCATGAGCAGCATCTGACATGATTTGAGCAAAAACCACATTAACGAATTGCACAACCGAAGGATGACTGCGAAACGAAGTATTGAGACTTAAATTAAGAGCATCACCAGCCATCTCGGCAAATTCGAAGCGCTTGTTGTTGAATGTGGCAACATCTGCTCCCTGAAATCTATAGATTGACTGCTTGTCGTCGCCGATAAAAAACAATTTGGTGTTAACGCCAGCAATTGCGGTGATAAGCTGAGATTGAACAGTATTTGTATCTTGAAATTCATCCACCAGAACTGTAGCAATAGTTTCATTATAAAAACGCCTGACCATTGATTTTGGTTCGCTCAAGGCCCGCGAGGCAATTTCAATGAGATCGTTATAGTCGATCACCAGTTTGGCTTTCTTTTTGGTTTTATAAATAGCCAGAGCCCGCTGAATTAGCTTGACCAGAGCACGTAGACATTTAATTGCCACTTCATCTTGCTCACTCAAACCAAGAGGTATGCGTTCACAAATTTCTCTTGCCAGCTCGCGCAAAACTTTTACTTGAGCGCGAATTGCTTTGGCCATATCGGTATTGCCGCCAGTGGTGCGGGGCGAATTACTACTTAGAGCGACCAGCGCCTGCCAGCAAGCATCGACATCAGAACCATCTTCAACTGTTTGTGCACATTCAATTGCTGCCAGTCTAAATGACTCGAGCTTATTGTCGGGGAGCGCATTATCATTTAAGAAAGAGACAGCCTCATGCCATTCAATTTGACGAAGCAAATCGACCAGACACATTTTTCGCGCTTGCAAAATATATTTTTCAATATGGGCAGAAAGTAGACCAGCGTCTTCCATGGGAAAACGAGCAATCGCTTCCTCCAGTTGCAACGAGCTTTTCAAAGCCCGTGTCAACAATCTTTTTATTTCTTCTAAGGGAAATTCAAACAACAAAGACTGCTCGTCTGAATCGTGTTCGACAATGTCTCGAAAAGACTGTTCAATACAATCTGATAGCAGTTCAGCTTGCATCAAATCACTCAACACTTCAAACTGAGGATCGATTTTGGCATCCACAGGAAATGCTTTCAGAATCGACTCACACAAAGAGTGGATGGTGCCGATGCGAGCGCTGTCGATTTCGGCAAGACATTGCGACCAGCGCGCACGCTGTCCGTCGTCAGCGCCAGCTTCAGCCTCAGACATCAAATCTCTAAAGCGAGACTTCAGGCGTGTTTTCATTTCAGCGGCAGCTTTGCGTGTGAAAGTGACAGCGACCAGGTGGGCAACACCAAGCTGTTGATTGCGCTGCAATAATTCAATATAACGTTCAACCAGAACATGAGTCTTGCCCGAACCTGCACCGGCGCAGACAAGAACATGCTTGTCGATAGTTTCCACAGCGTCGCGCTGCTGTTGCGTTAACGTAGGCATCAGCTAAACTCCGCATCAGTTGTTATGGCAGTAGCACCATCAATTTCGGCAATCCGGCAAATCATATTATGTTCACAGTTTTTGCAAACGCTCGCAGCACTGGGAGCAACCATGAAATTACCACTGGCAATTGAATGGACAAAATTTTTGATGTGATTTTCGGTCAATTCTAACAATTTTGGTTTATCAAAATCTTCGTCCTTTTGCTTTTCAAAACTACCAAAATTGAGAGAGCCCGATGCTTCACCAGAACCGATACTGAGAAAAACACCTTGCAAAGCCTCGCTTCCAGGCATGATTGAACGCTCCACGGCCAGAGCATAAATACCCAGTTGCAGGCTGCGCCCGGAGTATGATTCTTCTTTGGCGATTGCTCCTGAGCCTGATTTGTAATCAATCAGACGCACACCAGCTTTGCCACCAGACTCAGAACCAGCCAGAATATCGATGCGGTCGATTATGCCTCTAATGGTAATTTGTCTATTATCATCTTTAATGATCAAAGCAGGAAAAGAATTGCTATCTTTTTCTATGCCGAAAGGAGTCTCAAAAGCGTGCGGCACAAAACCATACTTGTCTTTTTCCACGCGCATGATTTCTTTGCTGAGAAAGCGTCTCAGCCTGAAGCGAATCTCTTGTTTGTCGAATTGAAAAAATTCGCTTGGACGAAACTCTGTAGACTGCATAAGCCATTCCAGCGAGTGATCGACTGCGGCCTCAAATGTCTGATTGATTTGCTCAGAGGCTGAAGTTAAAGTCAAATTGGCTTGCTGCATCGCGCGATAAAACAATTCCATCGCCTTGTGATAAGTCCGGCCAAGGAGCATTGGATCGAGCCCAAGATGGGGTTCTTCAATCGGCTTTGCTTTAACTATATGAGATGTCCAGAATTTGAAAGAACATTTGCCATAGTCGCTCAATTTAGTAGCACTCCAGAATTCTGGAAGAGGCACACGCAAAGCGCCGGTCATCACCTGGTCGACCAGATAACCGTTATAAACAGTCTGTCGGCTATTACCTATGCGTCCATGCGAAAGCGCAACATTATTAAAAATACCCTCGCAAAGATTACGCACATCAGAAAAATTACTTGATTCAGCCAGCTGCGAAAAAGTCTCATATTTCAGCGAATCGGCTTCATGAGCCAGTACACCAGTGATCAGATTGCGAAAAGAAACCGGTTCGCTTTTGGCACCAGTCATAAAGACAACATTGTCTAAATCAAACTTCTCTTGGCCTTCGGTCAAAAAGAACGAAGGTAAAAGCTCATCGCCAGTAAACTCAACCAGCGGGTAGGAAAGATGGACACAATCTTTCGAGCGATTAATCAAATTTTCGTAAAGAGCCGATTCAAAGGCCGGATGGAAACGCGGATTGGCAATGTCTACACCAAAAGTAGCCCAGCGCGCGATTTCATCAGCACCAATGAAGCCAGCTTGAGAAGCCTTACGGGGAAATTCACCCTCGACCAGACCGCCGACAAACACCTGCTTATAGAGGCGATTAGGAGCAAGATCAGCGCCGCATATTGTCACGGCATTTGCCACCGTCGGTAATGAGCGAAAATTACCGCTTTCAATCAATGTTTCAAGACGATGAATAAATTGCGTAAAGGCAATCACTTCTTCACCAAGAAATGCCTCTTCCAGCAAAAGGGATTGAAAGCAACGGCGCAGCTCGGTCAGCGCCTTTTGCTCCAGCCATTTACGTCTGGAGCCACTAGATTTGGCCGAAATAGAGGGACTGAGCAAATCTTCAAAAAGGTCTTCGGTCCAGGAAATATATTCTGAAACGGTACGCAAATCAGGTGGTGTCAATCGATCAATAAGAGAGAGCAAATTAGCAAGCACAGTGGTCTGTCTAGCAACTGGAGTTTTCTCTTGTGGTTGTAACAGACCAAAAAGACTCAATTGCTGCGCGTCACTTATGACTTCTTGAGATTCAACAGTGACAGTTTCTAAAACAACAGCAGTATTGGCATCACGCAACTGCTGCCGCGCTAATTTCTCCGCTTGATCCAGTTCAGCTAAATCGTCGGCGAAATCATCTCTATTTTCTACGGCAGAAATTGTCTCCTCTTGCCGATCGCGAGAAGACTTATCCTTAAACAGATCAGCCCATTGCTTCCTGCTCGAAACTATGCAGTGCCTAATTGATCTTCGGTCAATATCATCGACATCCCACTTGGAGATTTTTGTCGTCTCGCGATTTAAATAAGGACTGCGCAAACAATCGATTACTGCTCGGCGAGGAAAATCATCGCACGAGAGTTTAATCAAATTCAGTATGAACTGAACAAAAGGTAGCTTTTTTATTTCAATTGAATCATCTATGTAAT
>Ga0182030_10008236_pt1 | contig 21632 bp, 19 predicted proteins | sample 812S3MmetaG_FD_121299 | JGI IMG/M metagenome (GOLD analysis project Ga0182030, IMG submission 121299) | Permafrost microbial communities from Stordalen Mire, Sweden - 812S3M metaG (Illumina Assembly) | ecosystem: Environmental > Terrestrial > Soil > Wetlands > Permafrost | place: Sweden...
CACTGATGTTCCGGCCTACAACCTTTCTGTCTACGCTTCGCAGCGGCCGTTGCCGGACGCCACGCAAGACTTGATACACGGCTGCTCGCTAGGCTTTGCCGTGGCCGCCATCTCAGGCGACTGTGTTCAACGCGCTTCCAAGGCGCAACCCGCGCAGATCCGGACGAGATCTTCGAGCCTTCGCTCAAGGTCTGCTTCGTAGCCCCCCACGTCACGCCATCCACGCCTGGAGCGGCCCTGCGCTTGAGCGCGTAGAACGCCGTCTGAAGCGTATCGACGTTGATGTAGTGGAGAAGCGCGGTGAACTGCTTCTTCTTATCCTGCCTTGCGGCTTGCCGTACACGGTCCAGCGCCTGGGTCACGCGAGCCCGGCTCTGCGTCCGGTGCGTGCGTTACAGTCTCGTGTTTCCCTTGGTTGACGTCCTTGGCTCCACCGCCGCCGCCGCCGCCGCCGGTCGCCCGGCTTTGTTCGGCGACTTCATACCTACTACGACGTCATCAGACCTCTCAGGTCCGTCCATCAGCGGCTACGGCTCCTCGCCTTCCCGCCACGGACCGCCAGCCCAAAAGAGCTCGCGGTCGGGCCTGAGATCTCCCGGTTCCCGTACAAAGAGCATCCGCACATGCCAGGGTCTGGGACCACCCCGGGTCGAGGCGGGTGCTCGCAATAACGCCCCCCGCCCGTGTCGCCTTCCGCATACTTAACTGCGTCGGCACCCGGGATCCGAATGTTTCGCGGCTCAATGGCTGGCCTATGCGCACCCCTGCCGACGCTTCGCCGGTGCCCTCGCGAGCGCCTGCGCACGGCTCGGGGCCGATGTGGTTTGCTACTCCTTCATCGTAGTGGACTTGCACCACCAACTCCTTGTCGGTTTCGCCGGCGCACTGAGTAGAATCCGAACCTGTCGAGGTCAATTTATTGCGGGTAACGTCGCCGCTGATCGCTGTCCCGAGCTGGAAATCATTCCTTACCGAGAGCGAGCTGATGTTTGCCAATTCAAATTAAAGCGACACCCCCATAAGTCTGCGCAACTTTCGCCAGGAGCAACAATTATGAGAATCCGAGACGTTTTTCTAGCAACCTCGCTCTGCTTAGCCGTCATGATGCCGGTGACCGGGTTTAACCACGCCAGCGCATCGCCAACAACCGAGGATATCAATCGCGACTCCGCGGCTGCTCTGCAGATGCTTTATAGAAACAACCCCGCCGCCGCGAGCATCGGCAAGTCGGCCAAGGCCGTACTGATTTTCCCCAATATCGTCAAAGCTGGCTTTGTCTTTGGTGCCGGCTACGGCGAAGGGGAGCTGAAGCAGGGGACCAAGATCGACGGTTATTATAACTCGTTTTCGGCTTCGTGGGGCCTGCAGATAGGCGCCCAATCATATGGCTACGCCGTGTTCCTGATGACAGAGAACGCGATCAATTATGTCCATCGTTCTCAAGGATGGGAAATCGGGACCGGACCGACCATCGTCGTGGTAAACGAGGGCGTCGCCAAAAACCTGACGACGTCGACGCTGAAGGACGACGCCTACGCCTTCATTTTCGATCAGCAGGGGCTGATGGCCGACCTCAGCATCGAAGGAACGAAGATTTCGAGAGTGAGAAACTGATCGAAGGCTTAGAACGGCCGATCCAGGGGAGCACGCCGGGCTCGTGGCGGTTGAAATCGCGCCTACGAGATCCCAGGCGCGCTACCCCGACCAGTACTTAGCGGAAAGCAGGCCTGTCACCGGACTTTAGGTTGCGGCGAGGGCAATACGGACAAGCGCCGCCAAAGACCTCACGCCAGCCTTCCTCATTAAGGAGGCGCGATGGTTTTCGATTGTCCTCTGACTGATGCCAAGATCAGCGGCAATGTTCTTGCTCGGCTGGCCAGAGAGTACCATGTCCAGGACTTCCCGTTCGCGCGTGGTCAGGCCAGCCAGTCGCGCCGCCGCGGCTGCGCGCCGACCGGACGCTTCAACCGTGTCCGGCGAATGCTCCAACGCGCGTCCAATACTGGCGAGAAGCTCTTCGCGGCTAAACGGCTTCTCAACGAAATCTGTGGCGCCGGCTCTCATTGCTTGGACCGCCAAATGCACATCGCCATCCCCGGTGATCATTACCGCTGGTAGGTGATGACCTTCGCTCTTTAGGCGCCGCAGAAGATCCAGACCACTCATGCCGGGCATCGTGGAATCGACCAAAATACAGCCTTGGTCAACGGGGCGATAGGAGGCGAAGAACTCTTCGCCGCTGTTGTAGATCTCGACCCGTTTCCCCTCGGCTTCAAGCATCGTGCGGATCGCTTCGAGCACGCTCTTGTCGTCATCGACGACGAAGACTGTTTCGGGTTGGATGCCGGTTAACTTGCTCTGACGCCCAGCGCTGGCCTGCGACGCAATTCTCGGCTTTGCCAGGAGTTGCTGGACGATGTGCGTCAGGTCGTCCGCGTTTATCGGTTTGGTGCGATGGAGATAGCCTTGCAGGGCAATTTCCCTGAGAGTTTCAGTCGAGATGTCACCTGTGAGGAGAAGCGCTGGTAAGTCACCGCCGAGAATCTTCCGTAGCCGAGTCATGACCTGAATGCCGGTCAGCCCTCGGGGCAAGTTATAGTCGGCGATGACCAGGTCCGGCTTGATGCCGCTGTTCGCGGCAATCGCGATTGCCGCCTCGCCGTCTGCGGCTGCCGTCGTCTTATGACCCTGGGCACTCAAGAGAACGCAGAGCGCGTCACTCACACCGGGATCATCCTCGACAATCAGGATCAACCCGCTTCGGGCTGCGATCGCCTGGCGTTCCACCTTTATGCCTGCCGGCGCAATTGACCTGCTCTCCGGCGCGAGTGGAACCTCGATCGAGAAGACCGAGCCGCTGTTCTCGTTTGAGCGGACGTCGACGGCATGATTGAGCAAATCGCCCAGCCGTTGAACGATGGACAGACCGAGGCCCAGACCGCGGTTCAATTCGCGACCGGGGTTGTTGATCTGATGAAACTCCTTGAAAATCTCGCGAAGCTGCGCCGCGGGAATGCCAAGGCCGGTGTCCCATATCTCAATCGCCAGCTTGTCGCCGCGCTGCCGGCAGCCGAGGAGGACTCGGCCTTTTCTAGTATATTTCACTGCGTTCGACAGCAGGTTTCGGACCATTTGTTCGAGTAGGCGGGGGTCGCTCACGACCGTCAGCCGACAGGGAAGCACGCGCCATTCGAGCTTGCGGGATTGCGCGTGATAGGCGAACTCGCCCTTCAGCCGCTCGAGCAGGTTGTTGATCGGGAACTCGACGATCGCCGGGCTGATAACCCCGGCCTCGAGCTGGTTGATATTGAGCAGCGTATTCAACATGCCCGACATCGCAGTCAGGGCTTCATCGCCGCGGGCGAGCAAGTTCTGGACCTCCGGGTCCTTGACCTTCGCTGCCATAAGCCCCTGCAGGAGCGTGAGGGTTTGCAGCGGCTGTCGCAGGTCGTGGCTGGCAGCCGCGAGAAAACGCGATTTGCCCATATTGGCGCTCTCCGCCTGTATTTTGGCGACAGCCATCGCGTCTTCGGCCTGTTTGCGCAGGAAGATATCGACGAAGGTGATGACCACCCCTTCGATGCGATTATCCTTGGTCCGATAGGGCAGTATCCGGCACGTGTACCAGGTGCCATTCTCGGCTTCGATCTCATTGGAGATCGAGATCAGATTGGACAGCACTGTCCGGGCGTCGATGAGAAGTCTGCCGTCGGCGAAGTGGCGCGCAAGATCGGCGAGCGGTCGGCCAATGTCGGAGGGGATCACGCTGAAGAGCGACTTCACCGCGGGTGTGAAAAAGCGGATGTTGAGTTTCTCGTCGAGGAACAAGGTCGCGACATCGGCACTCGTCAGGATGTTTTCGAGATCATTCGTGACAGTCTGATTCTGCTCGAGGGTTTCCTGCAGCTGGCCATTGAGGGCCGTGAGTTCCTCGTTGAGCGATTGCAGCTCCTCCTTCGAGGTTTCGAGCTCCTCGTTGGTGGTCTGGAACTCCTCGTTGACGGACATCGCTTCTTCGTTGATCGCCCTGATTTCTTCCTCGGCGGTCTCACGTTCGCGGATAGCGTTGTTGAGTTCCACACGCGTGCTATCGAGTTCTTGCTCGATCTGGGCGACGTCGGTGTGCGCGTCAACCACCTCTCCGGCCGCTTTCTCCTGCTTCGGCGCGTCGGCGAAGCTGAGCAAAATCAGATCGTCGTTGCCGGCCTTCGCAAGCCGGACGGTGACTGTCACCGCGACGGAGATACCATTGCGCTTAACCCGACCGGCTACTACGACCGGCTGCTCCAATCCCGAGATCGCCTTCTCCAACGCAATCCTGATCGCCGGGCGCAACTCCTCTCGCGCCGAGGCCAGCAGATCAAGACTCGCTTCGCCAGCAGGCATTTTCAGATAGAGGTCTGTTGCGCCGAAATAATAGAGGCCTTGATGCTTACGGTTAACCAGGACCGAGGCAGGCGCGTAGCTCTCGAGCAACAGTCTTTGCGCCAGGTCGCTGATGTGCGGCGTCTCGGCCGGCCGCAAGGGCCTAGGCCAGAGCGATCGAGCGACCTCGCCGCGACCGAGGGGAAGCTCCAGTTCGCCTGGCCGGCTACGGCCGATATGCCGGTAGATCTTTTGTATCTTGGAGATCGGTTCGAAATGATCGCCTGCGCCCACGGATTCCGACATTCCGAGAAACAGGATGCCGCCATCGCGCAGAGCAAAATGAAACAGCGCAAGAACTTTCTGCTGAGCCTCCGAGCGCAAGTAGATGAGAAGGTTACGACAAGTGATGAGATCGAGGCGTGAGAACGGCGCATCGGCAATCAGATCGTGAACGGAGAAGACGATTGCCGCCCGCAGGTCTCGCGACACCCGATAACTCTGACTTTCCTTGGTAAAGAAACGCCTCAGAGACGCCGCCGGCACATCGGCTTCGATCGACGCCGGGTAGAGACCTTCGCGAGCGAACGTCACCGCGTCCTCGTCGATATCCGAGGCGAAGACCTGTAGCTTGATGTTTCTTTGGGTCGCCTCGATCGCTTCAAGGAAGAGCATGGCAATCGAGTAGGCCTCCTGGCCAGTACTGCAGCCCGCCACCCAAATTCGGATCGGGCGGCCTGGCGGCTGCGTGCGCACCAACTCGGGAACGACTTTCTGCGCCATCACCTCGAATGCTTTCGCATCGCGGAAAAAGCGCGTGACATTGATGAATAAATCCTCGGTCAGGCGTTGAAGTTCAATGGGATCCTTGGCCAGGAGTTCAAAATAGCGGTTGCTGTCATCGAGATTGGCAAAGGCCATGCGCCGCTCGATCCGCCGCCTGATCGTGCCCTCCTTGTAGAGCGCGAAATCATGCGCGGTTCTTTTGCGCATCAGATCGATAATTTTCGTCAGGCCCTCTGCCGGGGGCACCGGCGTGTCGCCAGTATCACCTCTGAAATATCGATGACCGGCATAATGAGCGAGGGCCTCCGGAATTTTCGTCAGCGGTAGGACGAGATCGACCGCGCCAATTGCGATGGCGTTGCGCGGCATCCCGTCATACTCCGCTTCGTCCGGGTCTTGGGCGATTACGAGGCCGCCCGCCTCATTGATTGCTTTGGCGCCGATGCTGCCATCGGCGCCGGTTCCTGAGAGGATGATGCAAACCGCGCGCTCGCCGAACGCCTGGGCGAGCGACCGCAGCAGGAAATCGAAAGGCATCCGCACGTGGGCGTTCCGGGGTCCGGATAGATGAAATGCGCCGTCTTTTACGGCGAGAAATCGTCCGGGCGGGATGACGTATACATGGTTGGGTTCGAACCGCAGGGCTTCGCGCGCTTCGATGACGGACATTACGGTGTGGGAGGACAGTAGTTCAACGATCATGCTCGCATGGGTGGGTTCGAGATGCTGGACGAGAATGAAAGCCATGCCGCTCTTTGCGGGAAACGCCGCGAGCAGGGTTCGAAAGGCTTCGAGCCCGCCGGCCGAAGCGCCGATCGCGACGACCGGGAAGTTGGGCGCGCCAGCCGCGATCGTGGGCATTTTTGGCGTACGCTTGCGCTGTCTCGGCCCAAGCCGGGTCGGAATCGGCGAATGCGGGGTCATACGGCTGGCCCTCCTGACATTAGGTCCGCAGGTCACGCGTGTGCGCCTGAACGTGTTTTCAGCGACATCTCCGGCTTGTCGCGCCGGTAAACAGCTCTCGCTGAACTCAACACCTACAGCAACTGTAAGGCAATTCCCTTATAATTACACACTCATTTCGCGATTTACTTTCGCTGCTCTGCGCCATAACTCAGCGCCGTCCTTCTCGCCTGCGCGCAAAAGCTCTTCGGCGCGTCGTTCCACGACAGCTTGGGCTTGGGCTTGGGCTTCCGCCCCGAACCTTGCGATGGCCGCCGATGGCACCGCCAGAATATCAGCATCGACCTCCATCCCGGATCGATAACGGGTCGGCAGTGATTACACATTGGTTGAAATTAAGCCGATTGCGGGGCGCTTCCCAATTCCCGTTGCTTTGCCGAACAGGGGCCGAAAGGTTAACGGCTTCGCATTCAGGTCGACGGAAAGCCCCCCGGAAAACCGGACCGTCGGGGCCTTGCCGCCGTGGAGCATTATTGACGTACATCAATATTGAACAATCGTGCCTGGTGATAGGTTTACTCGCCTATCACGTCAACGCGGCGAGTTCTGGTGAACGCCAGAAGCTACGAAATAAGCCGCAAAGATTTGTCGGACAGCGAAAAGGTGCCTGCTACCACGCAAGCGGCCGCCATATCAACAGGGAGCCTCGAATGAACGTTGAAGGCCAGTTTTCATCGCCGCGCTTCGAAGTCGTCCCAGGGGCCCCGCGCATACCCGATACAGTGGCGCGAGACTTAAATGCGCCGGTGATCTTCATTGTCGAGGATGATGGCAATATCCGCGAAAGTTTACAGGAATTTCTCGAAGCTCATGATCTGCCCGTCGAAAGTTTTGGGTCGGCCGAGAGTTTTCTGCGCGACTATCGTCCAGGACATATAGCTTGCCTGCTGCTCGATCTCAGCCTGGGCGACAGTATGAGCGGACTGCAATTGTTGTCTGAGCTGAAGAGGGATCGGTATTTCCTGCCGGTCGTCGTGATCAGTGGCAGCGACAATCTGGGGGTGGCGATTGAGGCCATGAGAGCCGGCGCTGCGGATTATATCCAGAAGCCGTTCACCGGCGCCGATATACTGGCACGCATCGAGCGTGTGCTGGCGCACTCGTGTTTCCGCTGCAAATATTCCGCACCATGCATCGGGAGCGGCGATAGACAGGGTCGTCTGACCCCACGACAAAAGCACATCATGGAGCTAATCCTGACAGGCCATCCCAGCAAGAATATAGCCGCCGATCTAGGCATCAGCCAACGCACGGTTGAGAACCACCGCGCCGCGATCATGAGGAAGACTGGCTCAAAATCTTTTGCCGATTTAGCCCGCGTGTCCCTGGCCACGCCGTGGCATGGCGTCGGGCAATGTCCCCCCTGTTTTGCTGCGAGCACTCCGCCGACTGTACGTGCTTCCGTCCGGACCGGTCTTCCGCGACTTGGACAAGAGCGAGTAAGTTAAATCCAGACGTTCAACCCGAACATTCTCGGCTGGGTCTAGCGAAATTCGGCGGCTGGCGCGCCGGTTTCTAACGACACTGCACCTCGCCGAGGCTGCGATCACTCGCCATTCCGTCCTGCGCGAAGCAAGCGTCCCGCGCAAATTCGCTACAGATCGGCAGGCATGACGGCAGCGGCGTGTTGGTTGGGTCGGCAGCGGCTGATCCAAACGATGCCCCGACAAAGTTCCTGACCAGTCGGGCCCACCGCACCTCACCTTCGCTCGAATCTCGCAGAGTCTCGTACAGTTCGTCCATGTGGTCGCCACCTGCAGATCGCATGGCGTTGGTTGAGTGATTTCTCACAGCATCCCCCCAGCAGCGGGCAGTTGAACAATTTCTAACTATGAAATGTCCTGGATGGACATGGCACCCTCGGATTCTAACTAGAAGCGCCTCATCAAACCCGATGGCGAAATCGCAGAGCGACGCCAAAAGTATCATTGGGTGCTCGCAGCACGCGTCGGTCATCCAAAATCTCGGTTATTGGAAGAGCCCGATTCTGTGTTCGAGCCCAAGTGGGATTTCGCCCCACCTTTGATCAAGCCCAATGCCTGAATTGGCGCCATCATCGTTGTTTCGTTTGGTTTTCAGCCGGTCGAAGCCGAAGGGAGATGCCTCCAAATGCTTACCAATTCGCACTATTTTCGATAGGTGCGCCTTAAATTTGCCATTGTGCTGGCGGGCCAGACGATGGCCTCGTGTACGCCACCGTCCTCGTTGCCACAGGAGGTGCAGGCGAGCAAACCAAGCGATATCCACAAGCATCGCAACGACGAGGAATTGGTCCAAGCCAACCAGCGCGACTGCGTTCTGTAACGGCTATCAATCCGTCCCGCGGACAGGGCCTCAAAGGCAGTTTACCGATTTGAGCTAGGGCCGAGGGGGCTGGAAAACGGCTCATCGCCTAATTAAACAGCCGTTGATGCAAATCAAGGAGCAGTTCGACGTCGCCATATTATTTCACGTACTTGCTAGCAGCCGCAGCCTAAGGAGGCGTCGCATCATGCGTACACGTAGAAATCTCTTGGAGATGATTGGGGTCGGCGCCCTTTTGTCTGCCTTGCCTGGGCCATTGCGATACGCCTGGGCGGACGACGGCGATCAGGCTATAGCGTTCGTCGAAAACACCTGCGACCGGCTGGTAGCAGTCGTAAATAGCGGCGCGTCACCGAAGCAAAAGAGGGAGCGACTTCAGGCTGTTCTTTTTCGGCATTGGACATCGAGGACATCGGGCGCTTCTGCCTTGGCCGCTTCTGGCACATCGCCACGCCCGATCCGCAGAAGCAGTACACGGACCTGTTCCGCGACCTTCTAGTTACGGAAATCGCCGCCCATCTGGGCGAATACAAGGGCGGGCGGGTCACCATGGGACTTGCGCGGGCGGGCGCCGACACCGAGATCGTCATCACGAATATCGATCGACCGGGACTTGATACGAGTCAGGTGGATTGGGTCGTCAGCACCGCCACCGGCAGCCCGCAGATCATCGACCTGCTGTCGTCGGGCGTCAGTCTGCGGCTCAGTCAGAGCGAAGACTTCGCCTCCTATCTGGCGCGCCACGAGTTCAATATCGGCGAGCTCATCGCGGCGATGCACCAAGTGGTTGCGTAGAGCAGATAGTGTCTTTTTAACTCATTTGGATCGGACCGCAGGTTGTCAAAGGACCATTGCTTTCAGCCATCGCCCTGCGACGAGGGGGCTCGCACCCGTTGAAGCATCGATAGGCCATAGGCCGAAAGCCTTTGGCCATCCGGTTTGTGCAGCCAATAACACAGGCTTTCGCGGTGATGCTTTTGACTTGGGTCAGGTGGGCGGCGTTGCGGACCGATTCCACGGTCTTGAAGCTCGCTTCGAACCTGACCGTTTTATCAAGCTCCAGAGCGATGGCTATGTTGTTCTGGCCGCTCGTCACCCTAACCTCCGCCGCATGCCGCCTACTAACCGCATGCTCTGGGTCTCCTTGCTTTTTCAAGTCGCGGCGAGCGCGACTCCGCATGCATTCGGGGCCGCTTCCGCCGGTCTCCCAAGCCCACCGGTCAACCAATCCCAGCTCGTCGGCTTCTGGGTAACTCCGGACGGCAGCTGGGTTGTTGAGATCACGCCCTGCATCAGCGGATTTTGCGGTCAGTTGGTCGGGCTCAACAAGAGTGCTAGTCCCACTGCGTTGCGATTGGACGCGCACAACCCGGACCCGGCTAAACACGATAGGCCCTTGTGCGGCCTCTTGCTGATGGGCAGCTTCAAACCAACGAAGGGTGATGCCGGAAAATGGGAAGACGGCTGGGTCTACGATCCTCAGAGCGGCGAGACCTATTCCGGCCGGATGTGGCTTGACGGGCCCTTCAGGCTGAAGGTCCGGCGCTATTTGATCATTCCATTGTTCGGCCGCAACGAAACGTTTACGCGCGAGACCGGCTCCATCAACCGATGTTCGGCAGCGCCGGACGAGTGATCCGCCCGGGTTACCAGAAGCGACTGATCCATTCAGCACCGGCGACCGTCCCCCAGATCGCCCCGGCTTCGATCCCAATGATGATCAACCCGGTCAGAAGGGCGACCAAGAGCAACAGCCCGTCCTCCTCGAGATACGCCAACGAGATTAGTGCAATCGTCAGAGCCGGGACGACGTTGCTCAGCGGCACTGGAATAACGATTAGGGTCACTGCGAGCAGTAGGATGACGAGTCCAACGACACGCTTCATCACGCCGGGAGAGATCGGCCAGCGCGGATGAATTATCTTCTCCAGGTATCGCAACACCGGCACGGCGCGCTGCACCATGGCGGCGAGGTGGCGTGTCGACAGGGGGCGGTCGGCAATACGTCGCGGAAAGACCGGGGCCATATGGCCCGCGATCATCTGGAACGCGGGGATCATGAGGAGAAGGCCCGCTACGAGCGAGACGCCAGGTGTGATCGCGACCACGGCGAGCAGAAGCATGATGAGGCCGAAAGAGCGCTTTTGTAGGCCACTCATCAGCCAGCCCAAGGTGAAGTGGTCTGTCGGCGCCTGGTCGTGCAAGCGCTGGAGAACAACGGAAGCGGGGATGAACGCTATTGTATCGGTGTTCAGCGTCAACCCAGGCCTCATGATGTCCTGCGCAATGTTAATGACCGGAAGGTAACCGATAAAGGCTGACGAAGGATTGCCACGATCAGGCTGGATGCAACATGAATTTCAGTCGCTGGCTTGGCCGAAACTTGGAAGCGATGTTGTTCCTGGTGCCTACCGATCTCCGCGTCACAATTTGTCACACCGATTTGCGCCGGCAAAGCCGTCTCGCGACTCGATTATAGCCGCTGGTAATAGCTTGTCATCGTTTTCGCAAAACGGCGAAGATTCTGCCGATCAAGAGCTGCCAGGAAGGCGGTTACGGAAATAGCTGTGATTATGCGCCGGCTCAGGACCCCTCACGATTAGTTGAAATCAACCGGTTATCGTGCCGATCGGCGCCGGGACCCCGCGCCGATTCACAGGCCGGGACGCCCGATTGTCATTCTGAGACGGAAGCGTGCCGCGCCCTTCGTTGCGAAGTCAATCTATGAGCATCAGCGCCGGGCGCGGTCCACAGCCAGCGTCTGCTTTGCCGCGCTGCGCGCTCGAGAACGGACAGGCTCCGGCCAACTCCCGCCAGTACGAAAATTCAGACTGCCCCACCACCTGCTTTCAGCCTTTAGGCTGCGGCTTCCTGTAGTGGACGCACGGGCGGCTGTTCGTGTTGCATCGCCTGCCATAGATCGTAATTCGCCTGAAGATTGACCCAAAAACGGGCCGTGCTGACACCGGCCTTTTCCAGCCGCAACGCAAGGTCCGGGCTGATCCCGGCCTTGCCGTTGATGACCCGCGACAGCGCTACGCGCGACATAGACAACCGTTCAGCCGCATCCGTCACAGACAGTTCCAACGGCTCGAATACCGTTTCCTTGAGAATTTCGCCCGGGTGGGGGTGAGTGTGAATCATTATCATGTCCTCAGTGGTAATCTTGGTAATCGACAAGTTCGACATCGACGCCGGCAAATCGGAAGGTGACCCGCCAATTGCCGTTCACCCATATTGACGAGTGGCCCTTTAGATCACCATTCAAAGAGTGCAGTCGTAAGGCAGGTTGGTTCAAGTCCTGCGGTTCTTTCGCCACATCGAGCATTGCGAGGATCATCCCGAGTTTCTTGGCGTGTGCCGACTGAATGCCCCGTCGCGATCCCGTCTGGTAGAAGGCTTCGAGGCCCTTATGCCGAAATCCGATAATCATGGGCACGCTGTATCGCGTATCGCCTCGCGATACAAGTTATGACTGCCCAGCGCAGCCTATGTCCCCGCTCGCAGAGGCTCGGTGAGACTGGACTACCCTTTTTCCCGCCTTTTGATATGACGCATGATATCGCCGCGTCCGGCCGGCGTCTTTATCGGCGCGTGGACCGACCCTAAGACGAAGAAGACCCACTATCTGAGGCATGACAGGCCGGAGCATATCGGCGCCATCGCGCCACCCCGGAGCGGCAAGGGGGGCGGCCTGGTGCTGCCAACGCTGCTGAGGCGACTTATCGAGGCCGGCGGCAGATCGGGGAAGAGCGGGAGGTTCTGCGATTTGACCGCGACGGTGAGACTCTGGTTAAGCCCGCGACGCCCGCCCCGTAGCCGCCGAAGTAACTACCGAACGGCGAATGTCCGCTTCAAGCGTTCTATTGCCCAAAGCCGCCACTCCGGCCCATCGCGGAAATTCGGAAATGGACGATCGCATGATAGGGCGGGTCGCACGCTGCGTAATGACAATAGTATAGTAGAGCGCTGGTGCGTCATCGGGCAGCGGTAGTTCGTGCGGATTAAACACTCGTGTCTCCGCACCAAAATGCTGGAGGATACGTTCTGCTTCCAACGTCAGGAACCGGCTGTAGGAGCGCTCGCGCAGCGATCCGTAGAGCAACAGAATTCGCGGCGGATGCGTGGTTTTCGTCCGCGCATCGAGCAGATCATGATCCGGCACTGTGACATACTCGGACCGCAGATTGGGCAGATCGTTCGGATTGCTCATACCCGCGCTCCGCGCTCGTACCAGCCGCGCGAACGCCGCACCAGATGCACAACCGACAGCATAACGGGCACTTCGATCAGCACGCCGACGACCGTGGCCAGTGCTGCCCCGGATTGGAAGCCGAACAGGCCGATCGCGGTGGCAACTGCCAATTCGAAAAAATTGCTGGCGCCGATCAGCGCCGATGGGCCGGCGACATTGAAGGCCACCCCGCATTGACGGTTCAGCCAGTAAGCCAGACCTGCATTGAAGTAGACCTGGATCAGGATCGGCACGGCAAGCAGCAGGATCACGAGCGGCTGGGCGATGATCTGTTCGCCTTGGAGGCCGAACAGCAATACCAGCGTCGCCAGGAGCGCTCCGAGCGACACTGGACCGAGAATCCGCAAGACCGTCGCCAGTGCCGCTTGGCTCCTCGCAATGAGCCAACGCCGCCAGAGCTGAGCGATGATGACCGGAATGACAATGTAGAGCACGACCGACAGTAGCAGCGTTGCCCAGGGGACGGTGATCGACGAGAGGCCGAGCAATAACCCAACCAGCGGCGCGAACGCGACGACCATAATGCTGTCGTTGAGCGCGACCTGGCTCAACGTGAAATGCGGTTCACCGTCGAGTAGATTCGACCAGACAAACACCATTGCCGTACAGGGCGCCGCTGCGAGCAGAATCAAACCGGCGATATAGCTATCGATCTGCCCGGCCGGCAGGAATGGGCGGAAGACGTGACCAATAAAGAGCCATCCGAGCGCCGCCATTGAGAACGGCTTCACGGCCCAGTTGATCAACAAGGTGACGCCGATACCGCGCCACTGCGAGCGCACCTGGCCGAGTGCAGCCAGGTCGATCTTGAGCAGCATCGGTATGATCATCAGCCAGACCAGCCCTGCCACAGGCAGATTGACCTGGGCGATGGTCGCCTGCCCCAGGGCATGAAAAGGTGCTGGTGCAAATTGCCCAAGCGCGATGCCACCCGCCATGGCCAGCGCCACCCACAATGACAGGTAACGCTCAACGACGCCGAGCGCCGGTCGGGCGGACTCAATTGGAGCAGTGATATCAGTCGCACTCATGAAGAAAAGCTCGGGCTGATATCAGATTTGGCGGTGGAACGAGGCGTCTGTTGATCAACGAGAGGTGGGCAACCGGTCTCTTCCGCATTGCGGCAACAATTCTCGGTAAGAAATCCCACAACGGCGTTCATCGCGGCGAAGTCCGTGGCGTAGATAATATGCCGGCTCGCGCGGCGCTGGGTGATAAGTCCCGCATGGGCGAGTTGCTGAAGATGAAAGGTCATGGAAGACGGCGGAACCCCGAGGCGTTCGGAAATCGAGCCGGCTGGCAATCCATCGGGTCCGCACTCGACCAGCATGCGAAACACCGCCAGCCGGGTTTCATGAGCGAGCGCGCCCAGGGCGGCTATGACGTCTTTTGCTTCCAAAGTCGTAATCCTTATTTCGATACTTCTCAAAATATGGATTGCCTGGGGAAACGTCAAGATTGAATGAGGCAGACGGGCAAGGGTTCGAGTACCTCGACACCATCAATGCTGGCTGCGAGCGTCCCACCGTTGATCGTCTTCATCCGCATCTTTTTCGGATCGAACCCGAAAATAACGATCGCAGCGCGTTGCTATTTCAGGGCCAGCCGCTGCCTGGGCATCATGTGTTTTGTGGACCCAATCCATGCAGTCATCGGCTAACGCCAAATCTGCGTCGGAGCGCGACTGGGACAGGTTTGCGAAAACCATCAAACCGATGAACGGAATCGCGCCCGCCGTCATAAGCGCAATCGTCCAGAGGTGCTTGTACCGAGCCATTCAAACAATCCAACGCTGAAGATTATCGGCTCGCGATTTCCGAGGCCCAATAGGCCTTGATCAGCTTGGTGAGCCTCGGTGGAATTGCGACGTAGTGAAGATCGGAAGCTTGAACCTCCCCATCCTCAAGCGCCCACTTGAAGAACGCCAATGTGGCGGCGGAGCGAACAGAGTCTTTCGGCGACTTGTACATCAGGATAAATGTGGTCGCCGTGATCGGGAACGCGTCGGGGCCGCCCGCATCGGTCATCAGCACGCTAAAATCCTTGAAGTCCCGCCAATCAACCGTCGAAGCCGCCGCCTGAAATGTTTCTGGGGTCGGGCTGACAAAGAGCCCATGCGCATTCTCGACCTGACCGAAGCTCAGTTTGTTCTGGACTGCGTAGGCATATTCGACATAACCGATCGCACCGGGCGTCGCTGTAACCGCAGCCGCCACGCCTGCATTCCCGTCGCCACCCACGCCGACCGGCCAGTTGACCGATAGGCCGACCCCAACCTTTTCCTTCCAGGCAGCACTCGCCTTCGCCAGAAAATCGACCCAATTGTAGGTCGTACCGGACCCGTCGGAGCGATGGACAACCGAAATCGCTATGGCCGGAAGCTGGAGGCCAGGATTAACGGCCTTGATCTCGGGCGCGTCCCAGCTTGTCAGAACGCCGAGGTAGATATCGGCGATAAGTTTTCTCGAAAACTTGATCTGCCCGCTTTCAACGCCCGGTAGATTTACCACGGGTACAATGCCGCCAATCACAATCGGGAATTGGCAGAGCCCCACCTTCTCCAATTCGTCCGGCGGGAGCGGCTTATCGGTCGCCCCGAAATCGACGTCGCCCGACTGGATTTGCTTAATTCCCGCGCCCGATCCTACGGATTGGTAGACCACCTTGACGCCGGAAATCTTGGCGTAATCGTCAGACCATTTCTCAATAATTGGGGCAACAAAAGTTGAGCCTGCGCCTTGAATGTCGTCGGCAAATGCTGGTCGTACAGTTGAGACTGAGGACGCCAACCCAACAAACATCAGAACTACAATGCAGGCCAGCAGCGATCGGCGTAAAGACATCGCGTCCTCCAGATGTCACTAAACAGCAAGGCTATCTTGGTCATTTAACCTTGTCGGCCCAGGTCGCTTCGATTTTCGCCACGAGGTTGTCAGGCAGCGGAACATATTGCAGGTCTTCGGCCAGCTTCTGGCCGTCATGATAGGCCCAGTCGAAAAACTTCAGAACTTCCTTGCCGGTTTCTGGGTTTTTCTGGTGGGCATAGATCAGAACGAACGACGCGGCGGTTATGGGCCAACTATCGATACCCGGTTGATTGACCGGGATAAGGCGGTAGCTGAAAGAGCTTTTCCAATCTGCGTTGGCGACCGCCGCCTGAAAGTTCTTACCGCTCGGCTCAACGATGACACCGTCATGATTAATCATCTTGGTGAAGGTCAACTTGCTCTGTAGGGCGTAGGAGTATTCGACATAGCCGATCGCGCCTGGCGTTTGCGCGGTCATCGTGGCAACGCCTTCATTGCCTTTGGCGCCGACGCCCGTCGGCCACTTGATCACTAGATCGGCGCCCACCTTGGTCTGCCAATCGGCATCCACTGCCGAAAGATACTCCGTGAAGTTGAAGGTCGTGCCCGATCCGTCGGAGCGATGGACGACGGTGATCGGCGCGCTGGGGAGCTGTTTGCCTGGGTTCAGTTTCTTGATTGCAGCGTTGTCCCAAGCTGTGACCCTGCCGGCATAGATGTCCGCCAGCGTAGCGCCGTCGAGCACCAATTCGCCCGGCCCGATTCCAGACAAGTTGACGACGGGTACGATGCCGCCCACGACCACCGGAAACTGCACTAGATCGCCGGCATTGACCTGAAGCGGGAAGAGCGGCTTATCGGTCGCGCCGAAATCGACTCTCCTCGCCATGATCTGGTCGACGCCGGCGCTGGAGCCAACCGACTGATAATTTATCGCGGTACTTGTTTGAGCTTTATAGGCCTCGGCCCATTTCGACATTATCGGAAACACGAAGGTCGAGCCGGCGCCGCTAATTTCTTCGACACCTGCGGATCGGGCTGCCGGCGTTGACGCTGTCACCACGAGGCAAACGAAGGCTACGACGCGACTCGCAATCAACCGGCGCTGAGTCATCACTTCCCCCTGATGCTGATGGCCCTCGATAACTCTAGAGTTGGCTGGGCCGGTCGCCGGGAAGGCTCATAGCATATTTTTATAATCATGGAATAATGGAATCGTAGCGGGGCGCTACGTCACCTGCACGCGTTCACCGCGCTGATTTGCGGGGAGCTGCCGCCGACGCGGTCTCGCAACTTGGACCGCATGACGCTTGGATGTCGGAAAAAATATCGGCGCAAATCTCAGGACGGCCGCCGCAGCAATCTTCGAGCAGAAAGGTCACAAGCCCACGGATGTCCTCGAAGTTCGGCGCGTAGAAGATTTGTCGTTGCAGGCGTCGAGACGTAACCAGTCCTGCGCGCTCCAACGCGGCGACGTGGAACGATAGTGTAGACGGTTGCACCACCAGCCTGGAGGCAATTTCTCCTGCGGGAAGTCCATCGGAGCCGTCACGGATCAGCAGCCTAAAGATGGCTAGTCGGGTTTCCTGCGATAGCGCGGCAAAGGCCGCCAATGCTTGACTCGATTTCATAATTCTATAATGATCAAAGCATCTTAATTGTCCAGTAACAATGGTAGCGCGTAACGGACTGATTTCCAGCATTATCGAGTTCTCCGTTGCTGGAGCAGTGGCGGACGGTGCTTTTCCGCGACTCCCTGATGGTTAATCTGTGCGCTCAAGGAGCAGATCATGCCCAGCCGTACATACAACGTCTTATTTCTATGTGAGGGGAATTCGGCACGGAGCATCATCGCCGAAGCCTACCTTAATAGCCTCCACTCGCACCTTCACGGATTTAGCGCCGGGGCGGAACCCAGAGGGTTAATTCATCCTCTGGCGCTCGATGTACTGCATAACTTGAAGTTGCCGACCGACGGTTTGCGTAGCAAAAGCTGGGACGAGTTTGCGAGCCCGGCGGCGCCTGTCATGGACCTCATCATTAATCTTTGCGACGAACCCGCCGGCGAAGAATGTCCGACATGGCCGGAACAACCCGTAAGCGCACATTGGGGGATTCCCGATCCAGCCATCGTGGAAGGCTCTGAGGTTAATAAGCATCAGGCATTCTTCAGAACGGTCGGCTATTTGCGACGAAGGATCGACATCCTTGTCAATTTCCGGATGAAGCATCTGGATAGGATTACGATTAAGCGGCTGGACGATATGGGCAAACGCCAAGCTGACGAGTTCGACGAGCTGGAAGCACCGGGCTAACTCAACCAACCACTATGATCGGGACGACCTGTCTCGGTAAAATTCTTTCCCAACACTTCGGTCAAGAGTCGACATGACGCGTATCGGTATTAATGGCTTTGGGCGCATGGGTCGTCTCGCGCTCCGCGCTGCTTGGGGCCGGGATGATATCTCGGTCGTGCTGATCAATGAACTTAAGGGAGGTCCGGCGACGGCAGCGCACCTGTTGGAGTTCGACAGCGTCCATGGCCGTTGGAATAAACAGATCGAAGTGGACGAGGGCAGTTTCTCGCTCGACGGTCAGCGCATTGCATTCACCGAAGCGGCAAAGCCTGCCGATGTGCCTTGGGACGAGTACGGCGTCGAGATCGTGCTCGAATGTACCGGCAAGATGCTCACTGCGGAAACCTTGAACCCCTACTTTACGCGCGGCGTTCGCAAAGTGATCGTCGCCGCTCCCGTGAAACAGGGCGGCGCACTGAATATTGTCATGGGGGTCAACGACAATCTCTACGATCCCGATCAAAACGATGTCGTGACCGCCGCGTCATGCACGACCAACTGCCTCGCCCCGGTCGTCAAGGCCATCCATGAGAGCATCGGCATCCGGCATGGCCTGATTACGACTATTCACGACGTAACGAACACGCAGACAATCGTCGATCTGGCGCACAAGGACCTGCGGCGGGCACGTTCGAGCCTGCTTTCGCTAATCCCTACGACAACCGGGTCGGCTACGGCGATTGGGCTCATCTATCCCGAGCTTCAAGGAAAGCTTAACGGGCTTGCCATTCGTGTTCCTCTGCTAAATGCGTCGCTGACCGACTGCGTGTTCGAGGTGGAGCGCCCGACCTCAGTGAACGAGGTGAACGAAATCCTCAAAGCGGCGGCCGACGGGCCCCTGGCAGGCATTCTTGGTTATGAGTCCCGCCCGCTCGTCTCGGTGGACTTCCTGAACGACCCGCGCTCCGCGATCATCGACGCGCTTTCGACGATGGTCGTCGATGGGACCCAAGTGAAGATCCTGGCTTGGTACGACAATGAGTGGGGATATGTGAACCGTATGGTGGAGCTGGCGCAGAAGATCGCCGCATCGCTGCCCGCGTCGCGATCCCAAGCAGCCGGGTAACACACCGAATGACCGGCTTGAGAAGCTATGCCCTGATCACGGCGGCATATTGGGGTTTCACTATCACCGATGGCGCTCTCCGCATGCTGGTGGTGCTGCATTTTTACAAGCTCGGCTACAGCGACATTACGATCGCCTTTCTGTTCCTATTCTACGAGTTCTTCGGCATCGTCACGAACCTGGTGGGCGGATGGGTCGGGTCGCGTTATGGCCTGAAGGTGACGCTTCACGGCGGGCTGGCGCTGCAGATATTCGCCCTCGTCATGTTGGCCCTACTCCAACCGCAATGGCCCGAGATCGCCTCGGTCGCTTACGTGATGACCGCCCAGGCGCTCTCCGGCATCGCCAAGGACCTGACCAAGATGAGCGCAAAGAGCGCCATCAAGGTGGTGGTGCCGGAAGGGTCCGATGGCGCCTTGTTTCGCTGGGTGGCCCGACTGACAGGTTCCAAGAACGCGCTCAAAGGTGTCGGGTTCTTCGTCGGCAGTGTCTTGCTCGCCTGGCTTGGCTTCGTGGGGGCGCTCCTCACCATGGCGGCCGCGCTACTTGTCGTCCTGCTCGGCGCGGTCCTGACGCTTTCGGGCGACCTCGGGCGGTCGAAAAAGAAGGTCAAGTTCACGACGCTTCTATCAAAATCGGCTGCTATCAATTGGCTTTCCGCGGCCCGGCTATTCCTGTTTGCCTCCCGGGACGTTTGGTTTGTCGTCGGTCTACCGGTATTTCTGTCGCAACTCGGCTGGTCGTTTTCGCAGGTCGGCGCCTTCCTGGCGCTTTGGGTGATCGGCTACGGATTCATCCAGGCCGTTGTCCCGGAGCTGCTACGAAAACTGGGTGGCGGCGACACCGTCGATGGAGGAATTGCCCGCTTATGGGCGTTCATCCTGGTACTTATTCCCTTCGCCATAATAGGAGCGCTGAAGTTCGGCTTCGACCCGGGCGCGGCGCTCATCGTCGGTTTGGCCGTGTTCGCGGTGGTGTTCGCAGTCAACTCCGCGGTGCATTCCTATCTAGTGCTGGCCTACTCGGACATAGACAGCGTTTCAGTCGATGTCGGCTTCTACTATATGGCGAATGCCGCCGGCCGGCTGCTTGGCACATTGCTCTCAGGTCTTGTCTTCGAGTTCGCCGGCTTCGAGGCTTGTCTCTGGACCTCAGCGGCCCTCGTGCTCACCTCAGGCCTCTTGGCGTTAAAGCTACCACGAGACAAGGCTGCGTCGCTCAACGTGGCGGTCCCCGCGTCGGACTGATCGAAAATAGCGCAATCTGCGTGAGGGTCCGTTCAAGTATGCCAGAACCCAGTGCAGTGGGCTGCCTGCATTTGTGCCGAGTCTGATACTAAGGCTCCTTTATGCAATGCGCTCGCGAAAGCGAGCTGCGCCCGTACAGCCGCTTTCAATAGTGCCGATCGCTGCGTAAGCGGCCTGGATGGGAACGCTACCGCCATTGTCTCCTCAGGATATGACCCGAATTCGACCTACGCGATGAAAATGAATCAGCCGGGTGCCGACGCCGTAAGCTTTGACAATTCGGCGAGCCCGATTGGCGGTTCCGTCAGCCACGGCACGACATAAATCCGTGTTGCTAGATGCGCCGCGACACGCTCCATCTGCCGACGTTCGCCATCGAGACGCGCGGCCAGAAGAGCGTCGTGCGTTCCCGCCGCGCCGATGCTCTTATTGATCACCCAGGCGTAGGGCTCAATCCGCGCCCGGCGCAGGTCTTCCTGCAGCGCGGCGGCTTGGGATACCGGTGTTACCTCGGGCAATGTCACGATCAGGATACGGGTATATGCTGGATCCTGGAGGCGCATCAGTGGCGTCACGACCCGCCCCGCGGTGCCGGTCGGGAATTCGCGCATGATTTGCCGGTGATAGGCTCCCGCCGCATCCATCAGAAGCAGACTGTGCCCGGTTGACGCCGTATCGAGAACGACGAAGGCGCTCCGCCCTTCACTGACGATACGCGAAAACGCATGGAAAACCGCGACTTCCTCTGTGCAGGGGGAGCGCAGATCCTCGCGCAGCAACGCCTGTCCCTGGGCGTCGAGATCGGATGAGCGCGAGGCCATCACCTTGTCGATATAGCGCTGTGTTTCTTCCTTCGGATCGATCCGATCCACCTGCAGATCGGGCAATTCGCCCGCAACCGTCACCGCCAGATGCGCCGCCGGATCGGTGGTGCTGAGATGAACCGAATGGCCGCGCTGCACGAGGCCGACAGCCAAAGCCGCCGCGATGGTGGTTTTCCCGACGCCGCCTTTACCCATGACCATGATGAGTCCGCGCCCCGCCGCCGCCAGCTCGTCCGCCAACCGATCGAGCGCGGGTGCGTCTGGCGTCGCCGGGACCGTTTGCCTGCGGGCCTGTCGGGGAACGATTTCAGGTTCGAACAGTGCGCGCAACGCCGGCAGTCCGACCATATCGAAGGCGTGCAACGGCACCTCGTCGCGCGGCAAGGCGGCAAGCGGCGCGGGCAGTTCCGCAAGCGCCTGACGCCCCAATGCTTCGATCGAACGCGCAACCGGATCGCGCGGGTCTGTCGCATGGAATACGCCGTTGATCGCCAGACGCTGATTGCCGAGGCCCACAGCGCGCAATTCCACCGACGTGCGGGCGGCCTCGGCGATGGCCCCGGCTTTCGGGCCGGGTTACCAGCACGACGGTGGTGCGGGCGCCATCCCCAAGGGCGCCGAGCGCCGCCTGGAAGCTTCGCTCCTGCATCTTCAGCCC
>Ga0182030_10008237_pt1 | contig 21631 bp, 16 predicted proteins | sample 812S3MmetaG_FD_121299 | JGI IMG/M metagenome (GOLD analysis project Ga0182030, IMG submission 121299) | Permafrost microbial communities from Stordalen Mire, Sweden - 812S3M metaG (Illumina Assembly) | ecosystem: Environmental > Terrestrial > Soil > Wetlands > Permafrost | place: Sweden...
AGCTGCCGGACGCGGAGTGGTGTCATTTCCAATGTTTGGGGGCGTTTGGGTCGTGGGGGGGGTGTCGGACTAGCTTGGGCTATGTCCATAGATTGTGAGCTATCTATCGATTCGGGATGGAAAATCTCGCTCTTTTCAAGTCCAGCTTTGGGAGCGGGTGTGTTTTTGCGTTGTGGTGGGGGCGCGGGGCTGAGATGCACAATATCGAGCGGTGGTGGGGATTTCTTTGTTTTGGGTGGAGACACTGGGCTCCTGCGAAGTTCGTCTCTGGCGTTTGGTGAGCGCTTGGGTTTGGGGACTGGTGCGGCGCTGATTTGAATCACTTTGAGTGTTGGATGATCCTTGAACTTCGAGGGGGACGTTATACTCTTATGCTTCTTGTGTTTGGTAGGTGGGGAGTCCCTCGTTTTTGGAAGCGGAGAATCCTTTGCCTTGGGGTGTGGGCTCGGACTGCTGGGTAATCCAGTTGGAGACCGGATTTGTGTTGGGGGTGTGGGCGTTGTTTCCCTCCTACGCGGTCCCTGGTCCAAGGAATCTCTTGGCTTTGGTGGGGATGTTGCACTCCGAAGCCGTCCGTTCTTGAGAGAATCTCCTGATTTGGGGGGAGTGGGTATTCTCCTATGTTGTCCATCTTCGGAGGAGCCTCTCGGCTTTGGCGGAGTTGGTGCTCTTCTATATTGATCATTGTCGTAAGAATCTCTCAGTTTGAGAGGGGGCGGTAGGTCAAAATGTAGTTCATCAAGATTTGGGAAGCTCTTTGGCACTGGAGGAGGTCCTGGGGGAGGGCTGAGAAGCTCTTCCTCCTTGGGAAGTGAAGAGCCTCTACGTCTTGGGATAGGGACTGGGCCGAGATGTGGTCTATCCTTGAGGAGAGGAGGAGGTGCCGTCATTGTCGACCGAGAACTACTTCTACTGCGGGAAGAGCTGTTGGTGCTGTCATCGCTTTGACTCCCCTTTCTTTGAAGACTGAGATTCACGTTTGATGGTTGCTTTTGGAGACCGAGATCGATGCTTGAAGGTTGTTTCAAGAGGCGGCGTTGGGCTTCTCGACGCTCCTCCTGCAACTCATTAAACTCAGCCATACAGCGGTCGAACTTATTGAAGTCTTCTCGTACGGCATGGAGCATTTCCATTGCTTCTTGGAGGTCTTTACGTATCTCTGGGCTTATTGTTGTCGACTTCTCTTGAGATACCATATGTCGAGGCGTCGGCGGTGTCGAATGGGCCCTCTTTGAATGGATTCCGGGGTCTAGTCTTGCTGGATCCATGAGTAGTCTGGTGATGTGGGCCTTGCGAGTTGGATCCGGGTCGAAGAGGCCTTCTTTATTGTCTTGTTAATAGTCTGAAACAGTTGTACGAAATTAACTATTAGACAGTTCTTGGAGATACTTAGATCCAAGAACATGACAGGTATCATATATATCTGAACTTAAAGAAGGCCACTCCATTTTAGTGCTTTGGTGTATCTGCAGCAAAGGATCGAAATAGCACTGCCTTCTTCTTACGGAGGCTCAGAGCTTCCGTCAAAAATTCTTAGAAGGATCCATTCCCAGCTGTCGGGTTGTGGAATGCACGGCCGAATCGCGTGCAGGGACTTGTCCAATCGTAGGCATTCTAATTGAAGAAGCGAATTTAGTAAGCCAAGAATATCCCGAACGCAAATAGGGCTCTCCCACTCTGGCAAGCTGTGCCATTTCCATATCTGGGAGACTTCCAGAAACAATTGCAATCGCAATAGCATATCTGGGCGCCACTAGGTAAGAATGCCAATTCGGTTCTTTGAACCTAAGTCCGGCGCTCTGGGTCTGTCTATAGTCCTGCTTCTAAATTTGGGACAGGTGGGATGACGAATTTAGATGTCGACGTGCCGAACCCCGCATCCTTTGCATTACCGCGCGCTTGGTTGGGATGTGATTGAGCCTGCAGGATCGTTTGCAGGCATCTGAATTTAGCCGGCCTCAGGGGGAGACTCCTATTCGCAAGTGATGCGAGGCGGGATCTAAATTTGGGGGTTATCCGCGATAAAAACTATTTTGGGAACGCATGATAGAAAACCTTATCTTTAAAGCTATTATGGGATTGTAGATCAAGATCCCATCATATCGGATCGAAGACTTTGTTCGCTGGTAGAAATTGTGTTAAGGAAGAAGAAAATTCACTTAATAGTCTTTAGCGCCTAGCTTTACTAGAGTTCAAAATAGAATCCAAAATGGATTTAGAAATCCATTGCTAAAACATCCAATCAACCTTTCATCTGAAAAATTGAGACTACGAACCATGTTGATGGCTGGCTCCTATACTCTGCCACTGAGATTTAGACTATCTCAATGAGCAGGTGGCGCTGCACTTTTCAATCTTTAAACTTTTATGGTATCGATTGCTAAGTGGGTAGATCCTGCCCACAACGGTTTGTGAAACAAGTGGCTTGGGACCTTTTTGATGGCCGGCAAATCCTCCGTCGTTATGATTGAGGCTGAAGGATCGAGGGGTCACTGCGGACGGTTTCGACCACGTTGCTGGGCCCCTGCGCCCCGCATCCCCAAGAGCCTCGTGGAAACCGACGACGGTACACTCGAAAGAACCCTGTCCAAGCCGCATCCGAATCGGTACTCCACGCCACACCCGCACATGAACGCCAAAAAACAAGGGCACCGAACCGACAAATAGGATACGCTTTCACATCCTCGTCACGTTCGGGTCAGGATGCATGCAGCTTTAAATCTATTTTAGAAAAATCAAGCGCTAGGGTTGAGAATAGGTAGGTTCTTGATCTATCCTACAACTTTAAAACTTCAACAACTCATTCCGCATCCAGGCTGTTTAGGCGACAGCTCCTTGGCGAGAAGCAAAATAGAAAGAATGCAAGCTATTATTGTCATCACATACTAGATCTATGACAGGTGATACATTTTAGGATTCCTCGCCTCTTGATCTATTTCACAACACCACAAGATCAACTGCCTGTGTTGCTGATACCACATCCAGACGAACGGCTATGCACACCAGGACAAAATAGAATCGATGCTAGATAAGAATAACGACGAGCATTAGATTCATGCTAGAGAGAGCTCTTCAATACTCTACGCCTCTTGATCTATTCTACGAATCTAGAAGTTCGATGGTATGTGACACTGATAATGCACTAGATTCTCTTTGCCGCAACTCCACAAGGCAAGTTAGAATAGGATGGATGTATGATACTAACATCGACGCGCATTAGAGTTATCGCACTAGACGGTGAGTGCCTCCAGTATGCTTTGCCTAGCAGTCAAGAATTGCTATAATAGTAAATCTAGAACGAACGGCACCAGGTAAAGTCTCATCTCAAGGCAAAATAGAAGCGAGACATTAGTAACAATAGTGTTTGGAATCTTCTTGCCTAGAGCGCTCTAGCATGTCTTACCGGCCGGGAAACAATCGCCGCAACAACTCATCTAAGAGGAACAGCATCGGAAACCCTCGATTCAAAGCAAAATAGAAATCGAGATAATCAAAACAACGCAAGTTGGATTTTTTTATGCCAGATAGTCAGTACTTTCAGTATGCTTCGCCCCCCAGCAAACAATCGTCACGACCAACAGCTAAGAAGAGCAGCACATAGTGGATTCTTACCCCCCACTCCAACACAAGATAGAACGCAAAACTGCACATCACAGTACTGTATTTGGGCCAAGAGCCGTCCAGTACACATCGCTTGCCTGCACACAATCAATGCAGCCCGGATATCAGCCAGGATCAACAGCTGCGCTAGGCCACCGGCCTCGACCTCGGATTCAAGCAACGAAATAAACTACCTCACGACACCAGCACACGCTCATCCTTCAGCACATGAACTCACAACGCAGAAATCCAACGCATCACATAAAGCCGAAAGAAACCAGACGATAAAGGCCCGCAAAAAAAACATCTCAATTGGATTTGGGTATTCGAACATCTACTCTACCACACACATGCCTTTCCTTGAACAACAATGCAAGATGATTTTGATCTATTTATCAATCAAGGACGAGTCCTCAGTCCATTCGCGACCTAAGAATGCCAAACGCCCACGCTGTGCTGCAGTCTTGAGTCTCTCCCAAGTACGCCTATAATGAAAACGCCCCACATCCCTGCAATCATTGCTAGAGATCGTTGTGTGATGGAGATGAAAAGAACGAGAGCGAATGTGCCGATTACTTCGGTCTCAAATCCACAACTTCGAATTCTAACCCCTCAGCTTCAAATACATGTCCTGGTCTCAATGCATCGGTATAGATATTTGATTCGTCGTGTGGGTGGAAGAGTCCTGTCTTGCGGCAGTTGAGCACGGATTGCATGCCTGGCGGATCAGTGAGTCGGAAGACGCCCCATCTATAACATTATCATCAGCGAATTTTCTTATTATAGATCTCGTATGGTAGGGAGAGTCTGGAGGATGGGAAAGAGGAACTTACGAAGGATTCTTGCTAGGCGCACAAACAATCGCAATACTCTCTGGCATCATGATCTGATACCCGCAATGCGTATGTAAATCCCTTGAACTCATAAAACACGTCTGAGAAGGGTGCGTATGGATCCATCCCAATACCATCAAATCCTCGTTTGCACAGTAGTCAAAGAAAGCGCTTTCGTTGATGGTCTCGCAGGTATCGCTTGTGGATTCCTGCTCGGGGATGACGACTTTTTGAATGAAGAGCGCATTAGAAATTAGCGTACCGCAGAGCATGCCACATGTTTCTAGATTGTTCCGAGTGTTAGGGGCAGCGATTTGGAGGAACTTTTCACGCAGAGTTGGGGGGAGGAAGACTGTTCTGAGAGGATTGCCGTTTTCGAGATAGGCTGATGGTCGGAAGGTGTATGAATTCGGCTTCTCAACAAGCGTATCTGGCTGAGAAGTGACCTTTTCAGGCCGTGAAGGTGGCTTCTCGTATACTTGTTCTTCGAAACGTTGTTTAGGGGGTTTTGGCGGGAGATGTTCGGGAACTGGCGGTGGAGAAATCGGACGTGGTGAGTATGATCGAGAAGGGGGCTCGACCGCTTCATACTGGAAGGGTTGAGACTTCGGGATTGATGGGTAGCGATATTCGCTGCTTCCATTCCTCGTAGGCCTTGGTGGTCGAGGCGTAGGCTTTACCAGACGTCTTCGAACTCCATCACGCACGCCATCGGGTACGATATCATGGGGCCCGTCCATTCTCCGCCTTGTTGCCTCCATGCTGCTTTGTAATTCATCATCGTCACGAGGTTGCCCATCCTTAGACAAGGCTGCTTCCCAATCATCCCAAAGCCCAGCCGTCCGTCGCTCCTGCTCCTCTGTTTCCGATACACCTGCTTGCCTTGTAGCTCGTCGTTTTGTTTCTCGGCGCCGTATCTCCTTGTGTGCTAATCTGACCGCCAAGTCACTATTCTCTCCCGCGGCCAACGTTGTAGTATTTCCAGCGACAGCGGGATCCGTTGACGCAAATTCCACTCGGGTCCTAGAACCAAAATTGTCATTCTCAATCGCCGTGCTGGCTTCCCTTCTTTGCTCTAGAGATTTCTGCCACCTGTTATACCGCGCATCGATTGTCGGTTTTAGTATCTCTAATCGATCAAGAACGCCTGGCAACGTTTTACGTATAGCCTTCAACCCGGCTTGGTTTTCCGGATCGCGCGCCGAAGGATGGAAAGGTAGTTTATCGGTAACGAGAGTAGCATATCGCATGAGTAGTAGATAGGCTTGCTGATTGTTGTCTTCTTGCTCGTAAATGCGGGCCTTGAATAATGTTAGCATTCCTCCACGCCGCTGGGAATCGTGCCAACCTCTCGTAACAGAGTATCTGCAGTTCGTATCCAGTACTTCAAAGCAATTAGAGGGTTGAAATCGAAGTCCTGGGCTTTGGCGGAGATCTCTTTGACGTTCATAGGTTTCGAGACTTGCAGAGCTGACCCCGCCATGATCGCTGCTTGGAGACCCTTCTCGCGAATTCAAGGGGAGGAAGAATAGAAGATCAGGAAGGTTTCTTTCTGTAATTTATATCCATTCAAATAGCTGGGACGCGAAGCCTCATCTGATTATTTTGGTTGAATTATGGTTGCCTTGTAGTTTGGTGTCGCATGCTTCGGCGTCATGCTCAATTTCAGAAACCTTGATGGCGGCGGGACCATGAATTTTGGCGGATTTTTAAGACCATTTGTGCAGCCTTGTTTTTCTTTCTCCCCTTCAGCCTCACGAAACGAAGACTTCAACTTTTCAAGCACAGTGTACATATTCTGCAAGTCAACCCTTTTCTTTTAAGTTACGACGAAACACACTGTCATTACCTTCATTATAGCAATCCATTCCTTCCTCTTTGATGTTCCGGTTCAACTTTATTACGAGTCGACTAGTTTTACGCAGTTTTCCATCCACCTTTCGATGCAATAGATCCTTTACGTCCTCGACCTACAGGTCCATATCTGGAAGACTTCCGAAAGATTCTTTGGAGGACCCATCCGATGATACCCCGGGTTCGAAGAAAGCAACTTGGCCAACACTGGATGATACACTGAAACATGCGGAAGCTTCCACTGGCGTTGCGGAGAGCGAAAAGGATAATAGTTCGATATCAGGGTCCAAAGCATCCCAAGCAATAACAGAAAAAGACAAGGGCTCTAGTGAAGAGAAAAGAAGGAGAGGCCGACCTCGAAAGTCCGAAACATCTACGCAAAAGGAGGATGGTCCCGTTGGAGGAACAAGACCGAGAGGTCGGCCTCGAAAATCCCAGAACGAAGATGAACTTGTAGAAGAGAAGAGAAAGAGGGGCCGACCTAAAAAATATGTGGAAGGGGGCGCAAATGACACACCAAAGAGAAGCAGGCGCAGCCCTAAAACAATAAAACTTGTAGCAGAGGACAGCGAAGGGCTCCTTGAAGGAAAGACAAGAAAGACGCGGTCTCGAGTATCCTCAAAGGTGTCAGGCGAAGATCAAACAGAGCCAAAGGAGACTAAGAAGACTCGAAAACGCCGCACAGCAGATGATCTTGATGGAAAGGCCAAGAAGGCCCAGGCTAGGCCGCCCAAACCTCCAAAAGAACCTAAGAGGCTTTTGAAACGTACACTCACTGAAAGAGCCAAGGACCGGATTTTCAAGACAACTGGCTCCGAGGATGCTGATAGAATAGTAAAGTATCTATCCGAAGCATTTGGTCCACATGGAGAAAAGAATGTCAATGCTGATTGGAAGAGAGTAAACATTGTAAAAAAAGAGCTCTGTGGCATGTACATTTTCCGTCCCTTTCCAATATATGCTAACGACTAGGAGATGATATTCTGGATTACATGAAGCCATCCCTTGCCAAGCACTCTGGTTGCGATATAGTCGATCTGAACCCTGGGCCATGTGTCTGGTCCTCTACCCTACACGAACATATCAAACCACGGACACACATATTGATGGAGGAGGACAGTGAGCTCTATGGTCCATACATCCAGCCTCTACTCGATGCGGAAGGATCGACGTATAAATTGATCCCAAAATCTGGACTCGTATGGGGGCATCTACAAGAAGCTCTGTCTCCGGAACTCCTCCCAAACCAACCACAATTAGCAGATGGCGATAAACGCCTAGAGGAACCGAATGACACTCTTCTTGTTGTCATCAATTTAGCCTATCACCCAGCCAAATCCTATCGCCTATTTTCATCCATGTCTACACTTTTCTTATATCAGCTCCTGAGCGCCGTTCGCTCTCATTCCTTGTTCCAAAAATACGGCTTGGTGAGGATGCTCATATGGATGACTGATTTTGAGGAGCGCGCTGTGCTCCCCAAGACGATATTCGAAAGAAGCAAGGCATCACTTGAAGCTGAGGTATCTTGCAAGAAAATTCTCGAGATTGCATCTCCTGATAGGAAAAACATATCGGGTGCGAGAGATCCTGTGCTAGATTTAGAAAGCGCTAGGACAGTGCTAGAGAGGATGCGTTCTAAGGGAATTAGCATACCCCAAAACCGGCAAAGATCAATTCAGAAGGAGCTCATTGCAAATGAAGATTCCTCAAACACCAACAGAGATGATTTCGTGCACAGACATTGGCTGGTCGAACTAGCAGATCTAGAGAAAAAATTCTCGGCGGGCGAATTCCCCGAATTCTTGGACGGGACTTTGGCACGAGATTCATTTCGCACTCCCGAATTCTTGCAAATGAGGACATTGGAGAGAACCCTGAGATCCGATGAAGGTTTAGCGAGGAAGGGAAACTTCAATCAGGTATCTAACGAGCGACAAGAAGAGCTGGCGAGACTTAAGGCTCGATTTGCTGCCGGGGAGTTTACTGAATATCGCATACCAGTGTCAGAATTGCCGAAGCAGAAAACGAATACCAAAACTCCGGAATTTAAGAGGATGGTATCTCTTCGTTTCAAATGCAGAAGGGCTGATCGACGGAGTGAGGAATATCAGCGGCTGATTGTGGAATATGACGCTATCATGCAATTGCACAAGGAACTTCGCTTTCTAGAGGGATCCGCAGCGGAACAGAAGACTAATAAAATCAATCAACGGACTGAAGACTTCTTGGATGCGGTCGGAGAGTTGAACAGAGATGCTGGTGCATTTGGCGTACTTCTAGATAACCACAGAACCTTTCAGCAAGAGCCGCCGTTGTTATTATGGGATCAAAGAGAAGTTGAACCTCTCAAAGTAATGCCCGAGGAGTTCTTTCCCCAGCATGAACTGTCTCTTCTCGACATCCAACCCCGATCTCTCTGGCCCGTTCTCCGAGAATACGCCCCTGCTAATTACGAGGTATTCGAATATATTGTCGGCTACCTCTTTGCGAGCAGGTCCACATCGGTTCGAGAAGGCCTCTCAGGTCTAGCTCCTGGGGCTTTTGATTGGCTGGTAGCTGAATGTCCTACTTTGACCAATATGGAGAAAGGTGGTCATCCGAATCTGGATCTCCTGACTAATAGATGCCTTACAATAGAGATGCTGAAGGAGATCGTGGAGGCATGGTCGAGGTGGCCTTTCAAACTGGCGAGACATGAAATCATGCGCAGGATGGGATCCGAGATTTGGGATCCCAATGATAATGATGGTGACAATCCAGATGAGTATGTTCACATACTTTTCCATCACTATTACTCGCATGTCACTGACATTGTTTCTAGAGTTAATTTCGGTACCTATAACTACTTAGACGATTAGGAGTGTCATATATTGTAATGAAACTTGCTCTGCTAAATCTCGATTGGCAATTTCGGGCCTTGAACAATCACTTCCATGCGTGTGCCCGCTTCGCGAAATGATACACTCTAATTTCAAGTGACCCTATTTGTACCATCTTCGTATTCACTTATCAAGATATCAAGATCTACTTATTCACCAGACCAGCAGACTCTGATCTCGACAACTTCTTGGCCTCGCTTTGATCTGACCGCACCTCGAACTCAACCTTTCCACCCTACCAACAAACTCGACCAAGACAACTATGATGCCAAAAATCTGTCCTTACTTCATCCAGGGGCTCTGCAAGTATGGCAATTCATGCAAAAACCGCCATGAAGCCCAATCTCTTGCTCAGACACCAAGCATATTAAACAGGAATTGGCGGGCCTCAAATAAGTTCAATTCCTCAGAAGGCTTGACTGCGGCCCTGGAGAAGGACGGTTCTGCATCGGGCTCGAATAAGCAGTATGTATACCTTCAACGTCTTCCCCCAATGCGTTCTTATTTGGAGAATGGGTTTAGCGCAAATGCTAATTCGAAGTTTTTAGACTCCCACCCTGCCGCTTCTACATCAAGGGAGCATGTAAGAAAAGCGATAGTTGTCCCTTCAGTCATGAAGATCCTAAGCCCCCCACCTATACCAAGGAATTCAGTGGTTCTACAGTTATTTTCAAGGATGGCGCAGAGGTCGAAAAGGTCATACTCACAACAGATCTCACTTCTATTCAATTTCCTCACCTGCCAACAAGCGCAGATAGGTCCACCGTTCTTGAGATATTAGCAGACGCCGGAATATCTGTTAGCAAGTCAGACGTTCAGATCAAGCCCAACTTCCGTACCGGATCAATTGCGACGGTTAGATTTGCTGACTCTGCTTCTGCTACCTCCGCAGCAGAAAAGATCACAGGAAGGTACGGAAACAAAGGAGAGCTGTTTGCAAAAGTTGTCTCGAACGCTTCGAAATTTGGAAGCCGCTTGCAATTGAATTCGGTGCTGTGTTCCTAATATACGCTTTCCCAAACTTGTATGTGACATGAGCTGTTAGTGACGTTCGACGGATATAGGTACCGCCCAACGCGAGTTGCTGTTCTGATTTATGATGACCTCGAGACTGGATTGAATGCTAGGACAACTTTTGAATCTCGTTCAATGCAGTGCACGGAACTGATAAGAAACCCCCGTTCAGGGACGTATTCTTTACGCATTGCATGTCTCCATGCCGATATGACCGAAGCAGAACTTATCGCGATGCTCCCTAGGCTTGAAAAGCCGATAAAAATCGATAGTACGTGTTAATTTAGGCTCGCTTTGGAAAAGCAACTTTACTGCGGAAAGACTAATCTTGAGTTTGTAGTGAAAAAATTATCCTACGGACTTTCTGATACACAGGGAGCGGAGGTTGTTGAATGCTTGCTTCGCGGGATTGGAGAGCTGGATCTTTTCGAGTGCCGATCAAACAAGAAAAATGATAATAGAATCCGTGCAGTCGCGTTTTTCATGGATAGTGAGACGGCAATTCGAGCTGCATCGGAGTTGAATGATATCAAGGTTCCAGAGCTTGGGAAATCAAGGTAAGCCTTGCATTTCCTATTCCCTATTATCTTATTCTCATGAAGATTCTTTGCAGAGTGTATTGACATTATATTTTAGGCTCCAAGTGCAACGGCTCATCTCTGTTAAATACAATATCTCGTCTCACGTCTTTGAAGTACTTCGAGAGAGAATTGAAGGCATTATCAGAGAATACACCTTAGATGATGACACTCTCCGACTCAAAATCGGCGCCTCCGCAGATCCATCTAGACTATTCATAACGGTGCGACTTTTGGGGCAACATGAGAACTCTATTGCCGCAGCAAAATCGAAAATCGAGAAACTTATGCTGGGCACAGTTATTGTGGCTGGGAACAAACCAGTTTGGGATCAATGGTTTTGCACCGATAATGGTTCTCAGTTTCTTTCGCAACTCGGATCATTCAATAAAGTACATATCTCTGTCCAAAGAAGAACGGCGCAGCTGCTGCTTTATGGTGCTTCCAAGGGAAAGAGACTCAGGATCAAGAAGCGGCTGGCCCAAAAGCTCGAACAGATACACAACTCAAGACACGTCATTGCGCTCGCCCCAGACTTACCCCTTCATGGCACCAGATAAATGATCAGAGAAAGGTTCGGCTATGCCATTCGCTTTGACTTCATATCAAGACCGAGACAAATCATCCTGAAAGGATCTGACGCCAACGTCAAGGAACTCTTGTCTCTGCTGAAAAATCTTAACCCTTCTGCGCGCCCATTGCAAGAAACTGACTGCCCAGCCTGTTTCGGTACCCCCGAGAAGCCCCTAACAATGGGATGCGGCCACGTATACTGTAAAGACTGCTTTCTCCACGCAGTCCACTCATCTATCGACAAATTACCACTCACCTGCAATGGGGAAGACGATAACTGCAATCACGTCTTCAGTATTGCGGAATTGAAAAGTTTGCTACCGTTCGGAGAATTTGCGAAACTGCTCCAGGCTTCCCGAGATAAGTATGTCAAAACTCACCCCAATGAGCTTCAGTTCTGTCCTACGCCTGGTTGTTCTGGGCTGTATCGTCCGACAAAGGAACAGGGGGTCCGTACTTGTACGGAGTGTCTTATAGATATCTGTACTAAATGTAGGGATACGCACGAGGGTATTACTTGCGAGGAATACCAGGGTGGTAACGGGGCCTTTCAACAGTGGAAACAAGCGAGCGACGTCCGCGATTGTCCGAATTGTGGAGCAGGCATCGAGAAGAATGGAGGGTGTATGCATATGGAATGCGAGGCTTGCAAGCATCATATTTGTTGGAAGTGTATGGCTGTGTTTGAGGAGAATAATCCGTGCGTGGAGCACATGCATAGGGAACATGGTGGTTTGTTTGAGGCGAGGGGTGTTTATGATCCGGAGCTGGGGACTGATGATGGCGAGGAGGATGAGTCCGATGACGAAGAAGACAATGAACAAAATGACCTGGCGGGTGATTTAAGGGTCTGGTAAGGGTGGGATGAGGTGCGCTGAATGGTCAAGATATGGAGGGAATGGTTTGGTTGATATCCTGCGCATTTCGAGGTATGCGGGATTATTAGGACGTCGGCTGGATCTCCAGCTGCGTTCAGGTGTACTGTTTTGTCATTACTAGTCAGTTTCGAGGAGTGGGGGCTCTGTCCGCTATTGAGGGAACTGGCTATTGGCGAGCGATATCATGGGGAGCGAGATAATGTATTGTACGTACCTCTAATTGAAAATTCTAAAACTTATCTCCCGGTCTTTTTGCACCACTGTTACGGCAATTACTTCTCCAGAAATCTGGACAACATAACACATCTGAGCCAGGTGACGCAGGTAAATGATTCATGCCATGGTCTTACGCTTTTCTTGAAATGACCATCCACAATCGTGAAGTGCAGTGACTAACTGATCACGTTTAGCTACTTTGAAGTAACAGCTATAAGAGCAATAAAGATAAACAAAGAGGCCAAGGGGCTTCTGTTCCCACACCCACGAAATATGCTCGCATAGTTACATTGTAATCATAGTAAGTACATCAGTACCTCCTCGCTCCTTTCTACCTCAGCGTCTTCTCCCTCATTCTCAAAATCTTCATAGGCTTACTATTCATAATAAATCCTTGAACATAAACCTCCCCAATAACGAGATGGTGAATAGAGTTCTCTCCCTAAAATACAGTACGAGCTTCCCAAGAGGCAGGTCCTTTACCTACTACTTTTCGAGACTAACAAGAGTCTGGGTCAATTTGTCACTTAACCCGGCTACTTTCAAAGTAAGAAAATAGCACCCAAGATAGATCCAAAGATCGACTAGAAAACACATTAGTATTCGATGTCTTCCTTCTAAGCAAACAATTTACACTCCTATAGACTTACCAAGAGCATTTTATCGAGTGAAATATACTCTAACTTCATCCCCTCTGCTTTTGAGCTAGTACTTGACACTCGGCTACCAGCTCCAGCACTTGTACTAGTTGGAGCAGGAGTAATCAATGTAGGGTTCGAAATCGTAGAACCGCCCGGATTTGCTGTCGCGCTTGAAGAAAGCCCTGAGGGTGTCTATTCTTATCAGCAATAACTCATATTCCGAAAGACATTCATCGCTTACCCCAGTATTAGTAGCAGCAGTGGGAGTACCAGTAAGTACTATCGGAGATCCACCTGCGGTAGTCGACGCTGCGGCGCCTGTTTCGGTCGCATAACCCGAACCGGTACAGAAGCCAGGCAACCAGAAGTCGAAATCAGTGCTCTGTTCGGAATCTTTACTGGCACACTCTGCAACTGCGTTATCGTACACGGCTGGTTTGTATTTGCCTGAATTGTCATAGCAGAGGCAGCTGAAAACGGAAGCTGTAATTGAGGCGGCATCTCCGAGCTTGATCTCGCAAGAAATGGCTATGGAAAGCATTGTGGAGCAGGCTGGGACTGTGAGAGCGCTATCTGAGTCTTGGCTGGCTTGACTGGCTTGGCTATCTTGTGCGATTGATAGGTTGGGGAGGAGGCTAAGGAAAAGGAGGGGGATTGCTGTGAAACGCATTTTGATTGACTTGTTGGGTTGAGAGAAGAGAAGAAGGCACTGTTAGAAGGAAGCGGTATGAAGAGAAAGAGATACATTAATACAAAGACCGAAAACTTGATAAAAAGGTGTGGGGAGATTAGAATTATGTGAGAAGCTGCTGCCTCGTTCCCTGCGTGTAACAACATGGTAGTCGAGTGTTACATTTGCGGCGAGACTCTATGCATCAATAACGTTTTTGTCGACATTGTAACATCTTGATATATTGGATTGCTATTTTTGTAAGCTTAACTTTTTGAAAGTCAAGTTTACTGGTGGAACTGTATGATGGGGGCCATTGTGGCGTTTGTCATCCACAGCCATACTTTAGCTTGAGGTTACCTAATGGCCACTTGACAATCTCCGAATTGTTGCAGTCGAAGCAACCTGATTCGCTTCTCCCCCTCCTCTATCAACATATTCTAATCTTGACGCTTTCACGGCGCGGTAAAGTAGCCTTGTTGTAGGGGTGGATGTAGAAGCGGTGAGGTACTTTTTAAATACGGAGCACTTGGAGCGTCAAAAACACCACATTAGCAACCCGACCCGCCTCCCTGTTTCAGAGTCGCGCCCGATAGTGCTTGGTTTACATATCCTCGCATCATTTCATTAATTTTTCACGCAAAGTATTAACATTGGCTAGAAGTTTCGTCAAAGCCTCTCTGTACCATTCTGTTGTTGGGAAGGGCTATATTCACGTATTAATTACCGAAGCTGAGGCTGAAGCCTATGTGAAATTCAAGGGTGAGATAAAGATGCCGAGTCAGGAAGAAACGAGGATGTGCCTGCAGCCCATCTAATGTTAATGTTACACAGCAGGAAGCCACGAACATAGAAGATAGCTTGGCGACGACACCTCACTACCACGTAGCCGCGACGAAAACGAAACAAGAGGCAGGATAATCGTACTCTAATCCCCATTCCTGTCTTTATTATCAATATCTTAACATTGGTATTTGCTGTATCCAATGGAGCTACATCTCATTGTTCCCGTTACAAATGGAGAGAAGGAGATCGGAGATGAAGAAATCCTTGGAAGATTGTGGAGGGTAACAGGCCCTCATTATATCAGAAGTATAGCGAACCTGAAGTTCCATTGCATCTCGTATGTTTGGGGTCCAGGCGTTGAGAAGGAAGGCGCATTTTTCAACTGCCAAAGAGACATTTCGGATCAAACGAGGCCAGCTCTTACCGCTGCGATCAAAGCTGCTGGTGTATTTCAACATGAACCCGGCAAGCCTATTGTGGAAGCATTTTGGATTGATGCGATTTGTATTCCCCAGTCGAATACGTCGGAACGGTTTAAAACCTTGGAAAGGTACGTCAACTGCCATAATTGTGCGCTTATTATGGAAACTGAATTTAGCTTACTTTTCAAAGCATGGGTTTCATCTACAGTGCTGCTATATCTGTTATCATTGTTCTTCAACAGTCCATATGGAATATTATTGAATCGGTGTCGTCTGAAGTCTCACCACGAGCTCTCACATACGAGGAAATGCAGATCCTTGAAAAGGATACCTGGATCAGCAGGGTATGGACATATCAAGAACTTGTCAATGATCGGAATGCATTTTTCTCAACACTGGCACCTGTAGCTCAAGGTCATGCTATTCATGCCGAGAAATTTTTCGACTGTGTTGGTTTCTCTCTTAGTCAGTGGAAAAGAACTAGGGGGAAGGGTCATAGCGAAGTCCTCAAAGAGTTTCGTAATCTCAACACCCTAGAAGATACTCTAGCAGATAGACAGATGGGTGTTTATCTTGACCGAGTGGCACTTAAAGTGGTTTCGAATATGGCTCTCCGAAGCTTCGACCCCGAGTACCCACAGAATCGATTGTTAGCATGTATGGGCACCTTGACTCAAGAGGTGTCATGGGGTCCGCCCTCAGCAACATTGGGAGAGCTTGCAGAAAAAATGATGTCAATCTGTGAGTCTAATAACGATTACTCTTTTATCTATACGAGTGATATCAGAGATCATACACCAGGGATGCGATGGCGTCCGAGCCCTCTACAACCTTCATCAAATGAGCCTGTACATCTGGTTCCAGTGGTTAATTGGAATAATATATGGGGTACCCAGAATGGTCAAAGAGACGCAAGAGGTTTCTGGTTGGATAAGATGGTGCTACTGAATCCCGCGGAAACGATCGACGAGAAATCTAAGGAAGGCCTGGAGAGACTATTGTTTGGATACAAGGATCTAAAAGAACCCGATAAAATTACAGGCTGGGTATTCCGTCGACAAGATTGCGAAAATGAGGAGCTTAGCCAGGTAGTGCTGAAGTATTTGCAGATGATTGGGTTCAAGGGAGAACGAGAGCCGCAGGTATGCGAGAGTGGCCTATTCTTCTCTCAATCTATATTAAGTGGTCGTGATTCGGTTGAGATGTATGCCACAGCTGGTATTCAGTGGGTGTGGGGGAGTCCAGGACTTGCAAGATGGAAAGAAGGTGGGGAGATTATGTACTGTGCTGGAGTTTTCATGGGTGTTGTAAAGACAGAAGCTGCTGAGTCTTTGCTAGTAGAACGCTTGGTCTAACCATACGGTGGAAAAAGCCCACAACAAATAAATCGATTGCGAACACGAGCCCATCATCGCTTTTGAACATAAGATAACTTCCCTGATGATTATGCGCAATGGGCATTTTCTCGCTGGCTTGGAGTAGGAGGTCGTAGAATTTGTCCGGGGAGCCGACTTCACTGTTTGTAGCGTAGATCGAGAATCCAAAGGCGGGGGTGGAGATGAATAGGATGAGGGTGTAGGTATAAACCGCTATGAAAGTTGATCTCAATCCACCTACTATAACATAGGCCGCGAGGACCAGCGGGATCAAGAAACAAGCCGGGGAAGAGTGCGTGCGCCGTCGTGTGGGCTTTGATTTTTAATGGCGAGGAGGGCGAGGAGGAGGATTTGCCAGGTTCCCATTGCGCCGTATCACATGGGTCTGCAGATTCCATAGCTGTAGGCAAATGTTGAGCTTGTGAGAAGCGTGGCAGACCAGGACCAGAAGACAATGCCAGCTGCGATTAGCCTGGACTTTACGCTGCGGGAGGCGGTGTTGAATTCTTCGGCCTGGTGGGTTTAATAACTGGTATAGCGGTTTTGGAGGTATGTTATTAGAATCCTGTGGAGTTAGTGGGTGGTTTGCGGGGTTGTCGGGAGCGGGGTGGTACATTAGCAAGGCAAAGAAACCGCCGATTCCGACGACGATACCATAGCCAACGCCTTGGAACAGGACGAGAAACCCATCTACATTTCCCATTTTGATAGGAAAAGGAGTGTTTAATCAGACTTAAGGTACCATGAAAACGAACTTGGGGACGTGAAGAGATGATATAATATTAGGCGCCTTCGATATCCCACTTTTGCAAATAGAAAGCTTGTGCACGATAAGGAAATAAGAAACCTCTGATAAATGCCTTACCTATCCCTATAACTATAGTTATTGTGTATGGAACAGTGTTTTACTAGGCTGAGTACTTATCAGCGCGAGAATACAAGTGATCGACATTGTGTATGACGAAGTATAGATAAGACATATGCAGAAGTGACATGACAGGAATATTTATGCGTCTGTTGATCAACAAGCATTGTCCAATAAGACCTGGAAAATACCGACCTCTATGGAGAGTCACTGCAAAAGTGGGAATATGTTTGAGAGGGATGTGCTTGGAAAGCATGTTAGTAACGTGATTTCCCTCCCAGCGAGGCGCTTTCATGTGCTCGATGCCCTACAATTGGCGGTGCATAGAAGCGACCTCCCTTCTTTTCTCAATTAATCGTTTCAGGACTTTCGTCGCTTCAGTGGGATCAACTCTTCCATCAGTATCCTTCCTCATCATCTGCCCAAGCAGGAAATTGATCTTTCCCTCCTTCCCAGCCAGAATCTCTTCGACGACCTTCATATCCAACACACCTCTAGCCAGCTCTTCATACTCAATGGGCGACAGAGGATTGAACCAAAGTCCTTGCTCATCAATAAGCTCTTTGACTGGTCGAAGATGGCTTGATGTGCCATGCTCAAAAAGCTGAGCTAAGACCCTCTTAGCGGTTTTCCCAGTAATTTGATTCGTATCTAGATAATATATGAGAGATGCGAGTTGAGCATCTGAAATTATACATTCACCTTCTGGTGTCATTTGAAGTGCATTTTCGTCTTCCGCCGCATCAGTAACAAGACCACCAAGTTCGTGGAGAACCCAATTCCCTGCTAATTTTCCAAACTTCTTCAAATCGCCCTCTCCATTGAGCAAGATTAATTGATCGACGACGTTGCGGAAATATTCCACTCGACCACCATCATTTAAAGAGACGAGAGACATCGCGTCCTTGGTCGTTAGTCCATAATCTTCAACCAGAAGTACAATCTCCTCATCCGGGAGGACGCCCATGTTTGATTGGAGATGCTCGAGTAAATCATCGCCGATGACAACTGGTCGTAGATCTGGATCCGGCATATATCTATAGTCGACTTCCCCTTCTTTCCCACGCAATCTTCTTGTCTCTGTGCTTCCAATCGTCCACCCTCTCGTTTCGCCCTCAATAACTCCACCAGCTTCGAGGACTTCGATTTGTCGATCTCGTTCTGCAATGATAGCATCCTCAACAGCCTTAGAACTACTCAGATTCTTGATCTCCGTCCTTTGCCCGAGCCCAGTGACACCCGCATATGTTCCTGTACCATGCTCACCCCTCTTCCTCACAGAAACATTGACATCCGCCCTCAGTCCACCAGACTGCATGCCCAATACACAAGCATCCACTGAATTCAACAAAATCTGCACCTTTCTCACCAACGCGGCAGCCGTCTGTGGATGGTGAATCTGTGGCAATGTAATGATCTCAATCAATGGCAGCCCAACCCTGTTGAAATCCAATAGGTGTATATCTCCTGATTGCGATATTGTCTTCGCTGTATCCTGTTCCATCTGTACCTGCTTTATCCCAATCTTTATTTCCTCCCCATCTTCCTCCGCGATCCCATCATGGGCGTATAATGAGATATATCCGTCCTTCGCGAAGGGTTCGTAGTATTGCGTAATTTGATATCCGGATGGCTGGTCCCAATGAAAATAATGCTTTCGATCGAACTTGCTGGTCTTCTGAATGTTGCAATTGAGCGCTAACGCTGCTCGAATCGCGGGTATCAAGGTCTCTTTTTGGAAGATAGGCTGCGAGCCGGGCATCGCAACATCGAACAGCGCAACTCGAGTATTTGGCGCATCATTGATCGTGGAAGCTGCCGCGGAAAAGAGCTTGCGTTCCGTATTCAATTGTGCATGTATCTCAATCCCCACTGTCAATTCCCACTCCTCTAATTTCTGGTTGTTGCCCTTCGATTTCTTCGGGGATTCGGCCTTGCGCCTCTTCGCTTCGTCCTTCAATTGTTTGCGAAACGGGATCACAGGTCTGGGTTCTGCAGAATCGGTGGTCGTGTGGAGGCTTCGTGTTTCGTGACAAGTCCGAGGGTACACTGGTGTAGAGATCTGCAGAGTCCTTCTCAAACATCCTGCTCTTGATATCTGGCCCCGAAAGAGGTATCTTCGTAGAGTAGAGGCTGGAATGCGTGCCATTGGAGACTGGCACCAGTGCTTGGATTGGATGCGACTTGTTGGGGGGGGGGCTATATGCTCAGTAAGGACGTCGGGCGTTATGTCGCGTCGCCCGATTTGAGAAGCCGCTGATCAATGGGGTGGCTATAACGTTTCTCTGCATGTAGCACGTCCTAGCAAACTCTGTTGTGGTTTTCGTGTCGTGCAGGGCAGGGCAAACGGTGGCATGTGTTGGTGTTGTATTGGTCGTCTAGAAACGAGTCAGAGGCGACTTGATTATGACTTGGTCGAGTAGAAGAAGAGCACGTCACCCACGATACATTATCCGGATGGAGGTGTTGAATGAGTCTTGATGAAGCTGTATAATCTTCCACATTTTCTATCTTCGCTTCAACATACTTCAGTTCGGTTCAGTTCACTTGACTTCTCTCCATATCAAAGGAACACAGAAATCTTCCCTCACCAGTCCAGTGCCCAGAGTTGGCCGAGACCCAAAGATCCGCCTAAAATCACGGGCCGCAGATCGCTCCCAGGGCACCTCAACCTTGAACCTCAGGTAATCAATCCCGTGCGCGACGCCTCACCAATCCCCCAGCCCTGTCATCCTTCAGCTTCAACCCCAAAATAAATCTTGAAACAAGCCTGGAACGGGGGTCGCAGAGGAATTGAAGGGGGGGCATATCACGACTTTTATAGGGGGGGAATATACTCGGAAAACTGTGCCCCTCGATCATGATAATCGTCTTCACCTCTTCCATTCTTCCTTCAAGCATCATCTCAATGGCTAGTCGTTAGTTCCCCACCATTCAAGTACCGACAACACACCGCCATCAAAAGTTACCGATTCATCAATTTCAAGGTAGATCCCTTCAGCCCATATCATATCATATCACGCCTCTCATGCCTTGACTTTGGTGATATACCTCGGAGCTGACCACCATGAAGTTCTCCAATCTATCAACAATGACTACCAAATACAGCTCTCCATCCGTCGAAGCAATTCAGGAGGACTCGGAGGATGATTCAAAGGGGGAATCAAGGGCGAGGGGCGACGATTCTTCCAACGAATACGCTTATCGCCATCCACGGTCGTCCGATACCGTGATGGCGCCGGTAAAGGCAAATACTGGCCGCGAAAGGGAGAGAAGGAAGCATAAATCGTCGAGTGGGGCAAGGCATTCGAAGAAGTCAAGGACTCCTGTCGTGAAACAATCAAGCGGCACATCGAGAGAGGACAATGAAGACCGGAGGACTCGACAGCGACGCAATGTATCATACAGAGGCACGAGCTCGACATCATCTTCGGAAGATGAGGAGGAACCCATGCAGGATCATAGGGCAGTGCTAGAACAAGCCAGGGCGAAGTTAACCTCGCCGTCGATGGTGTCGACGTTCACCTCGTTGACCACATCTACAAACAAGTCAAGTGGCTCGAGTGGTAGCAATTCTACGGTCACACAAGCATCTGTCACGAAGAGAAGTCTCGAGAAACGGCCGGAGACATCCGAGGCACCAATGTCTCCCGCTGTTCCAGATGCGCCTGACGTTTTTGCATTTTTAGACAATGATTCTACAGTGAGCCTCTCGAATGAGAACGGTGAGGAAGAAGATGCCGAGCCAGTAATTGAATGGGCTACAAGCGAGCACCAATACGCTCCGTCTCTACCCCAACACCCGTCTCCAGACCAGGCCAGCTCCTCATCAGCCTCGTCTAGCTTCCATGGCTCAGATCATTTCTCTGAACCTGCCGCCGATGTCGATACCGATCAGTCAACATCACCAGAGCAATCGGTCAAAGACCAGACCTCAGATCATGAACCCGAAGTTCACGATACACCAACAGACGCAGCATCCGTCAAAATTGCGGCTCAAATGGCAGCTGCACAACAAAGGCAGAATCTACACAACCAAAGCACTGCTCAAAGCTTTGGAACACCAAACATGCCACGCGGTAATGCTGTCTATCCATACCATCCTGGATCTCAGTTAAGTCCCCGATATACCCAGCACGTCAAGCAGCGGAGCCTACCCCGCGCCGAGAAAATACCCGTTACAGGATACGAGCTCCTCGCTTCACGACTGTCCCGCTCAAATACGGAGTCCGAGGAAGAACAAAGGCTCACACCCATATACCGCAAGTTTGGAGCATTAAATCATCGCTTATTGCTTCATTTACAAGACGAGATTAGCGAGTTGGAGGAGCATCTCCATCGTTTGGATAATGCAGATACGCAGTCTAGGCGAGCGGGGATGGGTGGTGCTGTGGTTCCGGCGAGTCGAAGGGCAGCGATGGCAGCTGGCGGCGATCTACAGTG
>Ga0182030_10008238_pt1 | contig 21631 bp, 20 predicted proteins | sample 812S3MmetaG_FD_121299 | JGI IMG/M metagenome (GOLD analysis project Ga0182030, IMG submission 121299) | Permafrost microbial communities from Stordalen Mire, Sweden - 812S3M metaG (Illumina Assembly) | ecosystem: Environmental > Terrestrial > Soil > Wetlands > Permafrost | place: Sweden...
ACGCGTGTATCCGGTGAGCGGCGCTCTCAAGGCCGGCAAGAATGTAATCGCCATTCGCGTTCTCAAAACCAAGCCCGATGGCGGTTTTCTCTCCAAGCCTGAAGATCTGCATCTCTCGCTCGGTGATCAGAGCAGTATTCCCCTCGCCGGCGAGTGGAAAGCAAAGATCAGTGTCGATGCTCGTCCGCCGCAGCCGTTGCCTATCGCTTACGAGAACTGGCCCGTCATGCCGACCGTTCTTTACGAGGGCATACTTGCTCCCGTCGCTCCGCTCTCGATCACCGGCGCCATCTGGTATCAGGGAACAGAATTGACCGCGCGGTTACCAATACCGCAGAATCCTGCCTGCGATGATCGCCGACTGGCGCGCGCTCTTCGCACAGGGCGACTTCCCCTTCTACATCGTCAGCCTGCCCGCATTCACGAAACGCAGTCCGGTTCCCGTCGACGGCGACGACTGGACGGAGACGCGGGAATCGCAGGCCATCACCGCCGCCACCGTTGCCAACACCTGCCTGGCCGTCACCATCGACACCGGGGACCCTGACAACATCCACGCCAAAGATAAGCAACCGGTCGGCGATCGCCTCGCCCTCTGCGCGCTAGCGAAATACTATGGCAAGAACGTCGTCTACTCCGGCCCCGTGGTCGAATCCGTGGAACGCCTCCCCCGTTCCATTCGACTTCACTTCGCGCACAGTGACGGCGGTCTCGTTATAAAAGGAGACAAGCTCGAGGAATTCTCGATCGCAGGAGACGATCGCAAGTGGGTCTGGGCCGACGCCCGCATCGAAGGAGACACCGTTGTGGTCTCGTCTTCGTTCGTGCCCAACCCTACGCAGGTCCGCTACGCATGGCAGTCAAATCCGGCAGCTACTCTCTTCAACGGCACGGGCCTGCCCGCAGGCCCTTTCCGCACAGATACCTGGCCCGGCAAAACGGAAGGACACAGATCGTACTGATCTACGGGTGGATATTCAGGCGCGGACGGTTGAGGCAATCAACGGAATCGCGGGTACAGATTCGGGTACAGACATCAGTTTGGCTTGATTGCGGCTAATTGAGGTAAATTGCTGATAGCGGGGCACTTGTATCAACGCTAGATTACGCTGATTTCCCTTATTTATCATACATTTACGGTAACCTTGAGAGACCCAAAATCCGCCGATCGCAAGGTCGTGGGGGTTCGACCCCCTCCCAGCACCAATCTATTTTTCTTAAAATCGATAGCCTACTGGTAACGCAAATGCGGCGTGCGTGTGGTGCTCTCCCTACTCTCGTGTCCTGCTCACGATTTTCTAGACGCCACCTGACATCCTGCAAGCATTCCTCGAAACCCCCGTCGGTCATTCGAACATTTCCCTGTTTCGCAACGCACACTGGAGTGCCCGGCGTCTTTTACTCTGTTGTCGGCAGCACTTCTTCAATTCCAGCCCACGGTTCACCTTGAAGTACGATGTACCTCAGGTAAAGCTCGGAGCCTATGCGATCTGCCGATCGAAGCAAATTACGAGCAGCCTCCTGAACCCGATCATTTGTCAGACTGGCGTAATCAAAGTTCTCCTCGATCATTCCCTCGGAATGGGGAACGTTGAGCAGGTCAAGAAAGCTGACAATAACGGCACGATGCTCGTGGAGAAGATATTTCTTCAGGAGGTCATCCACGATCGGATCAGGAAGTGACTGGGTTGACGCCGTCCAGTTGACCAGCCGCTCAATCGGGCTTTTGCGGACAAACACCTCACGCAGGTTTTTTGCTTTCGCAAGAGTGGCAATAAGAAACTGTTTTTCCGCGCCCTTTGAAACAGCCCAAAAGGTCTGGGATACGGCAACTCGGATCTCATTCGGTAATTGTCGCCAAACACGATTTGCAGAAACTGGCACCAGCAATCCTCACATACGTCGAATCTGAAGCATCAGCTTTGATGATAACGGTTGTAGAAAATGTATGTGCGGACAGCTGCGGGTTTTCCGCACCTTGGGAAAGAATTCCAATGTCCGAACAGGCAACGACTCAGGCGGACCCTGAGAATTGTGAGCTGCCAACGTCGCCGACAAACCATGGGAGTAATTCCGTACTCCTTACCCTCACCGCGCTCATAGTTCTACTCCGCGTGAAAGTCAATGGGTGACCGAGTGTTCGACTCCTATAATCGCCATGTCCCCATCTCCGCTCGCTTACTCTCTCTACCTCACCCACAAGGCGCTCATACATCTCGTTGATGCCTGGTTTCCAAAGTTGCAGAGCACAGGCGGAATTCCCTGGACGATTGTCTACGCGCTGGCCTGTGTCGCTGCTGCCGTTGCCCTCCATTTCGCCATCGAGCGCCCCTTCCTCAAGCTTCGCAAGCGGCTCGATTGGCAGCCTCGAAGAACAACTGAATGGCCTGCCTGAATTTAGGCGGCGAATCTGGTTTCTGACCTGGCGAGATCGTGAATTTAGCTCTGAATTCTCTTGTAGAGCGGTTCCCCGGTCTTGGTCGAGTTACGCGCAAACCGTAAACTACCCTGCTTCAACTTTTTCCGCGCCCTGACGGGCTTCAATCCGGGATTACGTACGGTTGGCCGGCGAACCGACCGGGTACTCGCATTTCGCGCCAAGTAAACATAGGTAGTTCTGAAATCTGATGCACGGTCAAGGACCGCGCCATCAGTGAGCAGCAAAACTGGCATCCATTGTCGCCCCGCGCGGTCGCAGAATGACCAAGCCCGCTGCCAGTATCAGGCAATATGCGACGTCGGTAAGTATTTTGTAGTGGAACATCGGCATCACGAGCGACTGAGCGAGCATGATGAGGCCATGGACTGCGTTGGCCCATGCTGTAAAAGCAATAAAGGAAAGGTTTCGCAAGGGGTCGCGGGCGGCCACAAAGAAGTACACGGCCCAGACCAGGTACACTCCTTCGAACATGAGTTCAATGTGTTTTGCCAGCGGCTCCCACCGCATAAATCGCAATGCGCCACCCTCCTGAATTATTGACGCATCCGTGAGTGTCAACACGAATAATCCGCCAAACAGCACAACGGAAACAACACCGTAGACATTTAAGAAGAGCGTTAGCCCCTTGAGTGACGGTCGCCCGTTCATGCGGATTATCCTCGACGATTTGGGTTAGACTCGTTTTCGTTACGTGGAGAAATACTCACCGGCTTCCTCTCACAACTGAGAAGCGGGAAGTCCTGTTTTAAATAGCGCGCATTCGATTGTTGCGCGGATTGTCTTCTACATCCGCCAGCCCGAGCTTCTTCAGAACGGGCGGCACATACATCCCGAACCGTCCTCGCAAGCCCTTCTTCAAGCCATACCAACCGCTTACCGGGTTCGCTGGTGACCGGCCCCACGCCTCCACCGTTCCCTCTGTAGCCGGCTTTTGCTCATCTGCGCTTCCGAGCGGCATCCAGTCGCCATGAGCCTTCAGCATCGCGTGCAAATCTTCAATGCAACGCAAGTGATAACGCAGTTGCGTCGAACCAACCTGAACAACGAGCACGGGGGGAGTCGCGGCCTCGTCTTTATATGCTTCAAATTCTGACGTTCCCGGTGGAGTCTTCAGTTTCCACGGACTTTCTTTTGTTCCTTCTTTGGCTATCACAGTTCCTCCGATTTCAATTCAGCGGCACGTTTTAAATCGCTTGCGAATTCGTCGAACGCGGGCTGCAGGTTTGGGACAGAGCGGCAGATCAAAGGAGCCATGAGGCCCGAATATTCTTCGCGCATCGAGAAGTCGATACGCTCGTTCGAACCCGGTGTGAGTAAAAACGTGCGCTCGCCCTTGAAAAGTCCCAAGGGCATGCGGCCAGTCCAAACCATGCGTCGCGGCGATTCAAATACAGTTACTTTTACGGGAAATGTACGGCCTGGATTCATCTTTGGACGAACCGTGACGCTCTCTCCTCGTGCAATCTTGCCCTCGACCTTCTCAACCGTGTTGTTCCATCTTGTGTATAAAGAAGCATCGGTGAGCAAAGCCCAGATGAGTTCCTGCGTGGAGCGAATCGACACTCTTACGGAAAAGTTCTTCATCGGCAAAAGGATTCTCTCTTTGCCTGTCGAGGAAAGTCAACGCACCCAAAGGTGCGTACAGTCTACCCCGACACCGCGAGTTTCTTTCCCCAAACGAGCAGACTCTCGAACGTTGGCATCAGCCCTTTACCGAGTTCCGTGAGATGGTACTGAACCAGGAGCCCTGTCCCGGAGATTCGCTCCACCAGCCCGGATTGCATCAACTCACGCAAGTTCCGCGTCAGTTCCTTTGGGCTGATTGAAGTAACGGTCTTGAGCAGATCGTTATACCGCTGCGGACCATTCAGCAACAGCGAGCGCAAAACCAGCAGCTTCCACTTGCCCCCGACGACGCGGATCGCTTCCTCTACAGGGCACTTCTCCACAGTCTCGTCCATTCGTTCATCTTATTCGGCTCTCTGCGAAGTGTCGACCAAGCCTATCGACAAATATCGGCTTTTACCATAGAGATCTCAAGGGCGGTGACCGCAACACTTACTCTGTCCTCAAAGACTTCGCCGGATCAATCGAAGCCGCACGTCGCGCCGGAATGATTCCCTCGATACATGCGGCAACCGCAAGCGCGCATATCACTGACTTTATCGTACGCATACAAAACAGCGCTACGCGTATGTCAATCAGCATCCAACCGCCGTCTGCAGAATTGCTCCAAGTCAAACCTTGTTGACAACGATACTGAGAGAAATTCCTTGATGCCTACTCAGCAGATCGATGAGACCTCGTTAAAGACTCACTATCTGACTTGTCGCGGGCGCGACGAGCATTTTCTGTGGCACGATCTTCTTCTTAGACAGTTTCGATGGGAACCTGACGTTTAACAGGGCTCAAGCTTGCTCAAGGGTCTAAACGGTTCGAGGCTGCAACACGCCCATACCAAAACCCAGAGTCCTTGATGGTCCGCTTCTGGTTGCGGAAGTCGGTGTAGATAAGCCCATATCGCTCCGTGTAGCCTTCCGCCCATTGGAAGTTATCGAGCAAGGTCCAGGCATGGTATGCGCGTACCTTCGCCCCGTCGGCGATCGCTCGAGCCAGTTCCGCGAGCGTCTCACGGTACCAGAGAATCCGGCGCGTGTCGGGGACGCGTCCATGCAGCTCCTCGTCTGGCGAGTCCAGATAGCCGCAACCGCTTTCGGTGATCTCAATAATCGGGTGGTTATAGTCGCGCGTGATCCTCGATACGAGGTCGTAGATACCGCTTGGCCACACCTCGAGGCCTGCATCGGTCAGCGGACCTTCGGTTGGCATCGCCGAACGAAACCGGGTATAAGGATCACGGCCGCCCGGAGAGTTGCTTTCGATCTCGGTGCCGCTGAAGTTGCCGCCGTTCTGGAACTGCTCCTTGCTCGCATCTGAGACCACGCGTCGCGTGTAGTAGTGGAATCCCACCCAATCCAACGGAGCATAGAGGAGCTTTTCGTCACCCGGCATGAAGCCCATTACGTCGAGAGGAGGCTCGCCGACGAATGCCCTGGGATAGCGACCGTGCATCGCAGCCTCCAGGAAGAAGACGTTGTTCATTGCGTGGTACCGCTCGGCGGCGGCTCGATCGTCGTCCGAGTCCGTCTTCGGGTATGCAGGGGCCATCTCATAGGCACTCCCAAACGTGGCCTTTGGAGAGGCAGCCTTCACTGCTCGATGCGCCTGTCCCTGGGCGAGCGCTAGTGTGTGTGCGGCTTTCAGAAAGTCGCTGAAGCTCGTGCGGCACGGCGGGAACGCACCCGCGGCATAGCCCATGAACGCAATTGCCCAGGGCATGTTGAAGGGAGCCCATGTGGTGATGCGGTCACCAAGGTGTTTGGCGAGGATGCCGGCGTAGTCCGCGAAGTAGCTCGCCAAATCCCGATTCGGCCAGCCGCCGCGATCTTCGAGCGCCTGCGGAAGATCCCAGTGGTACATCGTGCACCATGGACGAATGCCGGCCTCCAGCAGTGCGTCCACAAAGCGGCTGTAATAATCCAGGCCCTTGATGTTCGGCGCGCCGACGCCGGTCGGCTGAACCCGTGGCCAGGATATGGAAAATCGGTAGGATTTCAGGTTGAGCTGCTTGGCCAGCGCGATGTCCTGCGCATAACGGTGATATTGATCGCATGCGACATCGCCGGTCACTCCGCCCCGGACCTTTCCCGGAGTATGGGCAAACCGATCCCAAATCGACTCACCCTTGCCATCCTCGTTCCACGCACCTTCGTTCTGATAGGAAGCAGTAGCCGCACCCCAGAGGAACCCTTCGGGAAAGCGAGCCTTCTGAATCAACGACTCAGGAACGGCTCCCGGATGCGTGCCGGTCGAGTCCTTTGCGGCCGCGTCGCCACGGCCGTCATAAAGCGCAACTCCTGCAACGGCAGCCAAAGAACGGGCAGCAAATTGACGACGGTTCATCGAATCTCCTTACCTGCCATCCTTGCTTCCGCTTGGCCGCCGTCCCCGTGCGTGAGTTTCAAGGGGAACGGCGGCCATAATTTCGCTGCGCTGCCTGCGGGTGTGGCGTCAGGCCACTTCGGGCGGCTTACTGTTTGCCCGCCTGATCAAGAAACGTGCAATTTGAAACACTGATCTCGTGACCGTCATTTGCCAAGATTGTGTGCGTCGCCGTGATTGCCTGCAGCACACCGCGCTGGCCGGCAACTTCAAGATCTTTGCCGACCGTGAGGAATTTGCGAACATAGAAACCCACAACGATGTTGCGAATAATGTCGCGCGTACCTAGCCCGAAAGAAAGTCCAAAGGCTATGGCTGCACCACCCAGGATGAAGCTGGTTACAATGCGCACCATTTCGGTGTCGATCTTCAATTGGCCGATCGCCATCATCGCGACCACGAACATGATCAAACCGGAGACGAGCTTGCCGAGCGGTCCGGCAAAATCGAGACCGGAACTCGCGGCAGACTGCGTGACCATCTGCCCCGCAAACTGGCCCACGGTGCTTCCGAGAATCAAGAGCAACAGAGCGGCGATGATATTGGGAAGGTATTCGAAAAAGGCGCCGATCGCATTGGAGATTGCGACCAATCCGAGTGCGTCGGTCGCGGTCTTGGCGATGAGGAAAATGACCAGGAAGTAAACCAGTCGTGGAATGAAGATATTCAACTGCTGGCGCAATCCGATCCTCTGCAGGGCCTTATCGACGCCGGCTCGTTCGATGAGGTTGTCGAACCGCACGCGCACCAAAATGTGGCGCAACACAACCTCAACCAGCTTGGCGAAAGCCAAACAGGCAATCAGTAGCAGGATTCCCACGAGGACTTTGGGAGCAGCGCTGACTATCGAATTAAGAAGATTTCCGAACGACTCAAGGAGTTTTGCTTTCATAAACCCTTTTCCTTCTTCCCGCTCTGTGAACCGATGATGTGGATCAGAGCACTCCACGCTTCCGCCAGAATCAATTTGGGAATATTCCAGGAGAAGGAAGCGACCTGGGACACCGTACTGCGGCGTTGAATCTTTCGTCGAACTACATTCCAGAAAACGTCTGAGGGGTCATACTCGAATCCTGCTAATTCCTTCACAGGCTCGCCGGGGTCAATGCCAGACGCATCTTCCGGCCCGCCGTCATAAGGGATCTCGCTCAACTGATCTTCACTCCTCGATCCGCCTCTTGCCGTCTTTGGTAAAGACTACGGAACTCTTCTCTGGCTCGCTTGATGCGCATCTTTGCCGCTGACAAGCTGATTCCAAGGCTTCGCGCGACCTCTTCGTACGACAGCTCGTCCATGTCGCAAAGAATCAGTGGAACGCGCAACGTCTTGGACATCGAATCCAGAATGTTGCCGATATATTCGCGGTCGCTCATGGCCTCCATGCGCCGTTGGGCAACCGCTGGAACTTTGAGTTGTTCAAACTCTTCGTCTTGCGTTTCCTCAATACTGATGTGGCCGCGGCCTTCCTGCTTCTTCACAAAGTTCAGGCAGTGGTTGATCTTGATCTTCTGGATCCAGTGTCGAAATGTCGACCGCCCCTCAAATCGATTGAGGCCGAAAAATGCCTTGGTCAACACCTCTTGAGCAAGATCCTCTGCATTGTTCGGGTCTCGCGTGATGTACCTGCAATTGGCCACGATGCGCCGATGATGCCTTTCAACGAGCTGCTCAAATGCGCGAAGGTCGCCTTCAGGCGCTCGACGTGCCTCTTGCAGTAGATCCTCATCCGGGTCCAAGTGATCTGACCCATTCGTGCCAGTGGAATTCATGTGGATTGGAAAATCGTACACCATCCATGCTTCAAAGACAGAAGTTCCAGAGAAAAGGTCACATTGCCCATTCGAATCGGGAGTCTGGAATTCCTTTGTAACGCGATGTGACTTTCTGCGAAGAGGCGCTGTCTCCCCTAATGACGAGCGAAATCGAGATATCCGGAGCTGGAATCCGGGAACGCTCATCCGGCCACAAGAGGAAATCAACGAGATCAATCGTCGGGGCTTTCATGATGGGGTAGAAGGCGCCCGCAGGAAAATCGAAAGTCATCGCAACCCCGATGTACACAATCGCGATGCCCTAAACCCTGCAAAGGAAAAATGACATGTTTAAGGGATTCAGAGACTTTATTCTGCGCGGCAACGTTCTTGACCTGGCTGTCGGCGTCATCATGGGTGGCGCCTTCGGAGCGGTCGTCACGTCGCTGGTTAAAGATGTAATCACTCCGATCATTGGCAACCTCGTCGGAAAGCCCGACTTCAGCGCGATTGCACTCAATCACGTCATGGTCGGCAACTTCCTCAACGCATTGATCGCGTTCCTCATGGTGGCGGCTTCGGTTTACTTCTTCATCGTGATGCCGGCAAACGCGCTCATGAACCGGTTCATGAAACCTGTACCCGATGTTCCACCCGCAACCAAAACCTGCCCCGATTGCCTGAGTGAGATTCCGGTTGCTGCCCGCCGTTGCGCTCACTGTGCCCAACTCGTCTCTTAGCCCGGATAAACCACTCCATTCAAGTTGCAAGATCCATGCAGTTCACCGCAAGGTTCTCAGCCCAATTTGCCCGTCAAGGACTTGATCACCAGAAGTAAATACCCGAAAGGAAAGGTTCACCTCCATGAAGCCTCTGCCCCTTCTTGCCCTCGCCTCCGTGCTATCCGCGAGCCTTGCTCTCGCCCAGACCCAGCCCTCAACCGCGCCAACAACCCCATCGCAAACCACAACCAAGTCGAAAAAGAAGGCCAAGGCAGCTTCCGCCGCCGCGACAACGGCCCCAGTCGCCAAGACTGCTTCAACTGCTGCTCCGACACCGGCTGCGACACCGGCCGCCGCACCGGCTGCCGCCGCCGCAACACCCGCTGCAGCCAAGCCATCAGCCGCACCGAGCAAAGCTACCGCGACTGCCAAGGCCCCCGCTCCAAGCACGGCAGACATCGCTGACGCGAAAACGAAGGGCCTCGTTTGGGTGAACCTGAATACCAAGGTCTACCATGCCTCATCCGATAAGGAATACGGCACCACCAAGAATGGCAAGTTCATGACCGAAGCCGATGCCAAGGCGGCTGGAGCACGCCTCGCCAAGAATTAGGTACGAGTCAGATCGGGTCGGCATAAAGAGCGGCAGCCCTGGGTGGGACGAACACCCGGGCCGCCGCTCCAGCCGGGCAGGTTTGCTCAAAGGCACGGCAATACCGAGCTGAATCACTCGATTCAGTACAGCTTCGCGCGCAAATACGACACGTCCGTTGACGGGCTTCTAGGAGAAAAAGATGGCAGATTTGGAAGCATTGAAGCAGAAGTATGCTCCGGTAATTGAGGAAATTCAGGGGTTCACTGATCTCGGGGCCACGCTCGAAGAGCCCTCGCTTGATGGGGAACAATTGCATTTAAAAGCCACTGTGCCGTCAACGGTCGTGGCCAACCGTGTGTGGGATGTGATCAAGGAGGTCGATCCGAACTTCTCCGATCTCCACCATGAAATGGCCACCTCGGGCGGCGACACGCAGGCGTACACCATCAAGGCGGGCGACAGTCTGGCAAAAATCTCCAAGCGCTTTTACGGAGTGCAGAAAGACTACATGGAGATCGCCGAGGCCAACAGCATTGAAGATCCAAACAAGATTCAAGTCGGCCAGGAATTGACCCTGAAAGTCTCTTCTTAGGACCTGCCCGGGGCGTCTCGGGAACGCCCCAGGACTCTCGATGACCGGAGAATCGAAGAATATCCAGAATTCTCCGGTCGTCAACTCAACGGCCTTTCTCTGCGACCCGAACGGAAGACCGTAAGCAGAGCCACACAGGTTTCCCGGAATCCACACGCATTTTACGCAATGAGCATAGGAGCTATCCCGAAATGTCATTCCATCTTCCGCTGCGCTTCAAAAGCATCGTTCTTGCCCTGGTTCTCTTCGTGCTTGCCTCTTCTACCTTTCTTCGCGCCGATACAGTGGTGCTGAAAGATGGAGATAAGTTCTCCGGCACGGCAGTCAAGCTCGAAGGAGGGAAACTTACCTTCCAGACCGCCTTCGCCGACGCGATTGTCATTGCATGGGATCAGGTGACGGCCTTGACCGTGGGTCAACCTCTCATTCTGCCGACGTCCAAGGGCAATCTGAGTGTGATTTCGATTGAGCGCACGGGTGACGGACTTGTGGTCACGACGACCTCTGGTCCGTCGACACTCGCACCGGCCGACGTTACGGTGCTTCGGAGCGCCGCGGACGAGGCGGCGTTCGAAGCCTCGCTTCATCCCAGTTGGTCGCATGCATGGACAGGGGCCGCAAGCGTGAGCCTGGCCCTGGCGCGGGGCAACTCCGACACCACTACGTTTGGTGCGGGGGTTACGGCCATTCGGCCCACTCTGACGGACAAAAGCTCGCTCTACTTCAATACGCTCTATAGCAAGAACGGCAACGCCACGCCCTCAACCAGCGCCAATGCAACTGCGGGCGGAATCCGCTACGAGCACAATCTCAACCCGAAGCTGTTTGCCTTTGGCACGGGCGATTTTTATTCCAACGCTCTTCAAGATCTGAATTTGCGCGCAATTCTCGGTGGCGGCGTCGGCTGGCATGCCAGCAAGACCGCCAATCAAACCCTGGATGTACTTGGCGGTGTCGTGTGGACGCACGAAAGCTATTCAGCCACTGCCAGTGCACCCAGCACGGTCAATAGTTTTCCGGCACTCGATTTGGGCGAAACGTATAACCGCAAAATTGGTACGGGAAGCCTGTTTACCGAGCAGGTCTACATCTACCCCGACCTGAGCTCTCTGAGCAAATATCAGTTCACACTGAACACCGGCTTCAGCACCAAACTCGGAAAGACCTTCAGTTGGGTCACTAACCTCAGCGACAACTACACGTCTTTCCCGCCCTCGGGAACAAAGGCGAATGACGTAGTTCTTACCACGGGCCTCGGCATCACGCTTACTCGGCCTTAGGGGATCGCTTCCATTCAGTGGCTACCCTCCCGCGCCTGAGATCGGTGGATGAATTCCTGGCTTCCAACTAACCGCCAAGCGAACAATATCAGTCGAAAGGAATATCAATGGCAATCAAGACGGTCATAAAGGCACTTCGAGGCGCGTCGATCACGATCGTAGCCGCAACCCTTTGTATCGTTCCACGAGTGGCCAATGCAGCCGGTGGCTCAGAGACCGGGCTTGCAGCCGTGTATTCAACCCGTCTCGCAGGCCACAAGACCGCTAGCGGAAAAATCTACCGGCCCAGCGCACTCACCATGGCGCACAAGACGCTGCCCTTTGGCACCAAAGTAAAGCTGACGAACAAAAAGAATGGAAAAAGCGTTGTGGCCACGGTGACAGATCGCGGTCCTCGCCAGTCCGGCCGGATAGCCGACATTTCAAGCGCCACAGCAAAAGCCCTCGGGATTCGCGCGCATCAAATGTCCGAAGTCGATCTCGAGCCGCAGCAATAGACGCGGCTTCAATCCTTGCACGGCGAGCAAGACTTACTGTTCGATAAGCGGAATCGCGCCGACGAGCAACTTCGGAAGAATTCCCTCCCCCAGTGGTGCAACCGCTCAGCCGATGCTCTGAGTGGCTCCATTCTGAATAATTTCTTTGCGCGCAGATCACTGAGACAAGAGCGATGTTCCCGAGAGAAGTTAGAACCCCGCATCAGAAAAAGCTCGTCATTTATCGCTACAATGGCGATCCCAGCGTGGACGAAGTCGTGCCAGACCCAAGTGGAACTTTGCGCCTTCACTGGGAAGGGGAGATCGTGAACAGGAATAGAAAGCGATGGAAGGTGTATGTCGTCCGCAACGACACAAACTTGACCGGGTCCAGAGATCCGATCCTTGTTCACCGCGTCTTCCTCACGGACAAATTCTGATCGGAATTCCGCGGTTCGATTCCTTCCATCCACGCCGGGGGAATTTGCTTTTAGTTTGCTCGATTACGAAACTTCCTGATCAGCACAGCGTCCGTTGTTTCTGTGCCGCGTGCAAGAGCGAGCCGTCCGTCGCGGGACCATTGAAAGTTGAATAGCCTGCCCGATGCGAAATGCGTCACGGGCGTCGCGGGACCGCCCGTTATGGGTTGCTGCCATACATTCCCCACACCATTCACATCGTTGATGAAAGAAACCGCGCGGCCATCGGGCGTCCATGCCAGCGGCGTATCAGAGTCAGATGTTTCGGGCTTAAGATCAAATTTAGATCGAATTTATATTAAGTCTATCTCCGTCGCTGATTACCGGGTGGAGCAGGCAGGCTGCGTGATCAGCTCTTCGATTTTCCGCAACCGCCTACCTCCATCCACAAACCGCCACGGTGAACGTCTGCAACACGCCAGGCATCCCGCTCGCAACAAGTCTCAGCCTTGCCAGCCGCCGCCCAGTGCGCTGTAGAGCTGCACAATCGTGAGTGCTTCGTTTTGCTGTGCAGCGACCAGGTTCAGTTGAGCGGCGTAAAGGTTCGAGTCATTCGTCAGCACTTCGAGGTAGCCGGTCGATCCACCCTGATAGCGGACACGCGCTAGGCGCACAGAATCTTCAGCAGCCGCAACGAGCAATTCCTGCTGCTCGCGAAAGGCGCGCTGCTTTTTCAGGGCAATGAGGGCCGTCGAAACATCGCGAAACGCCTGCTCAATGGTCTTCTGGTAGTTCAACACCATTTCCTGCTTGGTCTCCACAGAAAGTTGCAGTTGACCGCGCAGCTTACCTCCTTCAAAGATTGGCTGGGTGAGCGAACCGATGCCGTAAATGGTCTTTCCGGCTGTGCTGAAGATGCTCGGGAAGCTATCGCCGCCAACGCCCGCAGAAGCACTGATAGAGAGATTGGGGAAAAACTGGGCTCGCGCGACGCCAATCTGCGCGTTGGCTGCGATCAGAGTCGCTTCGGCCTGTTGAATATCGGGGCGTCGCTCAAGCAGCTGCGAAGGCAGACCGGTGGGCAGATCTTGCGGCGGAGGGATCAGCGCGTTGGGGTCGGTGTGGGCAACCGGCCCAGGATCCTGACCCAGCAGGAAGCTGAGTGAATTCTCCGACTGCTGAATCTGTTCTTCGAGTTGCGGAACCTGCGAGGTTGCTGTGTACAGCAGTTGTTCGGCCTGCCGCACATCCGAGAGCGGAACAGACCCGCCGCTCTCAAGAGTCTTCGTCAGGTTAAGAGAGTCCTGGCGCACCTTGATGGTCTGTTGCGTAATATCGAGCTGGCGATCGAGGGCGCGCAATTGGAAATAGAGCGTTGCCACCTGCTGCACAAGCGTCAGTCGCACTGCTCGCTGCGCCCACACCTGGCCGAGGAGCTGCGCGCGAGCAGCCTCTGTCTGGCGGCGATAAAGCCCCCAGAAATCCGGCGTCCAGGCAGCTGACAAACTGAACGAGCCATCCTCAAGAGGACTGCCGATCTGCTTACTGAGCGAAGATGGAAGGGCCGCTCCGATGGCTGTGCCACCGACGGAGATGGTTGGAAACTCTTGCGAACGTGCGATTTTTACCTGGGCCTGCTGCTCAAGGATGCGCTGCGCTGCAATGCGCACGTCGTAGTTGTTGGCCAGCGCTTTGGCAATCAGCTGCTGTAACTCCGGCTCCTGGTAAACGGCCGACCACTGCTCGTCGCCCAGAGACGTTGGCGCAGCTGACGAAACTGCGGTTCCGTCTGCGCCGCGGAAGGCAGGCGGCGCTGTGACGTTGGGGCGAGCATAGTTCGGCCCCACTTTGCAGCCTGCGAGCAACGTCATGCCGAGTAGCATGCACGACAGAGAAAGACATTTACGCTGAGTCGACTTAGTCAAGTTAGTCTCCCTCTGCTGCAACCGGCACGGGCGTCCCTGGCCCCGAGCCCGATTTCGGTGTGGGCTTGCAGTCCATTGTGGTTCCGGTGCCTCCGCGCACAAAGCGGTGGGATAAATACTCGACCACAGAAAAGGTTACCGGAATGAAAATGAGCCCGAGGACTGTTGATAGCGCGGTGCCGCCCACGACTACCGTGCCCAGGATGCGCCTTGCCACTGCACCGGATCCGCTGGCCACAGCGAGCGGAATGCAACCCACGATGAATGCCAGAGCGGTCATCACAATCGGACGAAAACGCAGACGCGCCGCGTTCAGAGCCGCTTCACAGATGCTTTGGCCCCCCTCGTAGTTCGTCTTCGCGAACTCCACAATGAGAATTGCATTCTTCGCAGACAATCCAATCAACATCACAAGGCCGATGGTCGCGAAAACGTCGTTCTCAAAGTGGCGCAGGTGTAGCGCGAGATATGCGCCGAGAATAGCAACCGGCGTGCTCAGCAGCACGCTGAAGGGCAGCGTCCAGCTCTCGTAAAGTCCCGCAAGAATGAGGAAGACGAATGAGAGCGACAGGCCGAAAACCGCCCACGACGGGACGCCCTTTTCTGCAACTTGCTCCTGGTAAGACATGCCCGAGTAATCGAATCCTGCGCCGGATGGCATGGTTTGATGAAAGACTTCTTCCAGCGCTTTGCGAACCTGGCCAGAACTATAGCCCGGAGCTCCAGTGATGTTGATTTGCGCGGCATTGAATTCGTTGAAGCGGTAAATGAATTCCGGCCCCGTGATTTGCTTGACATGCACCAGGGATCCGAGCGGAACCTGGCTGCCGTTGCCGCTGCGTACATAGAACTGATTGATGTTGTCGATACTGGTGCGCGAAGTTCCTTCCGCCTCAACGAAGGTCTGCCATTGCCGTCCGAAGCGGTTGAAGTAGTTCACCAGATAGCCGCCCATGAAGGTCTGCATCGTGGTGTAGATGTTTGTGAGGTCAACCTGTTGCTGCAGCGCCTTCTCTCGATCGACATCGGCGTAGAGTTGCGGCACAGCGGGCTGGTACGAGGGGATTGCCGCGGCAATCTCTGGCCGCTTTGAGAGAGCGCCGAGAAATCCGAATACATTCTTGGTCAGCGTCGTCGGATCATCGACACCGGATCGATCCTCAAGAATCATCGTCACGCCACCAGAGGTTCCAAGGCCGGGGATGGAAGGCGGTGGGAAGGCAAATGCAATACCGTCCGGATTCATGGCGAGTCGCTTCTGCAGATTGCTTTGGATGTACTCAAGCTGCTCCTGTTTGCTCTTGCGCACTTCCCACGGCTTGAGCGCAACGAAGAAGAATCCTGAGTTCGTGCTCTGTACCTGCGTGAGCAGCGAAAAATCCGTGACAGCGATGACGCCCTCGACGCCCGCGGTCTTCAGCAAGGCATCGGTAATTCTCTGCTGCGCAGCATCCGTGCGTTGCGCCGAGCTGCTGTCGGGCAACTGCAGCGCGAGGAACATGTAACCCTGATCTTCGGTCGGTATAAAGCCGCCGGGAAGGCTGCGTCCGAGAAAAACTGCAAGGACGGCAACGACAACAAGCGCAACCATTGCGATGGAAGACTTATGAATGAGGACGTTCGAGGTGCGTACAAAGCCATCGGTTGTTCGCCCGAAAAACCTGTTGAATACATTGAATGGCTTGCGCAACAGCCCCTTTTTGCTCTTTTCCGTTCGCGGCTTGAGCAGAAGTGCCGCCAGTGCCGGCGAAAGGGTGAGGGCGTTGAAGGCAGAAATCAAAACAGATATAGCAATGGTGACCGCAAACTGCTGGTAAAGCCTGCCGGTAATTCCCGGAATAGCGGCGGTGGGAATGAAGACAGCCGCGAGAATAAGTGCGATGGCAACCACAGGGCCGCCAACCTCAGACATGGCCTTTTCTGTCGCGGCCTTCGGTTCCATCCCCTCTTCAATGTGGTGCTCCACTGCCTCAACCACGATGATGGCGTCGTCGACCACAAGGCCGATGGCAAGTACGAGCCCGAAGAGCGAGAGCGTATTGATGGAGAAACCGAGTGCAGGAAAGATGATGAACGTGCCAATGAGCGAGACCGGCACAGCCAGAAGCGGAATCACCGTGGCTCGCCAGCCTTGCAGGAAGACGAAGACCACCAGGACAACCAGCCCCAGGGCCTCAAGCAGCGTGTAGACAATCTCACGAATGCCTGCAGTCACGGCCTTGGTCGTGTCGAGCGGAATACTGTAGTTGATGCTCGGCGGGAACGTCGCCGAGAGTTCCTTCATGCGCGCACGCACGGCCGCTGCCGTCTGCACGGCATTGGAACCCGGCAACTGGTAGATTGCCATCACGCCTGCCGGAGCCTGGTTGTAGCGAGCCGAGAGACCGTACTGCTGATCGCCGAGTTCGATGCGCGCAACATCGCGCAAATGCAGAATCGATCCGTCGGCATTGGCGCGAAGAATGATGTTGCCAAACTCCTCAGGCCGCACCAGTCGCCCCTGCGTGCGTACTGTGTAGGTAAACTGCTGGCCCTTCGGAATGGGTTCAGCGCCGATTTGTCCCGCCGGGTTCACGGCGTTCTGCGCCTGGATCGCGGAAATGACTTCGGTCGCAGTTATTCCAAGCTGGGCCAGCTTGTCAGGCTGGACCCAAACGCGCATCGCGTATTGTCCGCCAAAGGTCTGCACACGCGATACGCCTTTCACACGCGCCAGCTGATCCTGAACGTTGATGATGGCGAAGTTGGTCAGGAAGTCTGCATCGTGCTGGCCGCCCGGCGAGTTGACGGCCACGAGCATCAACGGCGATGTGAGCGCCTTTTGAACAGTCAGTCCAGCCTCAGTCACTTGCTGCGGCAATTGCGACTGAGTCTGGTCAACACGCAGCTGCGAAAGCACCTGGTCGATGTTGGGATCGGTCTTAACGTCGAAGTCGATGAAGATCTGTGTAATGCCATTGTTGGCGCTGACCGAGTCCATATAGATCATGTTGTCCACACCGTTCATCTGCTGCTCGATCGGTGTGGCCACGGCCTGCGAAAGGGTCTTGGCATCCGCGCCCGGATACGTCGCGGTTACCAGGATCTCCGGCGGAACAATATCCGGATACTGCGACGTCGGCAGCGTCAGCATCGACACTGTGCCCACGACAACCGTAATGATCGCAATCACGATCGCGACGATAGGCCTGCGAATGAAGAATTTTGACATCGTTTATCTCCCGGCCGACTGGGGCACGGTCGACGCTTGACTGCTTTGCGGCGCCACCGCCTGCGGGCTCACAACGGCGCCCTCGCGCAGCTTTTGAAGGTTGTCGATGATGACTCTAGCATTGGCCGGGAGACCGCTGTTCACGATCCAATCGCTGCCGTACTGCGGCCCAAGCGTCACGTTGGCGATGTGGACTTTGTTGTCCTGGGTCACGGTATAAACCTGCTGCAAGCCCTGAAACTCCACGACCGCGGCTTGCGGAACAAGAATGGCATTGTGTCGAATCTGCGTGTTGGCTTTCACGCGGCCAAACTGCCCTGGCCGCAGAATATTGTTGGGGTTGGGAAATGCCGCGGCGATGCGGATTGCTCCTGTCTGCGCATTGACTTGGCGATCAACGAACGCAATGTGGCCTTTGGCTGGATATTGATCCCCATTGGAGAGAGTCAAGGCAAGCGGAACATTCGCTGCTGCTTTGAGCAGATCGCCATCCCCTTTGGCCGCCTGATGCGTGAGAGCCAGATATTCGCTGTCGCTAATGGAGAAGTAGACCTTGATGGGATTCAGTTGCGAAACGGACGTAAGCACCGATTGGGCGTTTACAAGGTTGCCCACCTGCACCGTGGCCTGGCCAGCCACGCCGGAGATGAGCGATCGAACCTGGCAAAAGCTCAGGTTCAGCTGCGCAGCCTCGACCGCCGCTTCCGCGGTCTTCACGTTGGCCTCTCCCTGGGCCTCTTGTTGAATCTCGGTGTCGAGCTGGCTGCGCGCAATGGCATGTGCTTCCGACAAAGGCGTGTCGCGCTTAACGTTGATCTCAGCAAGCGCGAGTTGCGCCTTTGCTTGCCCCAGTTGTCCTTCTGCCTGGTCGAGAACTGCCTGGAAGGGACGAGGATCAATCTCGAAAAGAACTTGATCCTTGGCGACTTGCGATCCTTCTTTATACAGCTGACGGATCAGATATCCCGACGCTTGTGGCTGAATCTGCGCGTTAACGAAGCCGTCCATTGTTCCAACCCATTCGCTCGCGACGCCAACATCGGCCGGCGCAATCTCGACTACGCTGACGGGCATGGGGGGCATCGAGGTAGAGTTCGCTGATACCGATTTATTGCTGCAACCCGAGAGAAAACCGGCTGTTATCAGTAGCAATACGGGAAGAAAAGGCGTACGCACACTTCGAGGGATGCGCACATTGTGCTGCATGTTCACAGTCATGTTGACCTCTCGCGATTTGCGAATGTTCTCTGTAAAGAACTCCTATGAGATGCCCGCAGATGCTTCGGGGAATGCAGGTTTTCCTTGGATGAAGCTCCGCGGGTGCTCGATTCATGAATTAACGGCGATTGCCCGGCGGCTGAAGCAAGTCATGATTGCGCACAGTCTGAACGACCCTATGGCACAAGACTTCTCTGGTGCCCCCCGGCGCAGCTTTTCGACATGCAGTCGCAACCTTGATAAATACGTCTTGACAGATTCCCTTCTTCTCTCTACTCTCCCCTTAGACATTTATGGGACAGATCGCGGACACCGGCGAATTGATTCAGGGCACCCTCGAGATGCTTATCCTCAAAGCTCTCCTGCGCGGCCCCTTGCACGGCTATAGCGTGGCCGAGTGGATTCAGCAGACTTCGCAGCAAATGTTAAAGGTGGAAGAAGGCGCGCTCTACCCTGCCCTTCACCGCATGGAACTGCGCGGCATGCTCAAGTCCCAATGGGGCACTTCAGACAACAATCGTCGTGCCAAGTTTTACGAACTCACCGCCGAAGGCCAAAAACGCCTGCACGTCGAATCGCAGCGCTGGGCGCGGCTATCTTCGGCGGTCGCCTTCGTCATGCAGGCATCCTAAGGCTCGGAAGGGAGCACCATGGCACAGAATCTGCACGAGTTTCTCCTTCGCCTGAAAGCGCTCTTTCACAAGCACCGCCTCGATCGCGACATGGCCGATGAGCTCGCCTTCCACCAGGCCATGCTGCAAAAAAGGCTCGTGGAACAAGGCGTCCCGCGGCCCGACATCGACGCCGCAACGCGCCGTGCCTTTGGCAATCCCAGTCGCTGGCACGAGCGGCTGCGTGAGTTATGGCAGTTTCGCACCCTCGAAAATCTTGCGCGCGACACGAGCTTCTCCTTCCGCATCCTGCGCAAGTCTCCAGGATTCACCTTCGTCGCGCTGATGACGCTCGCTCTCGGCGTGGGCGCCAACACCACAGTTTTTTCCATGATCGACGGTCTTCTGCTGCGCCCGCTCTCTGTTCCTGACAGCGGCCGGCTGGCTACTCTCGGAATCTACGTGGTCGACTCGCCCACGTATTACAGCTTTTCCGTGCCACTCTTCCGCGGTCTGGAACACCGCCGCGAATCCTTTGAGCAGGTCTTCGCTTTTGGCAGCCGCACTTTCCAGGTGCGCGGCACAAGCGGTACCGAAAGCGTGGACGGTCAGCTCGTGAGTGGAGATTTTTTCAGCACGCTCCAGATTCCGCCACTGCTCGGCCGCACACTCACCCCCATCGACGACCAGAAAGGCGGCAACCCCGCAGGCTTCGGCGTGGTCATCAGCGAATCATTTTGGCAGCGCTGGTTCAATCGCGCTCCCAACGTCATCGGACAGAAGCTCGAGTTCGATAACACCGTCTTCACGGTGGTAGGCGTGATGCCTAAGCGCTTTATAGGAGCCGATCCTCTCGCCCGGCCCAATATTTTCGCGCCCCTTGCAGCCGAGCCTGTCCTCGATGGCGCCCACAACCTGACCGATGCAGGAATTCATGCCTGGTGGCTCACCGTCATGGGTCGCATGCAGCCCGCAGTCACACTTTTGCAGGCGAACGCGCAGGTTGCTGCCAGCACCAGCGCCGTCCTCCACGGGCTGGCCAGTCCCGAAGATCTAGCCCATCTCGAAGAGCGCCGCATGCATTTTCTTGCCGAGAACGGATCGGCCGGGTTCACCTACGTGCGCACGGTGTTCCGCAAACCGCTCATGGCGGTATTCGCCATGTGCGGCGGCATCCTGCTGCTGGCCTGCCTGAACCTTGCCAGTCTTCTCATGGCGCGCGGCGCCGCCCGCCAGCCCGAACTGGCCACTCGCCTCGCCCTCGGAGCCACACGGCGCCGGCTCATGCAGCAGCTGCTGATTGAAAGCCTGCTCATCGCCCTCATGGGCACCGCCGCCGGCCTTGCCGTCGCCCCCATGGTGAGTAAATCCCTCACGGTAATGTTGCTTGCCGGCCAGGGAAATCAACAGGTGGATACTTCTCTGGATATCCGCGTCTTCGCCTTTGCCGCACTGGCCTCCATCGTCGCCGCGCTCCTGGTCGGCCTTCTACCCGCGCTGCAGGCCACCTCCAAAGGCCTCAACGAGCAAATCAAGAGCGGACAGCACACCACCCAGGCACACGAGCACCGGCGCGTCCTTCCCAAAATCATGATGGCCGGCGAAGTCGCCCTCGCCCTCATGCTCGTCGTCGGCGCGGGCCTGCTCGCGTCCAGCCTCGTGCGCCTCTATCGATCCGGAGTCGGCTTCGATCCCAAAGGCCTCGACAACATCTCGTTCAGCCTGGACAAGCTGCCGCTTAAAGGCGACGCGGTCCTGCAGTTCTACCGGCAGTTGGAAGATGGACTTCGCCGCCAGCCCGGCGTGGCCAGCGTCAGCTTCGCCCGCATGGTTCCCTTCAGCCATTTTGTCTGGGACGACGATCTCGCCGTAAGCACAGCCAAGCCCGTGCATGCCTACTTTAACCAGGTCGGCCCCGATTACTTTCAGACCATGCGCATCCCGATCTTCACGGGCCGCGACTTTAACTGGTCAGACACTGCCTCTACCGGCCTGAAGGTGATTTTGAACCAGGCCGCGGCCAAGGGCCTTTTCCCCAATCGCAGCCCACTCGGTCAAATCATCATCGACGTGAACAGCAAGCCTGTTGTTCGATACGAGGTTATCGGCGTGGTCGGCGACGCCAAGTACGAAGACCTGCGCACCACAGCCCCGGCCACTGCCTATCTCCCCATGACGCAGGACGACGGCAACCAGGGTCCAAGCTACAATGCCGTCATCCGGACCAATGGACTTCCCGGGCCGCTTGCCAATGCTGCCCGCGCTTTGGCCCAGGGCCTGGAGCCCGCGATTCCTGCGCCGATGCTCACGCCTATGGAGCGCACGGTCGACGAATCTCTCAGCGCCGAGCGCACCATGGCCTTGCTTGCTTTCTTCTTCGCCGCATGTG
>Ga0182030_10008239_pt1 | contig 21630 bp, 22 predicted proteins | sample 812S3MmetaG_FD_121299 | JGI IMG/M metagenome (GOLD analysis project Ga0182030, IMG submission 121299) | Permafrost microbial communities from Stordalen Mire, Sweden - 812S3M metaG (Illumina Assembly) | ecosystem: Environmental > Terrestrial > Soil > Wetlands > Permafrost | place: Sweden...
ATAGCGCGCCACACTGGCCTGCTTGCCGGTCTTATCCTTAAATTCCGGAATGTAATTGGGATTCGGCAGAAACCGCACATCGAATACCAGATCGCTTTCGGCGGGAACGCCGTGCCGGTAACCGAAGCTGTTCACTTGCACCAGCACGTCGGGAGCGCTGCGCGTCGCGCCGAACGTGCGGTGAACGGTCTCCCGCAGCTCGTGAACGTTGAACTTGCCCGTCTCGATGATCGGGTCAGCCAGTTTGCGAATGGGCTCCAGCAGCTCGCGCTCGCTCTTGATACTGGCCGCGACGCTGCGATGCGTGCCGAGCGGATGCGGACGGCGTGTCTCACTGAAGCGCCGGATCAGCGTGGCATCGTCGGCCTCCAGGAAAATCAGCCGGGTGGCCACTTCCTTCTGGATCCTCTTGAAGAGCGCCGGGAAGCGCCTCAGCGCCGTGCCTTCCCGAATATCGATGACCAGCGCGGCGCGCCGGATGTTGGGAGAATCTTTCGCCAGTTGCGCGAACTTCGGAAGCAGGTCGATCGGCAGGTTATCGACCGCGTAGTATCCAATATCTTCCAGCGCTTTGAGAACGGTGCCTTTGCCCGAGCCGCTCAGACCGGTAATGATCACCAGTTCCGTGCGAGCCGCGCTGGACTTCTTGCTCATCTCGTAAAAAGTGTCGAACAGGTTCGCCTTCGGACAGAGCCGCTGGCCCCGTCCTCCACGCCGATTCAGGCCTCGACCAAATCGAAATGCCCGTCCTTACGCCGCAGTAATACTGATACGCCGTCGCGATCGGAATCCCGATAGACGAGATAACTCCGTCCGTCTTCCATTTCGATCAGCGCCTCGTCCACGGTCAGCGGCTTGCGCTTCTCGTGTTGCGTCACGCGATAAATTCGCGACACGGATTCGCCGCGGACGGCTTCCGTTTTCTCGACGGGGGAAGAGGCAGCGCCGCGTCCCTTGCGCGATTTCGCGCGCCACTTGCCCTGTTGTTTGGCAACTTGCTTTCCCGCCTTATCCACCGCCTGGCTCAGGGACGTGAACAGATCCGCGTGCGACCCGAGCCCGACCATCTGATGTCCCATGTAGTGCAGCGTGATTTCGGCGTTGTGAAGATGGCGTTCCGCCGTGACCACGACATGTGCTTCTTTCTCGCCCGCCGGCCCATCCAGCATCTTGGCCAGCTTGGCAAGCTTTACGTCGAGCTTCTCTTGCTCCTTGGCAGGCAAGCCCTTCTTGATACCGCGATAGTTAATATTCATTCGTGAATTAACGGCTCCAACTTATTTGCGAACTCTGCGCTGATGCGTCGACGGGATGCGCATATCCTCGCGATATTTCGCGACGGTGCGGCGCGTGACATCGATTCCCTCGGCCTGCAGGCGTTCGGTGATCTGCTCGTCGGTGAGCGGATGAGCGGGGTCTTCTTCCTCGATCATCTTCTTCACCCTGCGTTTCAAGATCAAGAGCGGCGTGGCGCTTCCCGACGGCCCCTGCACCGCCTCCGAGAAGAAGTAGCGCAATTCGAAGACGCCTTGCGGCGTGTGCGCGTACTTGCTCGAAACGGCGCGGCTCACCGTAGAGGGATGCACGCCAATTTCCTCGGCGATTTCCTTGATCATCATCGGCTTCAGGAAATCGATTCCCAATTCCAGAAACTCGCCCTGGCGGCGGACAATCGACTGGCAAACCTTGAGGATGGTATGTTTGCGCTGTTCGATATTCTTCATCAACTGGATCGCGCTGGCGTAACGTTCCTTGACGTAATTGCGCACATCCTTATCCGGCTCCTGATCGCGATCGAGCATCTTGCGATATTGCGGATTCAGCCGCAATACGGGCAGATCCTCATCATTGATCTGAATCAGGTAGTCGTCGCCGTCTTTGGTGATGTAGACGTCCGGCTCTACTTGTCGAGCGCCGGGACCGGAGAAGCGCAGCCCGGGACGCGGCTCCAAATGCCGGATCACGTTGAGCGCGATGTCGATATGCTCCTGCGGGCGATGCATTGCGCGCGCGAGTTCGCGAAACTGTTTGAGCTCGACCATTTTCAAATGATCGGCCACAATCTTCCACGCCACGCCGCCGGTTGCGTTGCGGCTCTCCAATTGCAGCAGCAGGCATTCGCGCAAATCCGCGGCGCCGACCCCGGCCGGGTCCAGGGTGTGGACCACGCGCAGAGCTTCGGCGACGTCCTCCGCCGTGTGCCCTTCGGAAGCCGCGATCTCCTCCGGTGTGAGCGTCAGATAGCCGTTTTCGTCCAGGTTGCCAACCACGCTTTCGGCGGCATCGCGAACCCCTTCGCTTAAGACGACAAGCGCGAGCTGCGAATGCAGGTGATCGCTCAGCGTGACGGGCGAGGAAAGAAACGTTTCGAACGAAGGCTTTTCCGAGATCTCGGAGGCGGGACTCTTGTAGCCCGGGTCGAGATAGTCGTCGAAATACGAACCAAAGTCGATTTCGTCGAAAGGATCGGTCGCCTTCGGTTCTATCACTTCGGGAGCGTCTTGGGTTGCAAGATCGGGGGCGGACGCCGTTGCCGCCGCGGCGCCTTCCAGGAAAGAATTCGCTACGCCTTCGGAGTCGCCGGCTTCCGAATCTCCCCCGTCGATTTCGGGAGGCCCGGCCGTTACGTCAAGAATCGGTTGATCCGCCGGATCGGCCATACGCTCGGCTTCGAGCAGCGGTTGCAGCTCTTCGGGCGTCAGTTCCTCGCCGCCTTCGACGGCTTCGTCCAGGACAGGATTCTGCGCGACTTCGGCCGAAATCATCTCTTTCAATTCGAGACGATTCAGCTGGAGCAGACTGACCATCTGGACCAGTCCAGGGGTCAGGATCTGCTTCTGCGCAACTCTTACTTGCAGCCTCGGAGAGAGCGAGCCCATTGCTCCTTCCATCCTAGCATTGGCAAGGCCCGTGCCTACGGATTGTTCCGAGGTTCGGCGGGCGCAGGGAGGGGAAAGCGGCGACTTGGGAACCGCGAATGCCGGAATGAGCGGGCCGTGCGCAGCGGGATCTCGGCATCCTACGCCGTTCTGCGGGATCTATCGCCCATGGCGCGTTCTGAGTAACAATGTAATCATGCAGCAAGCCATCACGCGCGACCCGGAAGTGATGCATGGAACACCGGTTTTTCGCGGCACTCGTGTTCCCGTTCAAACTCTGTTCGACTATATCGAGAACGGTGATTCGCTCGACGAATTTCTGGAAGGCTTCCCCACGATCAGCCGCGAACTTGCGGTGCAGGTCTTGGAGGAATGCAAAGAACTGCGTCTGGCGCGAATCTGATGCGCGGTTTGCGCCATGAAGATCCTGTTAGATGGGGGCGAAGGAATCTCAGTGACTAACACGAGTCTTGACGGCCCAACTGTACGATTCGGGGTATCGCGCAATGACCTCAGACCACTTCGCGCTGGGGCATAGCGTCTCGAACTCGAAATTGTTAGCTTCCAGAAGGCCGAGAGTCCTCGGGTAGCGGGCACGGAAAACCTTCAGTGTGTTCGCGTGTTTCTGGCGAACTCTTTCGTCCGGATGAAACGCGGCGAAGCGGCTGAGTTCCCGGAGGAAGAGGAGTTCGGGCACGAGAACGTATATAAGGTCTGTACCTTCGAGCTCAAATCGGTCGATCACTCCGCCCCATAAATCCTCGGCCGTGTTCAGGGCCTGAGTAATGAAGACGAAGTTGTGAAAATCGTCGAACGGAACACTCTTGAAGATGTCGCTGTCGGGAACAAGCGACCGTTCCATGAACAGACCGACCGCCGGAAGGGTCTTCTCGGCGCGGTATGCCCGCACGAGCGCGGGACCGAAAAAGCAGGGGATACCGTTCAGTTCGTAGTGGGTGAACTGCCCGCGCACGAGGATGGCGCGAAAGAAAACTCCCTTGCCAGTTAGGCGCCTCTGGAGATCTTGGGCGAATTCGCATAAGTAGGTGACGAGGTAGGCTCGATCCCTCGGAATATCTCCGCCTTCCACGTTGTACACAAGGACCGTATCGGAGAAGACAATTACTTGAAACGATGGATGATCGTGAACATGTAAGCTCGCGATCACTTCGTACAGGTCCTCGATCCTTGCAAAGCCCTCGTCGATCAGAGCTGAAAAGCCGAGAACGTCAATATACAGCAGATAGCGATCAGCCATAAATCAAAGCTCCTCGAAACTCGCGTAGCGGAGGGAACACTGGCCACGCTGGCGACTTTTTCCGGACCGACCCCCTACGAAAAGAAAATCCGCCACGTCGTGACGGTCAGCGCATGCGTCACCATCGACGCTCGAATGCTCCTCGCCTGCCGGAACGCCGGGCGCAGAAATCAAAGCGCCCGCGGCGGAACAATAGCGGTGGTACTTTAGAGACATGGTGGACATGGCGCTACTGGAGACCCTGGAACTGCTAACCCCCGCCGAGCAGAAGGCAATCCTTGCGATTGCCGAATATCTGAAAAATAGGCGTGCCGACGGCGCCGACGCGCGTGTGCTCACCGAGGCGTTGCTCGCGGAACTGCCGACGGGCGAGCCCCGCTTCAGTTCTCCGGACGAGGGCCTATCCCCAGCCCGAAGAGCTGCCCGCCGCTTTATGCGGGAAAATCCCACCCTGATGCGCTTGCTGGCCCAATAGGTCGGCAGTGAGCGGCAACTACCTGACCCTCGACGATGTCCTGGGCATCCATCAAGACTCAATCGAAGCGTTCGGCGGCAGCAACGGTATCCGCGATAGCGGCGGGCTGGAAGCGGCGGTGACGCGACCGCAGAGCGGCTACTATCCCGATGTGATTGCGGAAGCCGCCGCGCTGTGGGAGTCATTGTCGCAAAATCATCCTTTTATCGATGGCAATAAGCGCACTGCGATTGCTTCGATGGCGGCGCATCTGGGAATGAACGGATTTTGGCTGCGGCCGGAACAATTGGAAGCATACCGCTTCATGATGGATCTGTATGCGACAGGACGGTTTCGGATGCCGGAACTGGAAGCGTGGCTCCGGGCTCGCGAGATCACTGCGGAATGAAGCTGGGCCGACTTTCCCCAATAGGCCTCCTAGGAAAAGAAAATTCGCCACGTGGTCACAGTCAACGCGTGCGTCACCATTGACGCTCGGATGCTCCTCGCCTGCCGGAACGCAAGACCATAAAAGATACCGGCCACTCCCGCGAGTGCGGCGAAACGCCAGTTGGGGAACTTCGCGAACCACAGATGCACCGAGCCGAACAGCGCCGACGCCAGGATCAGCGCCGCCCATTGGTTCTTCAGCCATTCCTCGAGCCAGCGCTGCAGCAATCCGCGAAAAAAGAATTCTTCGCCCAGCGCCAGCACCCACAGCACGCCGAAAAACGTAGCGACTGTCGCGAGCGGGAGTCTCTCCCAACCGTGGTAACGCAAGTGAGGGCGCGCGAATCCCAACACCCAGCCCAGTCCCGCAGCCACCGGCAAAAGCGCCAGGAAATATAAGGTCCCGATCTTCCACTCCGACGCCCGCGGCCAGAATCCGAAGCCGATGTCGCGCGAATGCCGCACGCTGATCATCGAGAACAATCCCGTGCGGAACCACATCAATTGCCCCAGCACCGTCAGCTGCAACTTCGGATAAGGATCGGCGTACTGATGCGGGATCACTTTGCTGAGCCACACCGCTGCCATCGCAATCAGGAAGAAAATATCTGCGACGGCCCGATGCGGAAGGATCACGTACCAGAAGGAAGCTCCGGCGGCTAGTGCCGTCAAGACGGCGAAGGCACGCCATTGAAACGTTCCGAACGCGAGCGCCGCCAGCGTGTACGGAATGACGGCGGCGGCGGTCAATCCGAGCGCCAAGACCCACGGCGCGAGCGTCTCCAGCCTGGCGCGGATTCGTTCCGATCCCAGCGAATAGTAGAACGAGATTTCCACCAGCACCGCCGGCAGCGCCGCAGCGGCCGTGCTCCAAGGAATGCCGCGAGCCTGTGCGTAGAGCAAGCCTGCCAGCGCTCCGGCCGCCCACAGGATGGGAAACGCGAGAAGCATGTCCGGGTTTCATCGTAGCATTTGATTATGAGCCGTTTCCCCGGTGTCGACTATCTACTGATCGATTCCCAACTTACCGAGCAGGAATTGCTGGTCCGCGAAACCGCGCGCCGATTTGCCGATGAGCAGATCCTGCCCGTCATCCGCGATTGCTTTCGCGACGGCCGCTTCCCGCGCGAGCTGATTCCAGAAATGGGCCGCCTCGGTTTCTTCGGCGCCAATCTTGAAGGCTATGGCTGCGCGGGAATGTCCAACGTGGAATACGGCCTCGTGATGCAGGAGCTCGAACGCGGCGATTCGGGCATCCGCAGCTTCGCCAGCGTTCAAGGTGCGCTCGTGATGTATCCGATCCTGACCTACGGCAGCGAGGAACAAAAACAACGCTGGCTGCCCGCACTGCAGTCCGGCGCGGCAATCGGTTGTTTCGGGCTGACCGAACCGGGCGCGGGATCGAATCCCGGAGCCATGACCACCCGGGCACATCGGGACGGCCCCGGCAATAACGGAGACTGGATTCTCAACGGTGAGAAAATGTGGATCACCAACGGCTCGGTCGCCGACGTGGCCCTTGTCTGGGCGAAAACCGACGACGGCGTCCGCGGATTTCTGGTCGAACGCGGGACCCCTGGATTTACAGCCTCCGAGATCCATGGCAAGCTCTCCATGCGTGCCTCCGTCACGGCGAGCCTCGCTTTCGCCGAATGCCGTATCCCACACTCCTCTATTCTGCCCGGCGCAGCCGGGCTCAAGGATGTTCTCGCCTGCCTGACGCAAGCACGCTACGGCATCGGATGGGGCGTGATCGGCGCCGCGATGGATTGCTACGAGACAGCCCGCTCCTATTCCGTCATTCGTAAGCAATTCGCAGGGAAGCCTATCGCATCCCACCAACTGGTGCAGGAAAAACTTGCGGGGATGATCACCGAGATCAGCAAGGCGCAGCTTCTCGCGCTGCACGTCGGACGCTTGAAGGATCAAGGGAAGGCCGACTTCGCCCATATATCGATGTTGAAGCGCAACAACACCGCGATGGCGCTCGATTGTGCCCGCATCTCGCGCGACTTGCTGGGCGCCAACGGCATCATGGACGAATATCCCCTGATGCGCCACCTATGCAACTTGGAAACCGTGAAAACCTATGAAGGCACCGATCACGTCCACGCGCTGGTCATCGGCCAAAGGGTCACGGGTATCGCGGCCTATGAATAATGCGAGCCCTCCCGCCGTGCTAATATGGACGAGGATTCCCTTCGCTGGGTGGTTCTATGGTTATTCTTCTCACAATTCTTCACGTCATCGTGTGTTTGTTTTTGGCGGTTGTCGTCCTGCTGCAGAGCGGCAAAGCGGCGGATTTGGCCGGAGCGTTTGGCGGCATGGGTTCACAGACGGTCTTCGGACCGCGTGGATCGGCGACCGTTTTGTCGAAGGCGACCACCTTGGCGGCGGCTCTCTTCATGGTGACGTCGCTGTCGCTTTCGATCATTTCGACCCGCAACGGCAAGGCTGGACCGGCGATCTTCGATAAGACGGTGAAAACCAACACCACGCAGAAGAGTGGGGGTCCCACGCAGACAACGATCCCCGTTCCTGCGGCAGCACCGGCGGTGCCCGCTGCTCCGGCGCCGGCTCAGAAGTAGGCGGTGGGACGATTTTTTCACACGCGGTCATGGCGGAATTGGCAGACGCACTAGCTTGAGGTGCTAGCGGGAGCAATCTCGTGGAGGTTCAAGTCCTCTTGACCGCACCAAATTTTCAGAGCCGATTCGGAATCCCGGATCGGCTTTTTGTTTTGCCGGCTCCGGTGTGCGGGGCCGCAGGGGGAGCGGAGTTTACGAACATGCATCGAAGATTCTTCCGAGCCTCCGCGATGGCTGCTCTTGTGCCGGTGCTGTTTTTCGCGCACATCGGAACCTGCGACGCCGCCTCAGTCGAGGCGGATCGCCTGTCGATCGGAGATCGCCTGCCGGAACTCCGGGGCGACTACCTCAGCGAGCGAAAAGCTCTTCTTCCGGATGACGCTTCGGGACGCGTCGCCTTGCTGATGCTCGGCTTCACCTACAAGTCGCGCTTCGCAGTGGAAGAATGGGGCAAACGCTTCCGCGCCGAGTTCCAGAAGAATCCGCAAATCACGTTTTACGAGATCCCGATGATCAGCGGCTTGGGCCGCGCCGCGAAATGGTTTATCGAAAGCGGCATGCGCCGCGGCACGCCGAAGGCCGATCACGAAAGGGTCATTACCGTCTATGGCGGCGCCGATCCGTGGAAGCAACGCTTGCAAGTGAAAACCGAGACGGAAGCGTATCTGATCTTGCTCGACCCCAAGGGCAACATCGCGTGGCTGCACTCCGGAACCGTCGACGACGCATCTTTCCACGAGCTTGCTGAGCAAGCTCGTAAGCTGATCGCCGCTCCCTAAAATTGCATCCGCAAAGTTGCATCCGCGGGCAACGGCCGGATGCGCTATTGACCGAAGGTAATATTCGTTTCCGCGCCGAACTTCTTATAGTTCCGGAAATCGATCACGTTGCGCGTGCACTCACTGGTTCCGCGGCGGCAACTGAGCGCCTCGGAGTGTACCGGCAGCAGATACTTGGAATCGCCGATCAAGACGAAATCGTAATCGATGGCGGACTCCACCGTATCCAATGGAAATCCGCGTGGGATTTTTTCCGCGGCGATCTCGATGCGCAGCACGCGTGACGTCGCTTTATCAATCCAGATCGTCCCCGTGTATCCCGGCGAATATGATTCCGATACCGCATGAATATCCCAATGCGAGTTTCGTTGCTCCACCGTGAAATCGTAACGGTAGGCCGCGCGATTCACGATCGACGTGGTCCGCTTGCCGTGAAAATCGGCGTCGGTATCCGGGGACAGGATATCCTGCTGCATGCTGGAGAATTCACCCGTCGACCACGCACCCGTCTTCTCGATCGCTTCCTTGGTCGGCTTTCCATTGATGAGCACGTTCCGGTAGCTCTCTTTGCCGTCTTCGGAAACTACATCGGTGGTCACCGTGTCGAGCGCCTGCCACGACGTGCGGCCCCCTCCGCGCGACGTGCCCGTCGCGTAACGCGTCGTGAACTGCTTCACCACGTAGTTCGGCAATGTCTCGCTGAAGGAGAACGCCTCCTCGCGCGCCTGCGCAACGATCGGATCTTCATCGCCGATCTGCGAATACTGGCGGCCGCGTCCCGAGGGACCTTCTACCACCACTGGAGCGTCTGGCAAACGCGTCACTCCATTCACGTCCTCCGCATGCAGGCTGGGCCGCGCATCCGCGATCGTCGTCGAGCCGGTGTCGGAATTAGAAGAAGTTGAATTAGACGAAGACGAATTCGCGCGCGGCTGTGTTCTGCGTTGCAGCGTCGGCTGTCCCGGATCGTCCGCATCCCGGGGCGGGGGCGGTGGAGCAACCGTCGTTGAGGTTGTGGAGGAAGAAGATGCCGAAGGCCGCACCAGCACCGGCCTGTTCGAAGAATCCGAATTCGAAGCCGACGGATTCGACGTCGCTGATCCTGTATTTGACGATGCTGCATTCGATGACGATGCCGAATCGGACGAATCCCTCGGCGCCGCGCGCTTCAGTTTCGGACGGTCGTCGTCGCTGCTATCGCTGTTGGTCGAACTCGAGCTTGTGTTCGATGACGGGCTTTCCCGCCGCGATGTAGTCGACGCGGGGCTGGAGTTCGCCGTGTTCATCAACGCGACCTTCGCCGCCCGATAGTTACCGTTGTCGTCCTGGGTCACGTCGACGCTGACCTGGTCGCCTTCTTGAAAATCGGTCCGTTTCAAATTCCCCGGAGGACGGCTGGCGCCGCCGGAATCCGCGTCTCTTTCGGATTTGTAGTAGCGCGTCGTGCTCAACAGCGTAAACGTGACCGAGCGGTGGTCGTCGGAGTCGATCGTCAAATCGTTCGTGGAGATCTTGCGCACCGTGCCCACGAAGTTCTGCGTCGGCTGTGCGTCCTGATTGGTGCGCGTCCTGCGCCCTGGCATTGGGAAAGGAATTCCTCCTCCTCCGCCCTGTGGATACTGTCCCGGATACTGGCCGCCCGGGTATTGACCTGGATACCCGATCTGGCCGAGACCGCACTCGGCTGCCAGCAGCAGAAGAATCAGCGAAGACATTAGAGTATTCATACGCCGCCAATCTCGCAAAGAGCCAAAGCTCTACTTGCTCAAAGTATACCCCGTAAGATTCTCCACTACCAGGGATTCATACGGCGCCCTCGACGCTTCCCTGCAAGAACACGAAGGCGCCGAGCTTGACTTCATCCCGCCGATTCGACATAATCCCCGCCATGGACAAAAGCAAAGATTTGCAAGATCAGAGTCTTGTTGGTGTGAGCTCCCGGCGCGCTTTTCTGGGAGGCATCGGAGCCGCAGGGCTCGCGTCGCTGTTCCCCCGCTTCGCCGAGGCGCAGGGCGGTGGGCCTCGCCGCATCGACGTACATCATCATTTCACGCCGCCCGCCTATCTGGAATACACACGCACTTATAACGTAGGAGCCGCCGGTGCAGGCGGTCGCGGAGGAGCAGCCGCGGCGGGAGCGGGTCGTGGTCCCACGACGCCCGAAGCCTTGGGAGGCCGCGGCGGCAGCGCCTATCCTGGCTGGAAGCTCGAAGAAGATCTCGATGACATGGACAAGTTCGGAACCCAAACCGCGATTCTTTCGCTCACCACGCCCGGCTTGTGGTTTGGTCCGCAAGGCCCGCAGCGCAAGGTGATCCGCGAGAGCAACGAATTCGCCGCGCGCCTAGGCGTCGATCACAAGGGACGCTTCGGCAGCTTCGCGTCGATTTATCCTCCCGATACCGACGGCGCTCTCAAAGAGGCGGCCTACGCGTTCGATACGCTGAAGGCCGACGGCATCGCGCTGTATAGCGATTATCGCGACAGATGGCTGGGCCACGCGTCGTTCGATCCGGTCTATGAGGAATTGAATCGCCGCAATGCGGTGGTCTACGTGCATCCCATTGAAGCCGCGTGCTGCATGAACCTGGTGCAGGACGTCGGCGACACCGTCATCGAATACGGAGCCGACACCACGCGTACCATCGCGAGCTTGATCTACAGCGGCTCGACCACGAAATTCCCCAATATCCGCTGGATTTTCTCGCACGGCGGCGGCATGATGCCGTACGTAATCGAGCGCTTCCTGGGCGGCAGCGCCGCCGAGCTCGTACCCGGAATCACGACAAAGGGTCAGGGCAACAATCCTCCAGCGAAGGTCCCGGGCGGAGTGCTGAAGGAATTGCAGAAGATGCACTATGACACCGCGCAGGCGTCGAATCCCGTGGCGATGCGCGCGCTGCGCACGGTTGTGCCCGTGACGCAAATCATGTTCGGAACCGACTACTGGTACCGCACCGCGGGCGAAACCGGCAAGGGACTGACCACCAGCAAGGTATTCAACGAGGCCGAGCTGAAAATGATCGACCGCGGCAACGTGGAGCGCATCTTGCCGAAATATAAAGGCATGTAGTTGAAATTGGAAATGGGTGGACCGACTGTGATATCGTCCACCCATGCATGCTTTCAGGTCGTCTGATATTCCGTCTCCTTCTCGCCGTGGATTTCTAGGTACGGCGGCCGCGGCCACCGGAGTCGCCGCACTTTTTCCCAGGCTCGCGGATTCTGCTGCCTCCGGCGACAACCCTCGTCGCATTGACGTCCACCATCACTTTGTTCCGCCCGCCTACGTGGCTTTCGCCAAGGCGCACAATCAGTCGCCGGGCCTGATGATGAAAGGCCGAACGTCGGGCGGGAACACAACCGTGCCCTGGGAGCTCGCCATCGACATGGAAGATATGGACAAGAACGGCACCGCCGTTTCGCTGATGTCCGTCACCACGCCGGGATTTTGGTTCGGAAACACCGACGACATCCGCAAGGTCACGCGCGAGTGCAATGAATACGGTGCGAAGTTGATTGCCGATCATCCGGGACGCTTCGGCAGCTTCGCGTCGGTTCATATTCCGGATATCGACGGCGCGTTGAAGGAGATCGAATATTCGCTCGATACGCTGAAGGCCGAAGGCATCGGCCTGTTTTCGAGCTATCGCGATAAGTGGCTGGGGCACGAGTCATTCGCACCGATCTATCAAGAACTAAATCGCCGTAAAGCGGTAGTTTTCGTGCATCCCATTACGGCGGCTTGTTGCACCAACCTGATCCCCGGTGTGATGGACACCATCATCGATTACGGCGCCGATACCGGGCGCGCCATCGCCAACGTGGTTTTCAATGGCACCACCACGAAATATCCCGACATCAAGTGGATTTTCTCGCACGGCGGCGGCGTGATGCCATTCGTGGTGGAGCGTTTCCTGGTCGGCACGCAAGCGGAAATCGTTCCGGGAATCATGACGAAGGGCCAGGACGGCATGGCTCCGAAAGCCGCGACCGCGGGCACGCTGGCGGAAGTCCGCAAGCTGCATTTCGATACCGCGCAAGCCTCGAACCCTGTGGCGATGGGCGCGCTGCGCAAGGTCGTGCCCGTGTCGCAGATTTTGTTCGGCACCGATTATTGGTATCGCACGGCGATGGAAACCGGACGCGGTCTCGTGACCAGCAAGGTATTCAACGCGGCGGAACTGAAGATGATCAATCGCGGCAACGCCGAACGCCTGCTGCCGAAGTTCAAGAGCTAAGCCGCAAGAGCTAAAGCGCAAAAGTAAAACGAAGACCCGAGCTTCCGTTCAAGCCTGCGTGCGTATATCCTAGGGAGAACCATGAATTCGCCGCTCGCAGCTTTTAAATTGAGGGCCCCGCGTAAATGCACCGTCTCGCGCCGTGACGTCCTGAAGACGTTCGCCGCAGCCCTGCCCCTCGGTGCGTTGCCGGCAGGCGCGCTCCTCGCACAAGAGGTCAATCGGAAGTCGGCCGCCAAGCGCGGACGCATCGACGTCCATTCGCACATGTCGTCGCCGTCCAATCCCCGCTCGGGATCCACGCGCAACTGGACGCCGGAAAAAGCCATCGCGGACATGGAGAAAAACGATATCGCCACGGCCATCGTCATGCCCGTGAACGCGATCCGCGAGGATCTGTGGACCGGCACCGAGAAAGCCCGCGGCCTGGTTCGCAACAACAACGAATACGGCGCGAAATTGGTGCGCGATTATCCAGGGCGCTTCGGACTTTACGCGGCGCTTCCGTTCATTGACGTGGAAGGCAGCCTGAAAGAAATCGCCTACGCTTACGACGTCCTGAAGACCGACGGCATTGGTCTTTGGCCAGATACGGGAGCCGACAAAAAATGGCTCGGACACACAGCCTTCGCGCCCATTTTCGACGAGCTGAACCGGCGCAAAGCGGTGGTTTTCATCCACGCGAATACTCCCGCCTGTTGCCACGATCTGGACCCCGGCGTGCCCGATTCCATGAGCGAGTACGATTTCGACATCACTCGCGCCGTCACCAGCCTGCTGATCAACGGGACGCTCTCGCGCTGTCCCGATATCAAATTCATCATTGCCCACTCCGGCGCCACCATTCCGATGCTGGCCGGCCGCATTAAGGATCGTGTTCCCAAGGTAGCGCAGGCGCGCATCCCCAACGGAACGTATTACGAGTTGAGGAAGCTGTACTACGAGATCGCGCACGCAAGCTTCCCGTGGTCGATGGCGGCTCTTCTGAAGTTTGCTCCCGTGCCCCAGATTTTGTTCGGCACCGACTATCCGATCGAGCGCATCGAAAGCACGATCGACGAATTACCGGCGTCAAATTTGTCGCCGGAAACCCTGCGGGCGATTGATCGCGAAAACGCGGAGCGCCTGTTCCCCAGATTTAAGGCATAGGTTTGGAAAATCACGGAAAAGGAATTTACGTCATGAACAACGATCTAAAAGTGCGCCTCTCGCGGCGCGAAGTTCTCGGCGGCATCGCCGCTCTGGGTGCGGGCGTCCTCGCGAGCGGCCAGCGAACCTTTGCCCAAGGCGGACAGCGCATCATCAATGTGCACCACCACCTGACGGCTCCCGCGTACGTGAAATTTCTGCAGGACAACAAAGTTCGCGATTTTCCGATCAAGTCCGAAGCGCAATGCATGGAGGACATGGACAAGGCCGGCGTGAGCGTGGCGATGTGCTCCACCATCGGACCCGGCATCTGGTTCGGCAGCATGGAAGACACGCGCCGCCTAGCGCGCGAGATCAACGAATACGCGGCGAAGCTGGTCTCGAATCATCCCGGACGGCTCGGGATGTTCACTATGCTCGCGCTGCCCGACGTCGACGGCAGCTTGAAAGAAATCGAGTACGGATTCGACAAGCTCAAGGCCGACGGCGTTTACATGTACACGAACTGGGGCGGCAAGGCGCTATACGGCGACAAGTATCTGGGCGACGTGGCGCTCGCTCCCATCTACGAAGAACTCAACCGCCGCAACGCGGTGATCTACACGCATCCCAAGGACGCCGCGTGTTGCGAAGCCGCCGTTCCGGGTGTGGCGGGTAGCACCATCGAATACACGATGGACACGGCGCGCACCATGGTCAGCCTGCTCTACAGCGGCACCGCCGCGAAGTATCCCAACATCCGCTGGATTTTCTCGCACGGCGGCGGAGCGCTTCCCGGGATGATCGGACGCCTGGGCGGTGCGCAAGTGAGCTACCTAGAAGATGGCGGCAAGCTGCGCGAGGGAGCTCCCGCGGCGCGCACCACCGCTGCCATGCCCAAGGGCGCGCTCGTCGAACTACAGAAATTTTTCTACGATACGTCCAGCGCCGTGAATCCGATCGGCGTCGGCGGCTTGCGCAAAATGGTGCCGCTGTCGCAGATCATGTTCGGCGGCGATTTCCCATTCGTGGTCAGCGCCGAACAAATTCACTTGCTCAAAGAGTGCCGCGTGTTCAGCGATGGCGAACTCCCGGCCATCTTCAGCGGCAATGCGATGCGCCTGTTCCCGAAATTCAACGCCTAAGCGGCGCGCAAAAAAAACAGAAGCCCGCGCCACCCCAAGGAGAAGGCAGCTCGGGCTTCCTGTGCACCTTCAAATTCCGCGACTAACTCCTGCGGAAGAAGGTATTTGGCACAACGGAGGGATCGTTCCACGCCTGATACATATAGGCAATACCGATGGCCACGCCGAGTAACAGCGTCACGATGGTCAGGATCTTTCCCCAACGATCGATGGCGTCAAGCTTACGCGCCAAGGTAACCTGTCCGGGGATCTGGCGTTGTTCTCCATCGGCAAGGTGGACGAGATCCTCTTCATTTGCCGAAATCAGTTTCCGGTAAAGAGCGAGGCCAAGTGTCGCCACTCCAAGAACTACCCAAATCATCACGATAGGTGTCATAAACTGAGGCTCCTTTCGATAACGACTAAAAGCAATTGAGAGTCCACACTGCTAACCCGCGCGGATCGCTGATTTTCAAGGCGTCATCGATTAAGTTCAAGCCGTTTACGAATCGCGCCGCCCACAACCTGGGGAATAATACGCAGCCTAGCGGTTTCAGGCTAGGCTAGACGGCGCAGCTACTGCCGGTAGACCGGGTTCGATTCCTTCCACTTGAGCAACTTCTGTTCGAACTCCACTTCGCGAGCCGCCGACCAGGACTTGAAAATATCCGGATTCACAAACAACATATGATCCTGCTTCAACTTGGCCATGCGTTCCAGCAGCGTCCCGGAGCTCTGGTTCAGCGTCCCCGACCACGCATAGGCGCCCGTTTCCAGGTAAATATCGACCGGCAGAAGCTTGCGGAACAATTCCAGCGTGTGGCGCACGCCCGCCTCGGTGATAAACGTATTGCGGCTCAAATCGTCCGGATACTCCCAGCAGCAGAATTCCAGTACGCGGTACTCATGGCCGTTTTCCTTCACTTTGTAAAAGAAGCTGGTGGGCGAGGCCGCGTGCCCCGGAGCCAAATACGCGGTGAACTGGAGCGGCCCGACCGTGACCACGTCGCCGTCGAATAACGCGCGATCCACATGCACCGGAGGATACGTCCCCCCGCCGCCCGCCGGAGGAGGCGTGTTGTTGGGAATCGACGTTCCAGGAGGCAGGCGTCCACCTTGCTCCAGATACGGGACTTCGGCAAAGCCGGCCATCACCTGCGCGCCGCTCCTCTTCTGCAGCTCCGCTGTGCCGCCGCATTGATCCTGATGGGCATGATTGACGACGATGACTTTGACGTCCTTCAGGTGAAAGCCCACGGCTTCGATGTTCTTCTCGATCTGATCGACGGTGTCGGGGAAAGCAGCCCCAAACAGGATGTGTCCTTTGGGAGAGGTCAGCAGATAGCTTTCGCCATTCTGCACGCCGACAAAATACAAATTGCCCATAATCTTGAAGGGCTCCGCCGGTGTCTTCATGTTCTTGATTTCGGCACGGATCCGCAGCGAGTCCGCCGCATACTTGGCGCCCCGCTCCGCATCGGCCGCCGTAAAGGGAGGCCTGGGCGTAATCGACTGCGCATGTAGCACCGCAGCAGCAGCAAGACTAAGGGGCAGCGCGATGAATAAGGATTTTCTCGTCATGTGTGCTTTCCTCCGCTACTTCGTCGCCCACTTCTGGGTAGCCTTCACTTTTGCCAGCTTTTCTTCGATTTCCACTTCGCGAGCCGCCGACAGAGCCTTGAAGATCTCGCGATTCACCCAGAATTTGGTATCGGTTTTCAGCTTCTCTCTACGCTCGGCCATGGTGCCCGAGGGCTGATTCAGAATGCCGGACCATCCATAAGCGCCGGTTTCCAGATAAATATCCACGGGCAGCATCTTGCGGAACAGTTCCAGGTTGTGGCGCACCCCGGATTCCGTGATGTAGGCGTTCGTCGTGATGTCATCCGGATATTCCCAGCAGCAGTATTCCAGCACGCGATAGTCTTTGCCACCATCGCGAACCGTATACAGCCAGCTTGCGGGTGAAGGACTGTGGCCCGGCGAAAGATACGCGGTCACTTTCAGCGGTCCCACGTTGATGACGTCGCCATCGAACAGCGCGCGATCTACTTTGACGGGAGGATATTGCTGTGTTCCCGCAAATTGCGCGTTGATTTTTTGCAAGCGCGTCGGCGGTCCCGGAGGAGGCGCGGGAGGACCATTGGCGGGCCTCGGGATACCGCCCGGCAACACGCCGCCATGCTCCAGGAACTGCACTTCGGCAAATCCGGTCATCACTTGCGCACCCGTCTTCTGCCGGAACCACGCGGCCGCGCCGGATTGATCGCCATGCGCGTGATTCAACAGGATCGCCTTGATGTCGGTCATCTTGAATCCCAGCGCTTCAATATTCCTCTGCACCAGATCGGCGGTATCGGCGAATCCGACGCCGAACAAAATGTGCCCTTGCGGCGAGGTCAGCAAATACACTTCGCCATTCTGCACGCCGACGAAATACAGATTGCCCATGATCTTGAAGGGATCGGCCGGACCCTTCGCCATGGTGATCTGCTCGCGCAGGTCGAGTGAAAGATTGACGAGCTTCTGGCCCATCTCGACGTCCTTCGCGGTAAAGGGCGGCTTGGGGGCTTGCGCGTGCGCGGCCAGAGCGCAGCCCACCAAACCGGCAACGAACAAATTTTGACGCATAAATCTCCTGCTGTGGGATTCTTGCCAGTACTCATGGCTATCACTTGCAAGCGCGTTCTGTCAACAAAAGCTCGGCGCGCGGAACTCCACCCAACGGCTCCGGCACGTGAGATTGGTACAATCACAAGCGCTCCATGCGGGCGCGCAGACTGGCAAATCAGTTTCGGCCCGTGAATTGCTACGCTTTTATTTACGCGCTTTTTGCCGCGCATGGATCACGGGTAGGCACGCAGGGGGTTATCGAAAATGATGTCGATCATGGAGTTTTGCAAGATGCTGGAAGCGAGCTCAGTAGGCGTGAGCATTCGTGAGTCGAGCGTACTATTCCCCGTGATCGAAGGTCTGCACGTTCTGGGGTTATCGATTTCCGTCGGCCTGATTCTGATCTCGGACTTGCGTCTTGCCGGTGTTCTGCTGATGAAGAGAACGGCCCGCGAGGTCTGGTCGAACTTCCTGCCCTGGCTCGTCCCCGGATTCATTCTCATGACGATCACAGGGGTGCTGCTATTCTGGTCGCATGCCTTCGCCGCATACAATAGCATCGCGTTCAGGGCCAAACTCGTCCTGCTCGTCCTGGCTGGCGTGAACGCCGCGGTTTACCATCTCACCGTGTATCGTCGGATGAACGATTGGGACACCGCCGATGTCCCGCCCGTGGGAGCTCGCTTTGCCGGATGGGCGTCGCTGGTTCTGTGGGTCTGCGTAATCACGATGGGCCGCGTGATGGCTTACACGTTCTAGGCCATTTTCTGAGTTAATGGGTGGGGCGGAGCTTCTGCTCCGCATGCCAGGCTTCCGCCTGGCATTAGCCCGAGCGGAAGCTCGGGCTGCGGGTCGGAAGACCCGCCCCACTACGCAGGCCTTCGCATCCCAGAAAATGGCGTAGACAATCTCGCCCGCCTTGCCCACACACCCGTCGGATGGCGTACACTTTCCTAGAGGCCAACTCTTCGAGTTTCAACTCCTGGAGCGCAAACCAGCATGCCCGCCATTTATCCTTTTTTTGAGTGGTGCGAGAAAAGTGCGCTCCACGATTTCATCTCCAACCACGAGGTCGGCTACCCCGCGCTCGAAACCTTTCATCTTTTTGGCTTAACACTGCTGCTGGGCACGCTGGTCATCCTGTGTTTGCGGCTCTTTGGCGTGATGCTGAAACAGCAGCCGGTGGCCGAACTGGCAGGGGATCTCAGCCCCTATCAAACTGCCGGGCTGTGTCTGATGCTGATCACAGGACCCTTGATGGTCGTCGCGACCGCGGTTCGCTGCTATGGAAACACGTCGTTCTGGATCAAGATGGCTCTGCTCGCCATTGCGCTGATTTTCCATTTCACGTACTTCCGTAAATTGGTGCGCAGGGATGACGCGAGCATCGCACCGGGCACAGGAAAGCTGGCCGCGGCCGTCGCTCTCATGTTGTGGTTCGGCGTCGGAATGGCCGGGCGTTCGATTGGATTTTTCGGCTAAGGCGATTTCGGAGTTTCCATAGGCCGGGATCTAAAGTCGAGCGCGTTGGGTTGAGCCCCATGCGTGAGCGTGGGGCTTAAGATCTTGATTGTGGAGGCCCCACGCTGACGCATGGGGCTCCATCCTCAAACCGTCTACACAAACTCAGAAAGTGGTCTAGTCTTCTTTCCTCTTACGCGAAGACCTCGCGCGGCCCCCTAGTTCTTCGGCTTCAGCGCAGCAACCGCGGGTTTGCTGAAGCGCGACGCGTCGATCGCCACGTTCGCCTGCACTTCGGTGAACGCGTTGTGCGATTGCCCGTTGGTCCAGGTGACCACCCACTTGTAGGGGATCTTCACGCCCGCGACGTCGCGGTAATCGGAATAGTCCACCTGAATCGGCAGCGTTCCGACCGCAGTTGGTTCGTAGCGCAACAAGCGCAGCAGTAAGCCGCTCTCCTGATCGAAGAAGAGTTTGAATCGCGTGCCTCCCGCTCCCTTGCCTTCGAGCGTCACCACGTCCGTGTCGTCAATCGAGGTCAGCGGGAAACCGGTTTTCCACCCCGTCAGCGCCTGCTTGATCCGCACGGGAATCGCCAGCTCGGCATCGAGTTTAGCGGCGTCCTGCTCATAACCCGGCAGATCCGTCAACAGGCGGACCGGCCTGTCGACCGAAGAGATCCAGCCGTTCTGCCCGTCGAACACGTCGGTGCTATCGCCGATCTGGATGTGCATCACCTGAGTGAGCTGGCCCGGAGCTTTGGCGTAAACCTCCATCGGTACCTTCAGGTGATTCGTGTCATAGCCGTCAAAAGTTCCCTTGCCGACGAAACTCTTCAGCGCAGCCAGCTTCTGCTGGCCGCCGACCGCCTGGATATACTTGTCGAGGATCTGTTCGGCGGTAGGTCCGGGGGCCGCTCCGGCCACCACCTCAACTTCGTTCGGATCCTCAGCAGCGACGCCATACTGCTCGGCAAGACTGGGGATTACCTTGGGGATTTCCGAGCCGTGGTGGCAGGTGTAGCAGGTCACCACGCGGCGTCCGCCGAAGTTGGTCTTATTCAGGTTGTTGACCATGGCGATCATGCCGCGGGCGATGCGCTTGCGCGGCACGTCGTCGGCGAAGTGACTCCAATCCTCCAGGCTTTCCACGGTGTGGCAAAACACGCAGTTCAGGCCGAGGGATGCCGCGAAGAACCCCATGGTATCCATGAATTCGTTCACCGGGATGCCCTTCAGCACCTGGACGTTTTTGAAAACCTGCTCGGCCATCAAGGGCTTCTCCTGCGCGGGAGTTTGGCCCCTAGCCGCTTGCAAACACATCACGCCGGCGATCGCGATTCCCGTCAGCCGGTTGGATGCTAACCTCATGTATTCTCCTTCTCCCGTGCCCCGCGCCAAGAACGTGGATCGCTCAGCCGGTAATTCTAGCATTTCAGAGTCCATCGAGGCCAGAATCGGGCTTGGACCGATTCTATAGTCACCAGCCCGGACGGCTCTGCCACACCCCCGACAGAATCAGGTTCCGACTTCGTCGGACGCGCCGCGGTGAAATAGGATCAGCGAGAGTTGTTGCGTTTTACAAAGGACCCTCTATGAGACACTAGAATCCACGAGAACCCGCTATGAGGTCCAATGCTCAGCGATGTGTCCTCTCCGCTTTGCTCGGGCTGGCGGCCTTCGGAACGGCAGACGCTCAAGTGAGACCTGCAACGGCTCCGGCGATGCCGCCGGACAGTTTTGTCACGGTGAACGGCGTTCGCTTGCAATATTTGGATTGGGGCGGAACGGGCGAAGCCCTTCTGTTCCTGACTTCCCTAGGGGGAACTGCCGCTGATTTTCAGCCCCTCGCAATTCACCTTACAGACAGTTTCCACGTTTTCGGTCTCACACGCCGGGGGCAGGGCAAATCGGAGAAGCCGGTAACCGGTTATGACACTGCAACGCTCACGCAGGACATCGTAGCTTTCCTCGACGCGAAAAGTATCAGCCGGGTCACTCTGGTCGGATACTCGCTGGCTGGAGACGAGTTGACCGAACTCGCGGGGACGCATCCGCAACGCGTCGCGAAGCTGGTATATCTCGACGCCGCCTACGATCTGGCGGAGAATGCCGAACTCGGGCGAAAGGCGCATTTGGACTTGCCCGCTCCGGCCGCGGACAAACCCACGCTGGAACTGATAGCCCGCTCAAATGAATATCGGCCGGACTACTCGCGCATTCAGGCGCCAGCACTGGGCTTCTTTGTGACCTATGATGACCCGCCCAAGAACGAGACCTTCGATGAAGAGACGAAAAAGAAACTGCTCGCGTGGTGGTTCGAGTATGGAAAACCGTATCGGAGGGAGCAGATCGAACGCTTCCAAAGCGGCGTCAGGAATTCAAGTGTAGTGGAACTGCACGGTACCACCCATGGTCGATTTGTGTTCGAGGAGAATCAGCAAGCCATTCTGATCCGCGAGATGCGCCGGTTCCTCGTTTCAGCCCAATAGCAAGGTCTCTTATCCCTAACCCGGCTCTGCGTCGAACGTCTCCCCTGTTCGTAGTTTGTCAATCTGTCCGGTTTGATTCACACGTGATCTGTCCGGTTAGGCGATTGCCGCTTGAGTTCCGCGTCGGCTTGCCGACGGGGGCTTTCTTGTTTTCGTCTTTGATA
>Ga0182030_10008240_pt1 | contig 21627 bp, 22 predicted proteins | sample 812S3MmetaG_FD_121299 | JGI IMG/M metagenome (GOLD analysis project Ga0182030, IMG submission 121299) | Permafrost microbial communities from Stordalen Mire, Sweden - 812S3M metaG (Illumina Assembly) | ecosystem: Environmental > Terrestrial > Soil > Wetlands > Permafrost | place: Sweden...
CTTCTCCGCCGCCTGCACCGCCGCCGCATCGCCCGCTTCCACCGCCTCGAGCAGCGGTTTGGAGGTCTCGATCAGGTGTTTTGCCGCCGCAGTGCGTTCGCTTTCCACGCCCTCGTGGTAGACGCGCATCAGCACGCTGCCGATCGTCTGGAGCACCGTCTTCGGGCATTCCGAGCCGCCTTCGCTCACTTCCGCCGCAAGCGACGCGCTCGCCGGGGCGCTGGACCCGCAGCCAGCCAGAATCGCGAGCATTGCCATGATCGCCAGCGCGCGCGCGGCAATTGAAAGCGATTTCACGGCTCGAACCATTCCCGCGCATCCTAAGCATGCGCTAATCGCCTCGTGAGACTCCTCTCCTGCGGGGCTCCAGTACGCTGGCACACGTGCCCACAGCGCTCATCACCGGTGCCTCCACCGGGATCGGACGAGCCACCGCGCTGCGGCTCGCGGCAGCCGGCTGGACGGTGCTGGCCGGTGTGCGCGACCCACAGGCCGGCGAGCAGCTCGTCGACGCCGCCGCGGGTGGGCGCGTGCTCGCGCTCACGCTCGATGTGACCGACCCCGAGCAGATCGCGCAGGCGGCCGAGCGCATCGCGAAGGAGGGCGGGCGGCTGGACGCGCTCGTCAACAACGCGGGAATCGCCATCGGCGGCCCGCTTGAGTTGATCGCCGAGGAGGACCTGCGCCGGCAGTTCGACGTCAACCTCTTCGGCCAGGTCGCCGTCACGCGGGCGCTGCTGGGAGCGCTCCGCCAGGCCAGGGGCAGGATCGTGTTCATCTCCTCCATCGGCGGTCGTGTGGCGATGGCCTACACCGCGCCCTACGCAGCCTCCAAGCACGCCATCGAGGCGATCGGCGACGCGCTGCGCGTGGAGCTGCGCAGCTCCGGGGTGCAGGTCGCCCTGGTGGAGCCTGGCTCTGTGGCCACGCCGATCTGGGACAAGGGCCGTGCCGACGCCGAGCTGGTGAGCGTGCCCGCGCACCTGCAGCAGTACTACGGCCACGTGCAGAAGGCGATGGACAAGACGCTGGAAGACACCGGCCGCCGGGGAGTGCCGCCCGAGCAGGTCGCCGAGACGATCTTCAAGGCTCTCACAGCCCGGCGCATGCACGCGCGCTACCTGATCGGCCGCGACGCCCGCGCGATGCTCGCCATCAAGCGCATCCTGCCCGCCAGGGCGTTCGACGCCGTCGCAAAGCGCGCGCTCGGCGTCTGAGACCGTCCAGACGCTGTTCAGCCGGCGGGCGGCGGATACACGGCCAGCCACGCAAACAGGCTGGTGGTGGCCGCCTGCGTCTGCAGCATCCCCGGTTCCGCGTCGATCGCCGGCAGCGTTTCGCCGTTCCACGACAGCAGGTAGAGGCCGGTGCCGTTCAGCGCGCGTGTCTGCGCGTCGCGGTCGTTGTCCGCCGCCATCGCATACAGCGTGCCATCGCCTTCCAGCGCGCCGAGCGCAAGCATCCACTGCAGGTAGATCGCGTCGTACTGCGGCGAGAAGTCCAGCAGGTAGCCGAAGCGGTGCAGGGCCGTCGCCTTCAGCTGCTGCGCCCGCGCGCACTCTGACGCGTCGCCCGTCAGGCCGCACAGCGTCGCCTGCGCAAAGATCAGCGGCGCCTCGATGTAGTCGATCGGCGTTTCGCTGATGTTGCTCGCCGCATACAGCCCGTTGGCTGCGCTGAAGCCACTACCGTTGGCCCACTGCAGGAACCTGTTCGCCTGCTGCAGGTCGTAGGGAGCGTGCGTCTGCTGGTAGAGCAGCGTCGCCAGCAGCGTGCCCGACGCCAGCGCCTCGCCCGCCTTGTAGGGGTGATCGGTGTTCCACCAGATCCCGCCGCCACCGCTCCCGTCCCAGCCCACCCTCGCGATGTAGCGCAGCGCAGTCCTCGCATCGGCGAGGTAGCGCTGCACGCCGGTGGCCTTATACGCCTCCACAAATGCCAGCCCCCACCAGCCGTTGTCGTCGAACCACGTCTCCGTGTTCGCTTCGCGGTCGCCCTCGTAGGGGGAGTAGCCGGGAAGCGGGCGCAGGCCGCGGTTGAGATAGCGCTCCGCACCTGCCGCAAAGCGCTCCACGGCACGCTTGTGCGCTCGTGTGGGGTCAGCGATGGCGATCGCATCCAGCGACTGAAACAGCGGCACGATGTCCCAGATCGTCGCCAGGGGATAGCGTTCGTGGTCCTGCAGGCGCGCGTCATACCAGCCGCGCCGTCGGTCCCACCAGTGCGCGTGGGCGCTCGCCACGCCCGCTTCCGCCAGCGCCAGGTAGCGCGCCTGGGTGGCGCTCAATCCCTCAGCCGGCGCCGCCACGCAGAGCGCGAGCGCCGCCGTGGAGATCAGAAGCATCAGTGCTCTGCGCATGAAGGCTGTAACCCGTGGGGTTGCGAGATGACTCGGTGGGCTCATCCGCCGTTCCCAGATACCGTGTTGGCAGATGAGCATGCACGACGCGCCGGCGCCCGACTCTCCACAGCCCCTAGACAGGCCCTCCGCCCCGGAGGCGGTGGTGTTCGCGCAGCCGCCCGCGCCGCCATCGGAGCACGGGGCGTGGCTGCTCGCCTGCTCGATCGCGGCGGTCGGCCTGGCCGTGCTCGTGGCGGTTCTGAGCGGCGCAGTGGGACAGACACATCTCACCCCGCCACCGCCCGTGCGCACCGTCGCCGCCACCCCCGTTCGCGTCTCGCCCGCGGCCGTCCGTGCGGTGCTCGGCAAACACGCCTCCATCCTCGCCCGCCCGACGGTGGAACAGCAGAGCGTGGACGCCAGGCGCTTCGTGGACGACACCCAGACGCACATCGATAGAAGCTGGCTGGAAGGCTTCTATCCCATCTATGAAACCGCGCAGAACACCTTCGGTGTCAACTGGCTGCTGATCGCCTCCATCCACAAGCAGGAGAGCGCTTTCTCCACCGCGGCCGGCACCTATGAGGGCCTCAACTTCGCGCACTGCTGCGGCGGGCCGATGCAGTTCAACGTCACCAACGGAGGACCCGGCATTCCATCCACCTGGGGTCTCGTCGCCGACTCCTACATCTACGGCAGACGGCCCGCCTCCTACGACCACATGACCGCCAAGCACCCCTCCATCTACGACGACTTCGACGCGATCATGGCCGCCGCGCACCTGCTCTCCGCCGACGGCGCCGGCTACCAGCTCGACGACTCCGCCTGGGTCGCCGCCTACGACTACTACGGCCACGACGCCACCGGCGTCACCTACGCCGACCAGGTGCTAGCCCGCGCGATCGGCTGGTCCCAGCACGGCTTCTGCATCAACTGCGGCATCGAACCCACGCTCGTGGAAGCGGTCCACGCCGCCTACGGCGCACCCGTGCTCGCCACCCTCACCGAAGCCGAAGAACAGCAACGTGAAAAGCCGGCGAGCACGGTCGCGAAAGCCGCGAAGCGCTAAAGCGAAGGGCTAGAACTCAGGCTGCGTCTGCCTGGGCGATCAGCTCGCCCGCCACTCTGTCCGTCGCCTTGGCGGTCCCGCCAAGCAGGCGACGGGAGAGCTGCGCGCGGCGGAAGTACAGCGGTGCGTCGTGCTCCCAGGTGGCGCCGATGCCGCCGTGCACGGAGATCATCGTGCGCGCCGCCGTGTCCAGCGCCCGCCCTGCCACCGAGCGCGCAGCGCTCGCCGCCAGCGGGAACTCGCCCGGAGATCCCACGCGCGCCCAGCCCGCGTAGTACAGCAGCGAGCGACCGTTCTCCAGCTGGCGCAGCACCTCCGTCAGGGAGTGCTTCACCGCCTGGTATGAGCCGATCGCGCGGCCGAACGTGTAGCGCTCCTTTGCGTAGGCCACCGTCACGTCCAGCGCCGTCTCCACGCTGCCCAGCGACTCCGCGGCGATCAGCGACTGCGCCAGATACCACGCACCCGCCAGCGACTCCGCACTGCCGGCCAGCACCGTCGCCTGCGCGTCCTTCAGCGACACGTGCGCGAGCTTGCGCGTGGAGTCATAGCGGCTGACCTCCTGCAGCGACACGCCTGCCGCAGTGCCCTCGATCGCCACGCCCACAGGGCTGCCGTCGAGCAGCGCCACGCCCACCAGCAGATCCGCGCCGACGGCGTCCGGGACGAACGCCAGCTCACCGCTGACCGTCGCCTGACCGTCGCCGCTGCCAACCGTCACCGGCGCACTCGGACGCTCGAACCCGTGCGCCGGATCCACCGTCCACCGTGCGTCGAGGTCGTCCGCGGGACACACCGGCAGGTACGCCGCGCGGTGCTCGCCCGTGGCCAACTGCTCCAGCATCGGAGCGGCGCCGCCCGCTGCGGCGCTGTCATTGAGGATCGCGCTCGCCGGCAGGTGCCCGAGCAGCGGAATGCCGGCGATCACACGCCCGCACTCGCTCAGCACCAGCATCGCGTCGAACGCATCCAGGCCCGCGCCGCCGTGGGACTCGTCGATCAGCAGCCCCGGCCAGCCGGCCTCCGTGGCCGTCGGCCACAGGTCCGGAAGCGCGCTCTCATCGCCGTCCAGCGCCTCGCGCGCCGCCTCCAGCGTCTTGAAGCGCGACAGCGCCCCGCGGGCGGCCTCGCGCAGGAACACCTGCTCGTCTGAAAGTGCGAGATTCATGCCGCAGCTCCTTCCTTGGAACGCAGCTCGGAGAAGGGGATGCCCTTGTCCAAGCGAGGCTCCGGGGGCAGGCCGAGCACGCGCTCGCCAATAGTGTTTCGCAGGATCTCTTCCGTGCCGCCCGCCGACTTCAGGCCGGGCAGGAACGAGATCATGTAGGACCAGTCGCTGCTCTCATCCAACGCGTCCGGGCCGAGCACGTCCGCGATCAGATCGCCCGCCTTGATCGCGCCGCTGACGATCGTCACCTTCGCGAGCCCCGCCTCCGGGCCGGGGATCTGGCCTTTCTGCAGCGCCGTCAGCGTGCGGTAGCCCGTGAAGCGAACCGCCAGCAGCTCGCTTGCGATCTCGCCCAGTTGGTGGCGCACCTCGGGGTCGCGCCTGGCGTGATCGTCGGCGGCGATCGCCGCTGCGAAGCGCGTGGAGTTGTAGCCCATGCCCTCGCCGCCCAGGCCGATCGTGACGCGCTCGAACATCAGCGTCGTCAGGCCCGTGCCCCAGCCGTTTCCAACCCCGCCCACAACCGCATCCGCCGGCAGCTTCACGTCGTCGAAGAAGACCTCGTTGAACTCGGCCTCGCCGGAGATCTGGCGCAGCCCGCGCACCGTCACGCCCTCGGCGTCCATCGGCACCATGAACATCGTCATGCCCTTGTGCTTCGGCACGTCAACGTCCGTGCGGGCCAGCAGCAGGCCGTAGGAGGAGAACTGCGCGTTCGTCGTCCACACCTTCTGGCCCGTCAGCCGCCAGCTGCCGTCGTCCTGCAGCCGCGCGCGCGTCTGCACCGCCGCCAGATCCGAACCGGCCGCCGGCTCTGAGAAGAGCTGGCACCAGACCTCGTCGCCGTGGAGCATCGCGCCCAGGTAGCGGGACTTCTGCTCCTCCGAGCCGTGCGCGATGATCGTCGGCCCGAGCATGCCCACGCCGATCGCGTCGAGGATACCGGGGACTTTCGCGCGCGCGATCTCCTGGTTGCAGATCACCTGCTCGATCGGGCCGAGGCCCTGACCGCCGTACTCCTTCGGCCACGTCACGCCCGCCAGGCCGCCCTCTGCGAGCTTGCCCTGCCAGGTGCGGCGTGCCGCCAATATCTCCGCCTCGTCCTCAAGCGCTCCCGGTCCCTGCAGGACGGGCGCTTCTGCGGCGTGCTGTTCGAGCCAGGTGCGTACCTGTCCGCGGTAGGCGGCCTGCTCGGGTGTGTCGTCTAGATCCACGAATCCTCCTTTGGCTGACTGGCCAGTCAATCCTTACAGAGCAACGGTACTCCACCTCGCGCCCATGCGTCGAACGCGTCCGGGAGAGGCTCAGCGACTACCAGCGGTACATGTCGCGCCCGCCTCCAGCGAGGCCCGTCAAGGCCACTTCACGCACCCGGCGGCAGCGGCGTCTGCGCGATCTCCGGCAGGTGATACACGTCGTGGAAGCCGCGGTTGAGGAGCTGGCTGTCCTGCGTGCCGGGGGCGTTCGAGTCCAGCACGATCGCCCCCAGCCGCACGCCGTCGCGCTCCGCGGTCGCCACAAGGCAGCGCCCCGCCGCTTCGGTGTAGCCGGTCTTCATGCCCGTCACGCCTGGGTATCCGTAGATCAGCAGCGGGTTGTTGTTGCTCAGATAGAGCTTGCCGCCCTTGATGGGGAATGGGATTGCCGCCTGGTAGGTGCGCACCACGCTTGCGATGCGCGGCTGTTCCATGTCCACGTGCGCCAGCAGCGCCAGGTCGGCAGCGCAGGAGAAGTTGTGAGCGTCGAAGTAGCCGGAGGGGGAGGAATAGCGCGTGCAGCCCATCCCCAGCTGCGCCGCTTCCGCGTTCATGCGCGCCACGAACTTGTTGACGGTGCCCGCCACGTGCTCGGCCAGCGCGACCGCCGCATCGTTTCCAGATGGGAGCAGCAGCCCATACAGCAGGCTCTCCAGGCGCACGTGGCGCCCCAGCGGCAGCACGCCGACCTTCGAGCCGTCGGCGTTGACCGCCTCGTGAGTGATCAGCACCGGCGTGTCCGGCGCCGCCGACTTGACGGTCAGCAGCGCAGTCATCATCTTCGTGAGGCTCGCAATCGGCACGCGCGCGAGCGGGTTCAGCGCCCACAGCACCTTTCCGGTGGTGAGATTGAACAGCAGCCCCTCCCGCGGCGGGCTGCGGAAGGCGATCTGCACCGGGTAGCTCTGCTGCGGAGCGGTGAGTCCTGCCAGCGCCAGCGCCGGCCTGGCCAGCGGCAGGCCCGCCGGTGAGAGCGTGCGAGCCGCGGTGCCGCTGGGTGCCGGTCGCCCCGTTGCGGCATCCGCAGCCGTGGTGTGCAGGCCGTGCGTGGGCGAATGACCCCCGCCCGTGAGCATCACGGCCGCAGCCGCGGCTGCCACCGCTGCGACCATCGCCGCGAACGTCATCAGGCGGCGCATGCGCCGACGGCGAGCCGCGCGTTCGCGTCTGAGGCGGCTCCTGTCGGGTGTGAGGAAGGGCGATCTGTTCATTGATGGCGGTTGAGGAGCGCGCCGACGACCCCCACGCCCAGTAGCACGAGGATGAAGATCGACAGCAGACCAGCGAGCGTAACTCCCTGTTCGGCCACCTCCGTGAACGTGAGGAAGGCGAAGCCGGAAAGGAACAGCAGCGCGGTCAGCAGAACCAGCGTGCGCCTCATGCGCTGCGTGGAGACGGCGCTAGGCGCGCGCCGCCACCGGCCCCACGCCGGCCAGCGGTTGCGGCACGTGTTGGTCGGCGTGGTAGGAGGAGCGCACGAGTGGTCCAGCGGCCACGTGGTCGAAGCCGAGCGCGTAGGCGGCCTCCTCCAGCGCCTTGAACTCGTCGGGGTGCCAGTAGCGCACGATCGGCAGATGGCGCTCGGAGGGGCGCAGATACTGCCCCACGGTGAGCACCTGCACGCCGTTCTCGCGCAGCCGGCCGAACGTGTCGACCATCTCCTCGTGCGTCTCGCCCAAGCCCACCATCAGGCCCGACTTCGTCACAACCTCGCCTTCGCCCATTTCGCCGGCGAGGCGCAGCACGCGGCAGGAGCGCTGGAATTCCGAGCCGCGGCGAGCCACGGGATACAGGCGGGGGACGACCTCCACGTTGTGGTTGAACACGTCGGGGCGCTCCGCGATCACCTTCGCCAGTGGCATCTCCTGGCCCTGGAAGTCGGGTGTGAGCAGCTCGATCTGGCAGCCCGGCGCCTGCCTGCGCACCTGGCGGATCACGCCCACGAATGCGGAGGCGCCCTTGTCGGGCAGGTCGTCGCGGTCGACGGAGGTGACGACGGCGTGGCGCAGCCCCATCTGTGCGATGGAGCGAGCTACGCGCGCGGGCTCCAGCGGATCGTTCCACGTGGGCTTGCCCGTCTTCACGTTGCAGAAGCCGCAGCGCCGTGTGCAGGTGTCGCCGAGGATCATGAATGTCGCCGTGCCGCGCTCCCAGCACTCGCCCACGTTCGGGCAGGCGGCCTCCTGACAGACCGTGTGCAGGTTCTCCGAGCGGATCAGCTCCGTAAGTTCGCGGTAGCGCTGCCCGCCGGGCGCCGGCACCTTGAACCAGGGCGGCTTGCGCTCGCGCAGCGGCCGCACGTCGGGGCCGAGCACGCTCAGCACGTCCATGCCTCCGGGATTCGCTCTGGATCGTGTCCCGCCCGCGCTGCTCATGCGGCGATCCTCCCACGAAGCGGCGCCTCGATGCCGAGTTGCGAGGGGGGAACCTCTACCGGGGTGCGACCATGGACGGCGCTGAAGCTTCCAGCCATCAGCGCGGAGAAGCGATCGAGCGTCGGCGCGTCCGCCTGCCCCAGCTCCTCTGCCAGCGAGGTCATCTGCACGTCGGGCAGCCCGCAGGCAACCACCCAGGAGAACGGCTCCAGGTCGTTGTCCACGTTTACCGCAAAGCCGTGCGCGCTGACGCCGCGCGCCACGTGTACGCCGATGGAGGCGATCTTGCGGTCCTCTACCCACACGCCCGTGTAGTCGGGGCCGTCCTCGGGGCGCCCGCGCGCCTCCACGCCGATCTCTGCCAGCGCCGCCACGATCGCGCTCTCCATCGTCCGCACGAACGCCACCACGTCCGTGACGGCCATGATCGGGTAGCCCACCAGCTGCCCGGGTCCGTGGTAGGTGATGCGCCCGCCCCGCTTGGTGTCGATCACCTCGATGCCTTTCCGGCGATAGAAGTCCTCTCCAAACGGCAGCTCCTCAGGGGCCGACCTGCGCCCGCGCGTGTAGACGGGCGGATGCTCCAGCAGCAGGAGAGTGTCTGGGATCTCACCCGCTTGGCGACGGGTGCGCAGCGTCTCCTGCACGGCCAGTCCGTCGGAGTAGGGGACGAGGCCTACGTGGCATACCCACAGCTCATCGGGAGGCAACTTTGCAGCGTTCATCAGCTTCTCAGCCTAGCGCCATGTCCAGGAGGCATCATGACAGCAATGACTGCGATGTAACGATGCTTCTTGTGCGAACGGCCGTGACACTCGATGAGGATGTGGCTGCGAAGTTGAAGCAAGCGGCGCGCGAGCGCGGGGTGTCGCTCAACGATGCGGTGCGCGTCGGTCTGCCGGGTGCGACGAAACCCGCTCAGCGCTACCGGATAGAGGCGCGCCCCATGGGCGTGCGGCCGGGGATCAACCTGGACAAGGCGCTCCGTCTCGCGGGTGATGGCCGGCGAGGTGGAGGCACCCGATGCGGCGCCTCCACCCGTCTCATACGGCCGACACTATTCTTCTTCGCCCGCTTCTGCCACTACTTCGGCTTCAAACACCGGCTTTCCAGCTTCGGTTCGCGCGCAGTTGAATTTTCCTCCTCCAACCCCACGGCAGTAGCCGCTGATACTTGTTTCCACCAGTTTTTTGAGATTGTTGGCACGTTCGCCCGCGTTCCCATTGCCAATGGGTGCCGAGCCGTACGACGGATCGTAGAGGTTGTTTTCGACTTCGTCGATCTGATGGTTGCCGAACACCGATTGTGGATTTTCCGTTCCCTGGCCCGAAAGCCCGTTTTCGTCGGTGACTTCAGAATCGAGGTAAGGGAAAGCCGGTTCGCCGGATGTACCGCCTCCGCCCGCGAAACCCCATTTGCTCACAAGCATCAGGCACGCTTCTGCCACCACGCACGCTCCCGCGCCTTCCTTGATGAATACCACCAGCCGAGTTGCTTTCAAGCCCTCGATTGCGAGGGCATTCTTGAATGCTCTTGCCCACGCGCCGCATTCGCCAGAGAGGTGCTCGAGCAGCCCTTCGGGTGTGTTGACCCCAACGCACGTCGCTTGGTAGATTTTTAATTCGATATATTCACGCAACGTATACCCGGATTTGACCGATTCGTAATACCAGAGCACAGTATTGCCCGCAGACACTACGGCGCCGGTCGTTGGTTTGTAGGTCCGTATACGAACTGAAGAGCATTCCAGGATTTCGCATGCGCCGGCTTTTTCCTTGTGTTTGAAGCCTTCCCATATTGCCGTCGTCACTTTTTCTGGGCTGAGCGATGCGAGGCCAGAGATTTCTTGTGTATCGAGATCCAGAAATGTCAGGAGGATGGGCGCTTTCGCCAGCGGCGTCTCGTACAAAAGATAGAAGTCATGCGTGCTTTTACCGAGTTCCTGTTCGATGGGCGTCGCCCTCCCGATCGGTTGCAGCGACCATTTCCAAGTGATCGTGGCGAAGGATTTGAGTACTTTGGCCGGCAGGGCCGCGGATACTGTCATTTCGCCTGAGGCAATATATTCTGCGTGTTCTCCAAATTGTTTTTTGAGCGCGGCGACTGTGAATTTCTTAGTGAACTTGATTGCCGTACCACCGACTGCTGTTTCGCCGATGATTTCTACTTCCTTTTCTTTTTCGAGCTCTTTTTCGAGGTATTCCCTGGTCGCTTTTTCGACGGCAAAGTGGGTTTCAATTTTCATCACTTCCGTCTGTACGTAAGCGACAGGCCAGTTCTTGGTGACTTCGCCGACTTTCGGCGATTCCCACTCGACTTCGCGTGCAGCTCCGTATTCGCTGATCTTCAACGCTGGTTCTTCTATTCCCCCGTGTGTGCTGTTTTCCAAGTGATCGACCAGCACCGGCTGATTACCCTTGAAATCGACCCATTCCACTCGGGCGGGCGGCGGCAACGCGAGCACTGACCATTTCTTACCCGACGCAAGAGAGACTTCGGCGCTCCCCGTGAGCTTCGCTTCGCTTTCGTGGAATAAGGCCGTACTCCCGGACCCTTCCGCGAATTCCATCGTGTGGTGGGTCTGTTCGGCGCTCGGTTCCAGTACCTTGGCGGCGATGCTGCCGGTCAGGTTGCTTTTGCCGACGACCGCAACAGGGCATTTTTCAGCGCCTTTGTTTACGATTTCGATCGAGGCAAGTGTTTCACCGGTTTTCGCTGACAGCTTGTCTTTCGGCGGTTCGGCTTCCACGAGTTCGCTCTTGGCTGCGTTAGTCGTGATTTCTTTCTGCACTTCGCATTTCGTCGACAGGGAGCCGATGACTTTGCATTCGCCGAACTTGATGGCTTCCGCTTCGTCTGTGCCGGCCGAGCCCGAGCCTCCGAGGATCTTGGCGCTTTTGCCCTTGAAGGTTTTACATTCGACTTCCAGTTCCAGTGCCGCGACCTTGAGCACGAGGACTTTTGTGAGGGGGGCTTCTTCTAAGACGGTTTGAGATTCTAAGGTCCCCAATGCTTTGCTTTCGACCCACCAGTTGGGCGCCGCGGATACGGATGAGGCCACGACCGCAACGCCGGTAGAGATGAGGATCACGAACACGCAGAGCGCGGTGATCCTCCTGCTGAGAGACATGACACGTCTACCTCCTGTCGTCTCGGCGGAGCCGAGATCGGTTGTGGCGCGCGTTGAACCCCCAATTCGAGAGAGGCGGCGGCGTCAAGTGCGCCCCTTGTTGTGTTGACGCAGTCGCTCGCTAACGCGCGAAAGCTGCGTCAACTGACGGATGTTACGTACCGACAGCCAACTGTCAAATAGACGGAGACATGACTGGCAACCGCCGAAGGCGCGGCGATGCCATCGAGGTCAGCTCACGTAATAAGCGCGGACGGCGTCTCTAGCGACTCGCGGATGCTCGCGAGGAACTCCGCGGCGTCAGCGCCGTACAGGATGCGGTGATCGCAGGCGAGCGTGAGCGTCAGCGTGTGCCGGACCGTCAGCTTCCCATCGCGTGCCACCGCCCGCGGCTCCAGCGAACCGACCGACAGGATCGCTGCCTGGGGTGGGTTGACGACCGCCGTAAAGCTGTGCACCCCGTACATTCCCAGATTCGACACGGTGAAGGTGGCGCCACCCAGCTCCGGCGGGGTCACCGTCGCCGACCGCACGCGCTCGGCGAGAGCGAGCGTCTCACCGGCGATCTCGCCCAGCGACTTCATATCTGCGTCAAACACTGTGGGCACCACCAGCGCGTCCTCCGTGGCCACCGCCATGCCCACGTTCACCCGCGAGTGCAACTGCACCTCACCGTCGCGGTAGCTGCTGTTCACACGCGGGTGCTCGCGCAGGGCCAGCGCCGTCGCCTTGACGACCATGTCGTTGTACGTAGGCGCCGGCGTTGGGCCCGGCTCTTGCGGATCGCCCGTGGTGGCGGCCATGTCTGCGCCCAGCGCGCCGTGGAGCTCCAAGCAACCCTCCATGTCCACGTCCATCTGCAGCGAGAAGTGGGGGATCGTGGCCTTCGACTCCGCCATCCGCCGGCCCACCGTCTGCTGTGATCGCGAGAGCACCACCGTCGTGGTCTCACCCTTGGCGGTGCTCACCGCCCCCGCGGCCGGATCCTGCTGGTCGTGCTCGAGCGCATCCATCAGGGCTCCACCGTATCCCAGCGCTCGATGAAGTCCTGCACGTCCAGCTGCGCCAGGTCCGCGCGCAGCGCACGCGCGAGCTTTGACGCCTCCGCCGGCGCCAGATCCCAGAACAGCACCGCTTCGCCGCTCTCCACATCCACCAGCTCGACGTGATCCACGCGTGAGGGGCTGGCGAGCAGCGCCGGCGCAAGCCCGCCGCGTGTGAGGATCAGCCGGTAGGCATGTTTGGCCTTCACCGCTCCAGCTCCAGCTCGTGCCGCGAGTTCAGTTCACGCACGTGCAGCGCTGCCTCCTCCACCGCATGCTCGCCGCCGAACACGCGATCCTCCACGGCGATCGAGGGCGTATCCATGACGCCCAGCGCTGCCGCCGACGCCGTGGTCGCCGCCAGCTGCTCGCGCACCGAACGCAACTCCGCCCCCTTCAGAACCGCGGCCGGGTGCATCTCACAGGCGGCGGCCGCGATCAGCACGTAGTCGGTCTCCGCCAGCGAATGCCCGCCAGCGTAGGCCTGACGAAACGCCGCCTGCGCAAACGGGACGGTCCTGCCGATCGACTTCGCATACGTTGCCACGCGCATCGCCAGCGAGCTGTCGAAGGGGAAGGGGTCGGGCCAGCGCAGCGGCTGCAGGTTCAGCTCCAGCGCAAGCTGCTCGATCCGCGTACGCGCCTGCTCGTCCGGCACTGGCCGCGTCCCTGCACGAGCGCCGAGCTCAGCGGCCAGCACCGGCTGCCACTCCGCCGCCACGGGCAGCACATGCAGCACGCGCTCCGCCGCCAGGTAGGCCTGCGGGCTCGACAGATCGAAGAAGAACGATGCAGAGGGTGAGGGCACGGCCCCGCCCGACGCGATCAGCCGTGGATGAGCCAGCCGTCCGCTGCGCGGCCGGCCTCCATCACAGCCTCTGACAGCGTGGGGTGCCCGTGGATGATGCGTGCCACCTCCGGATAGCCACCCTCCAGCGCCCTCACGTTCACCAGCTCCTGGATCAGCTCCGTGGCGCGCGAACCCACGATGTGGCCGCCCAGCAGTTCGCCGTACTTGCTCTCGCCCACGATCTTCACCAGTCCCGTGCGGTCGCCGTAGACGGTACCGCCGCCCACCGCGCCGTAGGGGACCTTGCCGATCACCACGTCGAAGCCCTGCTCGCGCGCCTGCGCCTCCGTCAGCCCGAACGACCCCACGTTGGGTGTGCAGAAAGTCGCGCGGGGAATGTCCACATGCACGATCGGGTGCGTCTTCAGTCCCGCGATGTCCTCCGCCGCGATCACGCCCTCGTCAGAGGCCTTGTGTGCCAAGGCGGGGCCGGGCACGAGATCTCCGATCGCGTACACGCCGGCGCGGGAGGTGCGCAGCGCGCCGTCCACCACGATCAAGCCACGCTCGTCCGTCTCCACGCCAGCGTCCGCAAGGCCGAGACCCTCCACGTCTGCGCCGCGGCCCGCCGCGATCACGAGGTAGTCGACCTCGGCGGTGCTCTCGCCGTAGCTGAAGCTCACCGACGCGTCCGTCGCCTTCACGTCCGCCAGTGGCGTGCCCGTGTGCACGTCGATGCCCTGTTTCTTCAGGCCGCGCTCCACCAGCCGCGAGATGTCCGCGTCCTCGCTCGGCAGCACGCGGTCGAGTGCCTCCAGCAGCAGCACGGAGCTGCCCAGGCGCGCGAACGCCGAGGCGATCTCCGCACCGGAGGCGCCCGCGCCCACGACCGCCAGACGGGCGGGAATCTCCTGCAGCGCCCACGCCTGCTCGGTGCCCAGCACACGCCCGCCCAGCTCCACCCCAGGCAGCGCCCGTGGGACGGAGCCGGTGGCGAGGATCACGGCGGCGGCGCTCAAGGTCTGCTCGCCCACGCTCACGCTGCCGTCGGCGTTCAGCTTGCCGTCGCCCTCGATCAGCTCGATCGAGTTTTTCTTGAACAGTCCGCTCACGCCGGAGGTGAGCGTCGAGACGACCTTCTCGCGGCGCGCCTGCACGGCCGCGTAGTCCACCTCCACGCCGCTGACCTTCAGCCCGAACTCCTCCGACTCGCGGATCTCGCTCAGCATGTCCGCCGAGCGCAGCACCGCCTTGGCGGGTATGCACGCGTAGTTCAGGCAGCGCCCACCGACCTTGTCGCGCTCGATCACCGCCGTGCGCTTGCCGAGCTGTGCGGCTCGGATGGCGGCCACGTAGCCGCCGGGGCCGGAGCCGATGACGATGCAGTCATACGTTGAATCAGCCATTTCGCCTGAGCCTATCGAAGCGTCGAGCGCGCCAGGCGTACGGGTTGTCAATCCATCCGTTCGCCGGCCTGGATGCGCCCCATGACGCGGATCAGCTTCCAGAAAAGCCAGCCGCCCAGGCCCACGCTGAGTAGACACACTCCCGCTGCCAAAAGCGTCGAGGCCACCACCAGCGCGAGCGACGTCACGAGCACCTGAAAGGCAAGCATTCCCTCGAAGCCCAGCACCGCCCAATAGTGGCGCTCATACATCCCGTAGGCGAGCGCCAGGAACACGAGCGCGAGGAACACGCCGCCGGCGAGCGAGCCGCCCTGGCTGGAGAGGTCGTGGACCGTCAGCGTTCCCACCACCACGCCCACGGCGAGCAGTGTGCTGAGCGCCACCGCCACCACCAGCGCCCGCGGGCGCTCGTGGTCGGCCAGCGGCGCCAGCGCCGCGCGCAACTCCTCCTCACGCGCCCTGCGCTTGGCGGCGGACGGCCCCAGCTCTTCCGCCAGCTCCTCCTCCGCCGTGTGCAGCGCCTCCGCGACGCGCTCGCCCGCGTCCCCACTCATCGTGTCGGCGCTCCCGAGCGCAGCAGCTCGTTCAGTGCGTGCGCCGCCGCCTCCGGCTCCGGTGCATCCGCGATCGCGCGCAGCACGCACACCCGTGTCGCGCCAGCTGCGAGCGTCTCGTCCACGTTGTCCGCATCGAGGCCGCCGATCGCGAAGAACGGCACCGCCGCATGCGCAGCCGCGTAGACGACAAGCTCGTTGCCCACAGCCGGGCGCCCAAGCTTCGTCGGCGTGGCGTGCACCGGGCCAACGCCGATGTAGTCCACCAGCGCAGCATCCACCGCGTCGATCTCCGCCGGCGCATGGGTGGAGAGGCCGACGAGTATGTCGGGCCCGACCAGTTCGCGCACGTCCGTCACCGGCATGTCGTGTTGGCCCACGTGCACGCCGTCCGCGCCCACCTCCAGGGCCAGGTCGGGCCGGTCGTTGAGCACGAACAGCGCCCCCGCCCGCTCGCACACCTCCTTCGCCACGCGCGCCGCCGCCAGTAGCTGCGCGTCGGGCAGGTGCTTCTCGCGCAACTGGAAGATCTCCACGCCGCCCGCAAGCGCCGCGCCCAGCACCTCGCGCAGCTCGCCACCCTGCGGCGAAGCGCTGCACACGAGGTACAGCCGCGCCCTTGCCAGCCGCTCGCGCCTGTCTGCCGCTCGATCGTCCACTGTCATCCCGCAAGTCTCGCACGCACGCAGCGCAGCGACAGGGCGAGGCCGGGCCAGATGGTTGATCTAGCATCACCTGCATGTCCAGTGGGGACCAGCTCGACGTACTCGTGCTCGGCGGCGGCATCGTCGGCCTTGCCGTCGCCTGGCGCGCGCGCCAGCGGGGCATGTCGGTGGCGGTGCTCGAGCGCAACACCGTCGGTGGCGCCACCTCGCGCGTGGCCGCCGGCATGCTCGCGCCAGTCGCCGAGGTCGAGTTCGGAGACGCGGGGGCGCGCATCCTCGATCTCGGGCTTCGCTCAGCTGAGCTGTGGCCCGCGTTCGCAGCGGAGCTCGAAGCCGTTGCAGGTGTGGACGTGGGACTGCTGCGCACCGGCTCGCTGCTGCTGGCGCGCGACGAGGACGACGCCCGCGAGCTCGAGCGCCAGCTCGCCTATCGCCAATCGCTGCGCCTGCCCGTGGAGCGCCTGCTCAGCAGCCAGGCGCGCGAGCGCGAGCATGCGCTTGCGCCCACCGTGCGGCTCGCGCTGGAAGTGCCCGACGATCACTCCGTCGACCCCCGGCTCGTGCTCGGCGCGCTCGCGCACGCCTGCGTGGCCGCGGGAGTGCAGGTGCGCGAGCACAGCCCCGTGGAGCGGGTGGACGTGGAGGGCCTGAACGTGGCCTCCCCAGGGCGCGTCGTCGGCGTGACACTTGCGGGGGGCGAGCGCATAGCGGCCGAGCACCTGGTGATCGCCGCCGGCCCCTGGAGCGGCACGATCGACGGGCTGCCCGAGCATGCACGCGTGCCGGTGCGGCCGGTGAAGGGCCAGATCCTGCGCCTGCGCGATCCCTCCGGCGCCGGTCTCCTGCAGCGCGTGCTGCGCTTCCGCGGCGGCTATCTGGTGCCTCGCGCCGACGGCCGCTACGTGCTCGGCGCGACCGTGGAGGAGAGGGGCTTTGCCGAGTTGCCCACCGCCGGTGGCGTGTATGAACTGCTGCGCTTCGCCCAGGAGCTCGTACCGGGCGTCGCCGAGCTGGAGATCGAGGAGCTGGCGGTGGGCTTTCGGCCGGGCACGCCCGACAACTCCCCGATCGTCGGCCGCGGCGCGCTCGACGGACTGGTCTGGGCGACGGGCCACTACCGCAACGGCATTCTGCTGGCGCCGCTCACCGCCGAGCTCGTGCTGGAGGCGCTGACGGGCGCCACAGCGGGTGTCTCGTGATCGTGCTCAACGGTCAGCACTCCGATGTCGGCGCGGGCGAGACGGTGGCCGCCGTGCTCGAGCGGCTCGGCCTGCAGGCGGACGCGCGCGGGATTGCGGTGGCCGTCGACGGCCAAGTCGTGCCGCGCGCCGTGTGGCGCGAGTTCGCGCTGCCGGAGGGCGCGCGCGTGGAGGTGCTCACGGCGATGCAGGGGGGATGATTCACAGATGGCCGATTCGCTGAGCATCGCCGGGCGCACATTCGCTTCGCGCCTGCTGCTCGGCACAGGTGGCTTCCCGTCGCTGGAGCTGATGTCGGAGGCGATCGCCGCCAGCGGCAGCGAAATCGTCACCGTTGCTCTGCGTCGCATCGATCCAGGCGCGCGCGGCTCGCTCGTGGACGTGCTCTCAGACGCGGGTGTGGAGCTGCTGCCCAACACCGCCGGCTGCCAAACCGCTCGAGACGCTGTCGTCACCGCACAGCTCGCGCGCGAGGCTTTCGAGACCAGTTGGGTCAAGCTGGAGGTGACCGGCGACGAGGACACGTTGCTGCCCGACGCGCCCGAGCTGCTGCTTGCCGCCGAGCAGCTCGTGGACGACGGCTTCGTGGTGCTGCCCTACACCACCGACGACCCCGTGCTCGCACGCCGACTCGTCGACGTGGGCTGTGCCGCCGTGATGCCGCTCGGCTCTCCCATCGGCAGCGGCATGGGCATCCGCAACCCGTACAACATCGCCCTGATCCGCGAGGCGGTGGATGTGCCGGTGGTGCTCGATGCAGGGATCGGCACCGCCTCCGACGCGGCGCTTGCGATGGAGTTGGGCTGCGACGCGGTGATGGCCGCCTCAGCCATCTCTCGGGCCCAGGACCCCGTTCGCATGGCGCGGGCGATGCGCGCCGCCGTGGAGGCCGGCCGCCTCGCTCGGGGCGCCGGGCGCATCCCGCGCCGCCTCTACGCCACCGCCTCCACGCCGAACGAGGGCCTGCCCGAGCTGAGCTGACCGGGGCCGAGCGGAGCCGGGAAGGGCGGAGCCGGGGCGGGCGCCTGACCCCACACCTCCTACACTTGGCTGCTTCATGTCACCACGTCATTTCCTCACAGGTGCGGAGCTGTCGGGCGCAGAGCTCGAGGCGCTGTTGGATCGCGCGCTGGAGCTCAAGCGCGAGCCGCTCTCCTCGCAGGCGCTCGCCGGCCGTAGCGTGGCGCTGATCTTCCAGAAGCCCTCCACCCGGACGCGCGTGTCCTTCGAGGTCGGCGTGCACGAGCTGGGCGGGCACTCCGTGGTGCTGCGCTCCGAGGAGATGCAGATCTCGCGCGGCGAGGCGCTGCGCGACACCGCGCTGGTGCTCTCACGGCACGTTGCCGCGATCGGTATGCGCACCGGGCCCGACGCGACGCTCGAGGAGCTGGCCGCCCACAGCACAGTGCCAGTCATGAACATGCTGAGCGCACGCCATCACCCCTGCCAGGCGCTCGCCGACCTGCTCACGATCCGTGAGGCTTGCGGGCCGCTGGCGGGCCTGCGCGTGGCCTACGTGGGGGACGGCAACAACGTCGCCCGCTCGCTTGCCGTGCTGGGCACGCTGGCGGGGATGCACGTGGCGGTGGCCTCCCCCAAGGGCTACTCCCTCCAGGACGACCTCTCGCTGCCGGAGGGCGCCACGGGGCTGGTGACGTTCCACGAGGACCCCGTTGAGGCGGTGAAGGACGCCTGCGCCGTCTACACCGACGTGTGGGTGAGCATGGGCGACGAGCAGGAGGCCGATGTGCGCCGCGCGGCGCTGGGCGCCTACCGCGTCGACGATGCGCTGCTCGACCTCGCCGCCGACGGTGCCTTCGCGCTGCACGACCTGCCCGCGCACGCCGGTGAGGAGATCACCGCGGAGGTGCTCTACGGACAGCGCCAGCACATCTGGGATCAGGCCGAGAATCGCCGCCATGCACAGAAGGCGCTGCTCGAGCTGCTCGTGTCGGGCTCATGAACGACGCCGACACCCCGGAGGCGACCGGCGCGGCGGTGTCGCCGGCGACGCTCTCAGCCGAGCCGCGCCCGGAGATTGGCCCGCGCCCCCAGCGCGGCGACGAGCTGGAGCTGCGGATCGAATCGCTGGCCTTCGGCGGCGAGGGCGTGGCCCGTCTCGGCGACGGCGGCTACGTGGTGTTCGTCGCCGGCGGAATCCCCGGCGACCTCGTGCGCGCCGTCGTGCACAAGCGCAAGCGCAGCTACGCGCACGCTCGAGCGATCGAGATCATCGAGGAGGGGCCCGAGCGGATCGCGCCCGTCGCCGCGCACCCCGGCGTGCCCTGGCAGGTGATCCCCTACGAGCGCCAGCTGGAGATCAAGAGCGGCCAGGTCGATGAGGCGCTGCGCAGGATCGGGCACCTGGACGGCTTCCAGCTGGAGGAGATCGTGCCCGCCCTGGCGCCGTGGCGCTACCGCAACAAGCTCGAGTACTCCTTCGGCAACAGCGACGGCGAGCAGGGCGAGCTGGTATGCGGCTTCCACGCCCCCGCCGGCGGCAACGCGGTGGAGCCGATCGAGGACTGCATGCTGGCATCCGAGCGCGGCAACCTCGCGCGCACTGTGGCCTTGGATTGGTGTCGGGAGCAGGGCCTCACCGGCTGGGACCGCGGCCGCGGCTCGCGTGCGCAGGAGGCCCGCGACGAGCGCATCGGAGCGGCGGCCGACGGCCGTGTGCGCCTGCGCAACCTGGTCGTGCGCGAAGGCCGCCACACCGGCAAGCTGCAGGTCAGGATCGTGACCACCGCGGGCGAGCTGGAGGCGGGGGCGTTGGCGGTGCGGCTCAGCGAAGCGCTCGGCGAGCAGCTCTCAGGCGTGCTGTGGACGCGCACGCGCAGCCTCGCCGAGACCACCGCCGGCGGGGAGACGGAGCTCGTATGGGGCGACGCCGAGCTGCCCGAGCGCCTCGGCGAACTCGACCTGCGCATCTCCGCGGAGGCCTTCTTCCAGACCAACACCGAGATGGCGGAGCTGCTCTACGGCGTGGTGGCCGAGTACGCTGGCCTGGAGGGCTGGGAGCGCGTGTACGACCTCTACTCGGGGATCGGCACGATCGCGCTCACGCTCGCCCCTCGTGCCGGTGAGCTGTGGGGGATCGAGCTGATCGAGCCAGCCGTCGCCGACGCGATCGCAGGGGCCAAGCGCAACCAGGTGACCAACGCCAACTTCTTCGCCGGCGACACCCGCACGGCGCTGCCGGAGCTGGTCGAGCGTGTGGGGCGCCCGCACGTGATTGTCGTCGACCCGCCGCGAGCCGGCCTTTCCAAGAAGGTCGTGCACCGCATCATCGATGCCGCCCCCAAACGCATCGTCTACGTCTCCTGCAACCCCACCACGCTCGCCCCCAACGCCGCCGAACTGGTGGAGGCCGGCTGGGTGCTGAAGAAGGTCCGCCCCGTCGACATGTTCCCGCAGACGCACCACATCGAGTGCGTCTCCCTGTTCGAACGCGATTAGCAGCCAGCCGGCGGCTGTAGTCTCGCTGGGGTGCACGTCGGCGGATGGACCCTCGCAGCGGCGCGCCATCGGGTGCGCGCGGCAACCGGACCGGCGCTGCAGGCATCTGCGGCGGCGGGTGTCGCCTGGTATGTGGCGCACGACATCGTCGGGCACAGCGACCCCTTCTTCGCGCCGATCGCCGCAGCGGTGGCGCTCGGCACGACTCACGTGGAGCGCTCCCGGCGCACCGTCCAGATGCTCGTGGGGGTGCTGCTGGGCATCGGAGTGAGCGAGCTGCTGCAGCCAGTCGTGGGCGGCGGTGCGATCGGGATCGGCGTCGTCGTCTTTGCCGTGGTGCTCCTGGTCGTCGCCGGGAGCGGCGGATTCGTCGGTCAGGGCATGATGTTCTTCAACCAGGCCGCCTCTGCCGCCGTGCTCGTGATCGCGCTGCATCGCGCCGGCACCGGTCCCGAGCGTGTGAGCGATGCTTTGATCGGGGGTGCGGTCGCGCTTGTGGTCGGCGTCGGCATGTTCCCCGCCAATCCGATCGAGCTGCTGGCAAGCGCCGAGCAGAGCGTGCTGCGAGCGCTGCTCGGGATCCTCGAGCAGTGCCACCGCCTGGAGCCGGGCGTCGACGTTCAAGACGCCCACGTCCACGACGCCGATGTCGCCTGGGCGCTGACGGCGACCCAGGATGTCCACGCCCAGCTCGCACGTCTCACGCATGCGCGCAGCACCGCGCGGGTGTCGGTGCGCGTCGCCCCGCGGCGCATGCGGCTGCGGGCGACGATCGATCGCGAGGAGGCGCGCGTGTCGCAGCTGCACCTGCTGGCCGGCTCCGTGCTGAGCTTGGTGCGCACGCTGGTCGACGGCAGGGAGGACGGCGATCTCCTCGCCGGGAGCTCCTCGTATGAGGTCGATCGGCTGGCGGGTGCGCTGCGCGTCCTGCACGGCGCGCATCTCCCCTGGACGGCAGCCGTGGTGGCGGACGTGACGGAACGCGTCGGCGGACTCGCATCCGCTGCCCTGGAGCCCGCGCCGGCCGGGGAGGCGGCCGTGCAGCTGTCGGCGAGGCGCGTCGCGAAGGATCTGCTGCGGGTGTTGTCCTCCGCGGGCTGAGGGTAGTCTTGCTCGCATGCGCGCCGCAACCATCCGCGATAAGCAGATCGCGATCGAGGAGCACCCCGACC
>Ga0182030_10008242_pt1 | contig 21625 bp, 26 predicted proteins | sample 812S3MmetaG_FD_121299 | JGI IMG/M metagenome (GOLD analysis project Ga0182030, IMG submission 121299) | Permafrost microbial communities from Stordalen Mire, Sweden - 812S3M metaG (Illumina Assembly) | ecosystem: Environmental > Terrestrial > Soil > Wetlands > Permafrost | place: Sweden...
ATGTCGAGCCACGACGAGCTTTTAACGAAATTGCAGAGACAAGTACAGCCGCAGAATCGATACTAGGTATCTATCCAGGGGACGACCCTCCATCGCTCAATGTACCGTCAAGGTCAATATGCTGAAAGCACACCCTCAACTATCCAGGCATCCCATTCTCCACTCTCCATCTCCCCTCCCTTCAAAATATGCGATAGTTCCCCGTCCACCTAATCAACCTTCCCCCATCACTCCACTCCCAAACCCGGCCTCCATCCTTCGCCTCCCTCAATTTCCCCCTCAACTCCGTACTCCTATTAATATCCCTCACCATGAACTCCTCCCTCTCCCTGGGCCCCTGGCTCCCAACCCATCCTAAAACATCAGTGAGTTAGTAATTGCTTCGTTTGGATAGATTTAAGAGTTGAGACACTATCACATGAGTAAATAGACAACTATTTAAGCACCCTGGTGTCGGGAGCGAGCATATTTCTCCATCCCTCATGAAACATTCTGGAATAGGAGGTTCTACTCCCGGATATTGCTCACTTCGCTCAATTGCACCCTCCACAATCTTCGGGAACTTGATGATGAACGTATCAAGGCAGCGGCTCGCCCTAGCCATGATTTGAGCAAAATACGCATAGCCCGTCGCCTCAAGTCCCTCCCGCGCCACGTAAGTCGAGACATCAATGGTGATAGATTGGAGATTGTTGCGGAGGCGGGAAATGTGGGAGCGGAGGGGGATTTGCATCTCACTTTTCAAATCCATCAGTATTCGAAAACAAGAAAGATATACCCCCATGATGCCCGCCAGGGAAGTAAATGGGGAGGGACGTACAATTCATGACACCACTCAACAGTCAAATGTTTAATTTCTTTAACCTGCTTATATCGCATCTTCTTCATCTTCTCGTGGTTCTTGATTGTCAATCGTGCGTTGATTCGCCGGTACAACTTGGCTGCTTCCTGGTAATCATCTTCAGCGAAGAAGGGGTCGGATTTGAGTGCGACGAGGAGAGCAGGGCAGCCGCCGTTGGTGGGATCAGCAGCGAGCCTGCAACACCGGGGAGTCAGTAATTACCTGTTCTAGATGGATTTGGAAGTTGAGATGTTGTCTTATAAGTAAACAGACAATTGCTTCCTTCATGCTTCAAGAGCAAGCATATTGTTCTGTTAGCCATAAAACAATCTCAAATAGGAGACTTTACTCCCCGATGTTCCTTACTCATGACTGAAGATCAGCATGCGAAGTTCTTGGGGAAGGGGCTTTATTTGAACCGTAGCCATTTGTGGAGCTTCGGGGGTAAGAGGTTTTGCGATACGATAGGTGGTGGGATGTTGGTCCATTGTAAAGGGTGATTATGCGTGTTATGCAGGGGGGATTTGCGGTGATCAGGAGATGAAGGATCTGGAGAGGATGAGAGTCCTTTTTCAAAAAAGGCATTGTGGATTGTGCTTTCCATATTCACTTTTGAGGCGGGGAATGTTTGGGGAATATGAGGTGAATAGTCAGTTTGTGAGAGGGGTAGAGGATGAGGTGAATTATCTACCACTATCACTTATTTGAGAAAGTGAAGGTGTCGCATAAGGTACCTTATGGGAGTAATGCGAATAATTGAAGCTGCCCTGATGGCATTCCATAATTGGAGTTACACGCCCGTCAGTGCAAAGCAAGTCATCCGCTAGTTTTTCTCATCCTGTTCAAGAATGTATTCAAGAAAGCTATACAGTGAGCGAGTGGTGACGCTAGTCAAGCACTTTCACCTCGTGGATCTTCATAATGCTTAGATCAAGAATGAGGTGTGAATTTCAGAAGCAATTAAATGTTGCAATTACGCTGAGGAAATGGGGCGGCTTACCATGGGCAAATGAGCAGGCGGCCAGTAAACTTCAAGTCAAGATGAGCTCAAAAACACACAATTATGATGCACATGTCATTAAGATGCACTAGGGCCTGAAGTCCAAAGAACTTTCATATTGTTGCTGAAAATGGCTATCTGCTGAACTGGGCCGTTTTTGACCCAACAGCAAGCAGTAAAGCCCAGGTCTCTATACAACCGCACACACAAACAAGAGACCACATTTCATCATCCGTACCCCCGCTTGCTCATTCTTCATCCTGATTTGATTGATACACAGCGCCGACCGATCCCTCTTGTCAGTAAGCAGGCTCCATCTTTCGTATACTGAAAGCCTGCCCACCAAACTTCTGAAGAGCTCTCTGGGACACTGAAACCACCCTTGATGCAACAGCAACAATGGAAAATATGAAAATTATATGCAGGTCTCAAAGACGCCGGCCCCCAATGCGATATTACCAGAAGGAGAAAACAGAATGTTTGCGTCATGTCCGCATGCGTATGTACCCGTCATCCTAAATAGGAGACCCCAGAGAAGTATGTGTACGTCCAAAGCCCCCAAAGTCTATCGGTATTCATCATTAATTTCCACGATTAAGGGATTTCGTGGATATTGGTCATGCTGCCTCCCGTCTCCAGTAAAAGGACATTAAAGCGAAGTTGAGAAAGTCGAAATTTATATGCAAACTGAAGACGACGAGGCTGTGAATCGAAAAAAGAGATCATCGTACGGACTTTATTAGGTGTGACCTGGAGGCTTGTGTCCTCAAGCTGCTCCAAAGATGCAAAGACTGATGCGCTTCGAATATGACCTGTATCGAAGGTTTCCTTGAAACGCTTTTTGTTTACCGTACGCCAATCGGAGGTCGAGGGCCAAGGCTGCTCTGGCTGCTATGTGCAGAAGGTTCGGAATCGATGTTGGCGCTGTCACCACTCCCCGCGCTAGCGCTCGCACTACCCGTCAGACTTCGAACGTTTATAGGGCCTTTGGGTGGATTGAGGGCGCTCACCCCAGCAAATTGCTCAACTTGTTGCGGTGCAACTGAAGTACCTTGTCCCGGCGGATGGCGAGGGACTGGCTGACGCATCCCCCCTGGTGGCGAAGGACGACCATTCATCGGAGGTCCCATATAACCATTCGGTGGCGAAGGTCTCCCGTTTCCTCTCCCCATTTGAGGACTGTACGGGTTGCCAGGTGACTGGCTAGCTCGACGTTGGTATGGACCAGGCGCGGGCTGACCATTTGGCGGTGCACCACCATACTGTAACTCGTCTAGCCGTGCCGCAGTTAATGAATTAGTTCTCGACTCCATTCCCATCTGCTGACGGTCTACATTGCCATATCGATTTGATGAATAACCCATTAAAGGATCATCCATGATCGAATCATGCAAACCTGGCACCTGGCTTATTATTCTGGCGCTTGATCGGTTCCTTGGGAAGTTTGGACGCACGAATCCTCCCCCTCTTCGTGCTTGTGGAGCGTCACCAAATTCTGGGTTCTTGCGCAGTTGGCTTGCACTCGGCGCTTTCCGGTTGCGTCGAGAAGTAACACTCATCATATCAAAATTGTCAGGATCGATCATTGGAACTGGAGGGCCATCTGCAGGATCGATGAAGTCGTCATCGTCATCTTCATCGAAGCCTCCATGCCGTACTGATGGTGTAGGTGGGCCTCTGCGAGGACCGGGACCGCCTCTCCGCATCCTCATCTCTTGCTCTCTCAAAGCTAATTCCCGTTGTCGCAACATCAACTCGCGCTCCCGTAACGCCAAGTCCGAGCTATCACCACCATAATTTGATTCTCCGGATTCTGGAATATCATCATACAAGACTAGATGACTGAATTCTTCCAAATCACCTTCAAGAGAACCTCTTCTTGACTGGTTCCGCGGAGGAGGATATCCACCATTTGTCATGGGTCGACCGTATCCGTTTGGTGGACCGCCATTCATGGGAGGACCTCGTCGCATTCCAGGTGGTGGTCCATTCATTGATGATGTCCTTCCTCTTCCTCTACCTGCACCATTGCCATTCACAGCCGGACCCATCATAGGTCTTGGAGGCGGCACAGACGAAAGTCTTACCGGAGGGGCTCCTGCTACAGGAGATTGGACAGGCGCATCTCTTCTCTGTTGATTTACTATATTCAGATTGTGAAGAATAGTGTAAAGGGTTTCGATTCTGGGCACTTTGATGTTGACGGTTTGCGCAAGCTTGATGGGTGATCCGAGGTAGGTTTCTACTTCCATTGGTCGTTTCGCAGCGTAATCCTGATACATGATGCTATTTGCTTCGGTAGGTCGGATCATTTCTGCCATCGTTTTCTGCTTGAAGTCTGATGGAAAAGTACACTCCTGCGCTTGGGCAACACGGAGAAGTTCGTCGAATATGTCTGATACCAATGCCTTTACTCCGACCTTCTCGAGGAGCGCTGCGTGGGATGGCGTTTCGAAGATGACACTCAATGGATGAAAAGCAATCGGTCTATCAGAAATTAGTGATAATTTATGGAATAAAATGTACAATAATTACCCAATCATTCTCTCATACTGCTGTTGCCGTATATTGGAAGAGACATGACAATCGACCTGTCCACTGCTTAAAGTCATAGCCAAGGCATCGGCCATGTCTCCTTGTATGGTACTTGGCATCGCCGGATTTTTATTTGCTGGACCCACCCATATCTCTGTTGAGCCTTTATGTTCAAACTCGCTAGCTCCTAACTGCGTAATCTCGGCGCCGGAGACCAGGGATAGGACAACATTACTCGGAAACCTTGATTCAAGGTGCGCCTCGACTCCGAGAGTATGGGTAGTATTGACGAGAATACAGGTATGTTGGGGAGTAACGACAGATTCGATAACGGCGGCGAGGTCGTACACATCTGGCAGGGCCTTTACGCAGAGAAGCACGTAGTCGAAAGCACCCTCCTTGGCGTTTGCGGCATCTTCGGGTGCGCGAACAACTATTTGATCCATCAGCAGCTATTGTGATTTAACATTCGCTCGGTGAAGGGATATACCATGTCGTGGTTTAAATCGTTCGTTACCAAAAGAGGTCGATCTGTAAATTGTAGTATTAGACGTGCCGTCGAAGAATTGGCCGGTAAGGGTGGAACATACTTGAACGATATACCATATTGATATACTGCATCAAACCCGGACTTCCATACCAATGTCACGTCGCAGGCGTTTGTAGCTTGAAGCCGCCATGATAAGAAAGCTGAGACTGCATTGCCGCCAACTACACACACATTCATTAGAAAACTGCTCTCCATCTCGCGCTTGACAATTGATACATAGGCCACACCGAACAAAAAAACAAGGAAATAGAATGGGTTGGGTATTGAAGCTTTTCTCTTTCGTGGAAAAGTGGAGACGTGTTGGTCAGAGGATGGGAGGCGTGCAGAAGAGACCAACCTGAAAGAATCCTCAGTCGAGGAGGAATTGGAGCCATGTCGACCCAAATGCGGAATGTGTTTGATTGACCAAGTTTTAAAACTGCGGCAGCGTAGGCTGGCTGTACCGTGGGGTCGCGGTCAGGCACGCCGAGTCTTCACCAGTCGCCGGTCCCAACTATCGTGGAAAGTGGACGTCTCTTGCAAAAATTGCCTCCTGTTTTCCCGACCCTTGTCTGTTGCTATAACGAGCGTGACGCCGCAAGAGATTGTGTCGATCTCAAGCTGCGGATGTATGATGCGATGTGATTTGCAAAAGAGTGTGTAGTTGATGGCTGGGATGGCTGAAATTGAGGCGTGCGAAGAAAAGGCCTTGCGCGGGTGTAAGGTTAAGGTGTCAAAGCCGTTCGCGTAGTCTGACGAGAGAGGTACAGACGTGTTGGATTGGTCAACAAGGTCTTACTTAGCAGTGGAGGTACCTTGGAATGATCCAGATTGACAGAGGAACCTCATTGAATCATTCGATGTGGGCGGACGGCAATCATTGGCAAGCGTATGCAGGAAGGGTTTGCTGGCTGTGGTCGTTCGTCGTGTTGAATCTAGTTTTCCAGCGAGGAATGATTTTTGATAACCTTAGCTCCGGGGGGTATCTTTTTTGTTTGGGTTGCGGCTTGGCCTTGGCTACCCGCACTCGCTCGCCTGGAATTTTTTCTTCTTCTTGTTCCCTCTCTCAACATTCGTTCGGACGACCTTATAGTTCGCGCCTATCTCCTTTTAGCAATTGCTGCTTTCCCAAGGGGTGATCACGAAAAGACCAAGGTAGATCGAAATGAAAATGGGCCAGAGGGAAGTACTGTGACTGGATGCGCTTTCTCGTGGGCCCTAAAAAAAAGAGAGAGTTGCAGATATCAATGGTGAGTTTGTATGCAAGTGAAGCCAACTTGGAAGACTATCAAGGGACCAAGGACAAATGATGAGCCGCGTGTCAGCATTACATCGTATCAAGTCTCCTAATTTTCAGAGCTTAAATCACAAGGGCAAGCAGGGTCGTGGGGTGAGCAACGTCAATTAAGTTTTTACTAGGGAGGGCAGGCTCCAGAGGGGAATGGGTTTGTCTGCGAGTGCAGGCTTTTTTTGCACCCCCAGATGAGAGATAGGGGTAGGCAAAGTCACACGACAAGACGGTACCTTCAGATACTCGTGTTTGTTAGATTGGTATCACTGCCACTGCTCTGACAGTACTACTACTGTACCGCAATGTGCTGAGGCTAAAACACTCGCGCATTAGACATACTGTAATCTCCAACGGCTGATATTTTTTTGACGTTCGATATCGTAAATGGCGTCTCCCAGCAATTGTTGGTGGGGCCGGATAGGGATCTCTTCATTATACAGGGATAAATAACAGGCTGTGCAAGATTTACAAGATTACTCTCACTTTCTCTACAGGGGGAGCTTCATTCTCGATTCCCCTTGGTCCATGCGTAGGAACCCTGTCCTAATCGCTCCCCTCCCTCTCCGATAGGCTCATGATGATGGCTTATTCTTGCCCAGACGGAATTCCACGTTGTTGACGGCCATTTGACCACGCATTCTGCCCGTCCGTCCATGTTCACAATTTTGGGCGCAGTCTTTTGGGCTTCTGATTTCAAAGCTTGAGGGTGAAGCTTACTATTTCCCTATGTGTAGGTCGCCCAAAGACTCCTGCCATAACTCCGTTACTCCCGTTGCAGAGACCAAAACGGCGCCAGAGCCATCCCCAAACTTTCGTACACGGTTCGGAACTACAATAGTTACCGACGAGTCTCCATCTTGTATTTCTGCGTGTTGTCTCTGCGGACTTTCCTATGGTTCAGCTGGCATTGAATGATTGTGTCTTAGATTTCGATAGTGGCACGCGCCTGGTGGACTGATCTGCGGGGACAACATTTGCATAGGACCCCTATAGGAACTCGTTGTTGATATCTTGATGTCTTGACCGTGCGAGACCCAAAATGAAAGGACATCGGGGTCAGCACGCGTTCAAAGTCCGGGCGGGTATTTATTAGCACCGAGCTTCCATTGTCAGGGATGGGCCCAATTTGAATGCCTGTCGAAAGTCACGCAGAAAACCGGTATTTCTAAGATAAGCTATTTGATACACAGTACATATAAAATGGAGTGGGTTCCCCCTTTTCAATAAGGCACCGGGACAGCCGGAAATCATGTTTATTGACGCACTGGGAAGATTCAGTATCTCGGTACCGACCTCGTCTCTCACCGCTAAAATCCGGGATACGTTCTTTGTTGATCGCGAATTGTACAGCGACAAGATAAGGTAAAGGCTAGTATGACGTTTCTTTGGTTGGGTTTCTTGTGCACAAACGCATCACTGCCACGAGGAACACGACAGCCACTCGCGTTCCACTCGCGTCCAACCCGTGTCTTAGAATCTCAGGGCAAGACGGGTTCGTTAGCCCTGCTGCAGCCCACAGATCATTCCACGATATAGTATGGTCAAATTTAGAAAAGGCGGAGAAGAAACGGATTCTCTAGAACTACTTTTTTAACGCGTTTGTGAAAAGTCTGATATCTAAAAAGTGTATGAAAACCTAAAATAGTGCCCCCTTTTCCTGCACCCAAGGCTCGGTTACCAATTGAACCAATGCTCATTTCGTTATAGGCCAGGTTCGTGGAAGTCTAATCTATTTCAGGATTTCCGTGTCCCAAGCAGCCGATGAGGGATTAAAGACTGCAGATGTCTGTGTTAAACATTGTTCAATGTGAAGCATGAAGCATAAAGCATAAGAAACAGCTGTACAGGATCCTTCTGCTTCGCTGCCGTTCCCCGTATGAACGTGTTCAACAAGCTAAGGCAGCACATCATGACCGCGTCCTTGCTCTTCTGGCTAGAAGCAAGCCACTGCCGCATCAAAAGAGAAGAGTGACATATTTTGGCGTAAACGGCTCAGTATCTACCATACCCTTCTCCATTTCCTGTCTACAATACCCTCTACCCATCACCAAAAGATGCCGTCACTAAAGAATCTCCAGCCCGTGAGCTTCCAAGAAGCTAGATCAGGTCTAGTAGCTTTCCACAGCGGGATTCAGAGAATTTGCCTTGCGACATTATACTAGTAGCCCAAAAGAAACCCATGTTCTGCAGATGTTAGTTTTCTGACAGGGGTTTCTGCCAACTTCTTCTTCGACCCCCAGACAAAAGGAGAAAATCATGACGATCGTCAACAAATTTAAATGTCCGGCTTAAGTTGACATGACCACCCACGTCGAAAGGCATAGTGCCCACTCTACTTTCACCCTCAATTCCCGTCGTAAGGCAATCGATCCGAGCCGCCACTTTTTATGTGGCAAATATCTTCCCTTTTGAGAACAATTGCAGATCCTCGAAAATTGACATACAGAGATCTGCCTTCACAGCCTCAAGAAAGGCTTAAAATAACTCACATGGGATGTTTGAATTCCGAGGAAATGGACCAAGGAGCGGATCAACAGATCTACTTTCCCCAAACCTTAAATCCATGTAGCTTCAGACGGTGAGGTTTCAATATCAAAATGCCAAACGAGCACAGACGAGGAAGGAACACGCTCCGCAAGCTGTCAATACTACTATGTCATGCAAAATACTACCTCATCATCATGAACACATGGTCATGTTTCCCTGTCCTTGATCCATCTTACTCGCATAACTAAGCGTTTCGAAGAGTTGTCCTCGGATCACATTTCCCTTCTCAGACCAAGTGGATGGGGAACTCGCACCATGGAATTGAAAGAATACCATGCCGGAGACCGATCCTATTCCGCTTCTCCTCCTCCGCTAACCATAAACCTCCGAATATCTAGTTTTGCCATAGGAACCTGGAGTAGGTCTTTCTAAATTCGGATCCCTGGCTCGTCGTTGAATGGTACTTCATCTCTCACATCTGCATTTGAGAAGGCAAGCGTGCATGAAAGTTGCACCCTTGCCACTACCAGAAAGTCGGCAGAACAACACCCTCGCTTCTCCTCCTACCATCTTCTCCTCTCGACCAACTACCGTTCCAGAGAAATAACTTTCCCCTGGCTATGCTCAATTCTCCGATGCATCCCAGTCTTGCCACACTACGTTACCAAACTCGCCATCTCGTATCTCGAATTCCAAAATCTCGGATCAACTACCATTCTACCCACTCCTTCTGACCGCAGCCACCAAGGCGGTCCAGTCTTCCAATCCTTCCAGTTCTCCAGTATAGCACCCAGACAGGCATCGTCCTACTCGCCTTCGCGTCGCCCTTTTCAATAATTCCCATAACCATCCGCGAAATCCCATCTTATTCCACCTCGCCCCCTAAGTGTTGCACGAGAACCCCACAGCGACTAGTTCTAGCCGGCCTACTACCACGTCCTACTACCACGTCCCAAGCACCACCAAACTAATAATTCCAAAAACCAAGATCTGCTATCCCGGGTTTAAGTCCTGATAGGTTCTTGAGCGGGGATATTTTTGTAACCTTCATTTTATCTTCCTTTCTCGTTCCCAGAGAATGGATCACTCATGCTCACTCTCTCAGACAAGAAGAAGAAATTGGAAGACCTGTTGAAAGACCCGTATAGGAACAACTCCCCTTTCGTGCTCGCCAGGAGCATTGTCTCCGGTTTGACTCACTCCTATCCATCCTCGTTTCTCACTCCTTCTGCGCGCTCGTTCAATCTGCAATGATCCTTCATTTATCTTCAGTGTTGTCTTAATTTCCTACATCTTGACCCGACGCAAGCAGCAGGATCAAGACGCTTCACTAGACGACAATCAACGGCATCCCCCTTTCCATCATATTCTCCTTTTCTGAAGCGCCGTCACATATCCCACCATCTCCACATCTTCATTACCCACTGGACGCTTTCGACCCAAGCTCCAGCGCAAGCTCAGCCACATCTTTCTCTACCTACAAGCGTTCCAGCCTGCGGAGTATGCAAAGGCTACCTTCCCGCTGAACAAGAACACATCTGTCTTTACAATTTATTTCATTGACCTGCGGGCGGCGAGGAGGACGGCACGGAGATGCTTCTTCCGGCCACATCTCCAATCCCCCAATATTATCCTATCTACAAGATCTTGGGGCTTTCCATCCGTGCCCATTCCTTGGAAAACTCGGACATTGTCTGAGACCTATGTACAATTTCAAGCCCAACCCCAACAGTGAAAACTTAGGCACTTCCCCTCTCCAATCCTCTTGCCTTAAGGACCTCTTTCAAACACACGTAGAGAGATATCTGCCCACCAGAGCGATCAAGATATAGTCATCGCCTCCGTCTTGGTTCTGCATCCGCACGACTCCTCTCTCGCTGTTGAAGCTCAGCAATTCCCCGCAACGAATGCATTGCCACAGATCCCCCAATCCACAAACTCCCCCCCCCCTTACTCCAACTCACGACATACCAAACGGACATAACAAGCACGCTCCCAAAATCTGCGTTCCTGCTTCTCTTTCAATCTCCACTCGCAGCCTACAGGACCCGGGTTCTTCACGGGCTTTAACTGACTCGCTCAAACTCGTATTCGTTGTCCCTCTCTAGAAATATTGTGTCCATATTCTCGGCTTTCTTGTCATGACGATGGTAAGTTTTGCTTAGGCCATGACCAGATACTAATTTATATTTTTATTCTTCTGTTCCAAGTAGGTAACTAGGTAACCAAGTAGCTAAGGATTGTGCTGGACCTAAGGGTCCAAGCCCACATTTTAGAATCCGTAAATAATCTTTAACATAGTCAGGTTTTGACGTCTAATTGGTGAGTATGGAAGAATCCCATTGCCTCGTCAAATTAGCCAAACTTCAGCATATCACTAGAGATCGCATACGATAGGCATAATCACCTCGAAGTCTATGCGAAGGGATAATTATTGTGAGAAAGGACTTTTCTATTGCTGCATCGCGTTTATTGCTTCATGATAGCCCCAGTGATCTACGCACGATCCATCAGCCCCTCGCTCCATCATCCATCCTCCTAAAGCTCCGAAGTTTTTGGTATGACAAAGAGAAAAGCAGTGCCCCCATTCGTATAATCGCAGGAACTATCAACTCAGACATGCCCAACCAACCAGATCAGAAAGAGAAATTGGAGGCTCTTTTGGATGTGATGAAAGATGACGGACGACCATGAAGATGATGAAATATCTAGCTGGCCATGTAGGTGCTTGCATCGATACCGCCCTCTGGAAATTCGCTGTTATTGTTTGTTAGCAAGAATGTTTGGTTGAAGGGGCTCAGAAGGTACTCACGGAAGCGCAACTTCAAATCTCTTCTCAATGGCCTTCAACACCTCTTGATCGGCCTCAGAGCTTACGAAAGAAATCGAAAGACCCTTGGTTCCAAACCGACCAGCACGACCAACTCGATGGAGGTATGAATCGGCATCACCTGGGAGGTCGTAGTTGATAGCCAGATTGATACGCTCAATATCAATACCACGGCCGAAAACATCAGTTGCAACGCAAATACGCTTGTTGAACTCCTTGAATTCCTTGTAACGTTTAATACTAGTTTGTTGTCAGCTGCAATTCCATTCCATTTTCGGCGATCGAGGTGTCTTACCGTTCCTCCTGGCTGACGCCGGAATGCACAGCGATAGAAGGGAAGTTACATTCGCGCAAGAGCTTGTCCAATTCAGTAGCTCGAATTGTGCTCTTTACGAAAATAATGACTTGGTTGAACTGGAGCTCGTCAAGTAACTCGTTGAGCTTACGGTTCTTCTCCTTTTCGTCAAGTTTGATGTAGTATTGTTGGAGACCGTGCAGGGTGAGCTTGGTCTCGTCATCGACATAGATCTCGAGAGGATTTTGCATGAACTTCTTGCAAATGGGTCGGACCTCTTGAGAGAGTGTGGCACTGAACATCATGACTTGCTTTTGGGTGGGGGTAGCGCGGAAGATCTCTTGGACGTCACGGCGCATGTCTAAAGAAGCATTAGCAAATTAAGTAACCATAGTTATAGATTATCTCCTTACCAATAGCCTCCAACATCTTGTCACACTCATCAAGGACAAAGACCTTGCAGCTACCAAGGCGAAGGAACTTGTCTCGGACAAGAGCGTTCAATCGACCAGGAGTGGCGACAATGATATGGGGGTGGGTCTCCTTGTTCTTGAGGATCTCTGCATCCTTGGTGATGGGAGTTCCTCCGTAGAATACAGCGGTCTTTACATCTGGCATATACTTGCTGAATCGCGCATATTCGTTCTTGATTTGGTAAGCAAGCTCACGGGTATGGCACATAACCAAGACGGATGTCTCGCCTGCGACTGGCTCGACTTGTTGTAGTGTTGTAAGGACGAACACGGCGGTCTTACCAAGACCAGATTTGGCCTGGCAGAGGACATCGGTGCCGAGAATAGCTTGGGGAATGCAAACTTGCTGGACTGTAGAGTAAATCGAGCCGATGTTAGATCAAATGTTTCTCCAAGTTTTAAATGAGGTGCAAGGGATTGCAACGTCCGTCCATCATCGCAGTTTTTGACATCCACCACAAATATCAAACCCTCAAAGGAAAAATAAATCGAAGTAAAGGTGCGACATTTGCCTTTAAAGGCGCACATCATCGACCGGAGTATGCATGACATCAACTTAAGTCTTCAAAGTCGAACCGATCCTGGAAGTCTCTCGGCACCACCGTTTTGTGCGCACCTTCCCGCATCTTACTCGCAACCTTATCGCATTCTCGAGATTTATCGCTTTCGCGTTGATCTCCCTTCACACCGACTGCTTAGGCTTGCGTTCTACCGATGAGACTTTCCAGGATCCTTCGTGGACTTGTTGAAGGATAGGCCCGTATATATATTGCTTGCGAGATGGACGGACGCTTCAAGAGGGTGGGAGCTTGGGGATGAAAGTTATGACTTGCCCTCCGAAGGATGTTCGAAACCGCAATCCGTAATGGCACGTAGAAGCTCTGGCTTCAACAGGAAGTCGCGGAAACCAGTCGAGTGAATACCAACATAACTACCCTTCTTATCCGCATTTCCTCCAGATACTGTAAGATCGCCCTTCTTGGCTCCTCCATTTGCATCAGCACCAGCGGCGGGCGCCGCCTCTGTTTGCAACTCCTCATCGGAATAATCGATAAGATCTTCTTCGGCAGACATATTGGCGATTGCGATATGAAGTTGAAGGTTGGTATTAGGTTGTTTTGCGCCTTACGAAAAGATTGCGTCGCAAGTTGAAGAATTAAACCGCACGAGGCGCCGGTTTAACTCAAGAAGAAAATAATTAAAGTTAGGTGGTCGGAAATTCGCGATTTGAAGGAAGTAAGTTGAAGAAGTTGAGGTTGTAAGGGAAAGAACAAGAGGAGATGTGGAGGTCGCGATCAAGGGATTTTGAGCGAGGCGCGGCTCTGAGTAAGCGAATTTATTTTCTCAGGCAACAACAAGAACTAAACCTAATACGTGATCTGTAGAAAATAAATCTAAAACTGCATCTGATTTTCCTGCAAAACGCCCCTTCAATAGACTTTTGATTTCGAACCCAAATGGCTTCCATCGACCCCCCGAAGAAGGCAATAAATATTCCCAAACAGCAGAACTCAAAGGTGGCCAAGAAAACTGGGTCGACTCCAAACAAATCGCTACACAGCAGAGTCTCGTATCTATACCAAGCAGCAACATATCTAGCAACCCAGCAACAACATTCCAAAGAGAATAGTAGCACCGATACACGAAATGAAGCCTCTTCGATGACAGAAATAGAACCGATTTCGGGAATATCGCTTCAACCTGCAGCACGGCATCTAGTATCCGACCTTCGGGACGTGTCTCTCAAGGTACAGATCCGCATGTCACCCGACATGAAGCATTCGATATGCAAGATTTGCTCTACGGTATTAATTGAAGGGTCTTCGTGTACCAGCGAGGTGGAAAATAAGAGCAAGGGCGGCAAGAAACCTTGGGCGGATGTGCTGGTGAGGAGATGCAACGCCTGTGGCTCTGCAAAACGATTTCCTACAGCAGCAGCAAGACAAAAGAGGCGGCCCTATCGTACGCCGCAAGATAAAGCCCCAAACACAGATAATGAGGGTACCTGAAGCCTGTCCGGAGCGATAGATGGTATTAAAAGTCACCTCTTCATCTAGGTTATCACGTATTGCCTGGGAAAACGACGTCCGAGTGAGTGGTCATTGTTACCATTTAAAGTATAGATATGATGATCTCTTTCAACAGATCAGCTCGAGCTACAACCCTCGTGCTCAAAATAAAAGAGGAAGGGCCAAAGCAGGGCTGCGAAGAAAACTTCGAAGACCGGAGTCACGTCTAAATACGGTATCACCTGAAATGGGAGGATACTAGTCACAGAATAGCTTGCTTCAGATCAAGCCAGACGTAAGATAGTCTTCAAAGAACATTTTGGGCCAAAACGGGTCTTCGTCCGTGGTATGGAAAATACTTCAATCCTATATGTCGAAACCCAACACCGGGTCTGGATCCTGACTAGGACAAATAAATTCCCAGATCAAGGAGTGGAACACTCTCACTTCTCAATAGCTGTGCCTCAATCAGATTTAATTATTCTGATCGTCGTCAAGGCGTTGCAATAGTGTACATCTCGAATCGTGTATTCATCGTTCTTTTGTTCCACCCATGCCCATAGGACCATTCCACTTCGTACCCAGCCAAACCTCAAAGTACTTTCACGCAAGCACCATATCGAGCTTTCCATTATCCCATTTGCAACTAATGGCGGGCCCGGCATTGAGTGACAAAACAGAGATTTATTGACCTTACAATTTTGGACTTGATCCCAAATGTCTTGGAGATGTTTCCTGTCGGAGAAGACGAAACATGCTCAGAGCCATAAATTCCTTCATCTTTAACATGTAAAAGAGCGTTTAAAGCTCGCTACTAAATCTGGCTGACGAAAAGCTGGAGCTGGTATCGGGTATTTTGTTTCGATGTTATTTAGAATAAAGTCTTTAACCATCTTCGTCCTCCACTTCCTCCATCATCACCATTCTCGACTTCTGAGTCTTAATCCCAGCCTTTAGTTGCTCATCACCTTGAACATCATTGGTGGTTCGCCGAATACCCATGTACCCCTCCCTCTCTAATCTATCAGCTTCCTCCGGTTCCACCAGGCCTCCAGCACCCTTCCCCTTCTCCATCTTCACCCTTACAGCAGCCGGTACAAAGCTAACCGCCTCCTTCCTCAAATCCCTCACAATAGGCTTTGCCTCATAAACCGTCTTAGCTTCCACTTTCGGCACCTGAGGTCCAGCACTATTAGGCCTATCCGGCAGCCCCTCCAAATGCGCTGCTCTCCTATCATTCTGTCCCAAAGGCGTCATGTTCGCATTCGTGCCCTGTCCCTGTTCTCTATCACGACCCATCCTCTCCCTCCTCTTCTGATACCATTTATCCAATATGTCTTTCGGAATTGGAGGTGGTGTATCTCGTGGCATAGGTATGCTCTTCACATCATCCGGTACATCACTATCACTACTTTCCTCCTCCTCCCTCCTTCTCTTTCCCAACACTCCACCACCTCTGCCACCTCTATTCCCGCCAAAAACTCCTCGTCCCACATCTCCAGTTCTCGGTCCCGAGCTAAATTTCGGAGCTGCATCTCCTAATGCCTCGCGTGCTTTTCGCACAGCTTTAAGGTCTTTCTCTAATCCCTCTAACACGGATTTTTCATGGCTTGTGAGCTTGCCGCCACTGGTTTCAATAGATTTTAATTCCTCTAGCTGCTTTTGTAATCGATCTGGGTTTCGACGGGCGAGTTTCTCGTTACGCCGTGATTGCACTTCTGCTTTGCCTAGAGAGATAGTCAACCTTCAGTGGATGGCATGGGCTGGGTAAATAGCATACCTTTCTTGATTGCTTTAGCTTTATCAGCCTTACGCTGTGCTTGAGCTGGATTTATAGACTTCTCTTTCGGCATTTTATCTTTGGCTTTGCGACCTGAAGGGCGCGCGCGCTGCATGGGAAATCAAGATGGAAAAATACTGCCACTTCCAAAAGAGGATCACCGCCTTCAGTCACGTGCTATCAACTATGTCCAAAAATACCCGGCCGCGACCACCTTCAGATCGGGATTCTGCCTTTTACAGAAGAAGTCACCGTCCAATTTTGTCAAAATCTAGATGACTGGGGCATATCTTCTCAGCGGACAAGGTTAAAGCTTGTGCTAGGCTTCGTTCTAAGGCAATTTGTCACGCTATGAGGGTTCCTAAACCCGAAAATCATTTCTCGGTTTCTCATAAGCAGATAGTCATTGTTGAGATTGGCATCTAATAAAATTTGAATCTGATACTAAAGTTGCGGTTGTTGCATACATGATCGATTGAATCCTTGTTGATCGACAAGAGTCCACGTTGCACTTCGTGTCACAAGCGGACTGGAAGGCTTCTGTGTGATGTGCAATGGCTGTTGAGCTTATAGCCATTGATTGTATAGGAATTTATATGAAGTCTCAATTCATTTCGTACCTTCTTCTCTCAGTATATCTTTCCTTCATTGAACTCATTTCTTGTCCCCAATATGACCCCTCGCAAAGCTTGGTGGAAAGAGTGCTCCGTCTATCAAATATACCCCGCATCGTTCAAAGATTCAAACAATGATGGGATTGGAGATCTGGAAGGAATTCTATCAAAGGTCGATTATCTTCATGATCTAGGCTTTGACTGTGTCTGGCTTTCTCCCATTTTAAAATCTCCCCAAGTGGACATGGGATATGATATTTCCGATTACAGAACCATCGATGCCCAGTATGGGAGTCTCGAGCATGTCGACCAGTTAATCAAGGAGCTTCACACTCGAGATATGAAGCTGCTCATGGATTTGGTAGTCAATCATACCAGTGTTGAGCATGACTGGTTCAAAAATTCACGCTCATCAAAATACAACGAATACCGAGATTGGTACTTCTGGAGACCGGCCAAATACGATTCTACTGATAATTGTCGACCACCAAACAACTGGAAATCCGCTTTTGAAGGCAGTGCCTGGGAATGGGATGAAAAGATGGAGGAATACTATCTCCACATTTTCGCAAAAGAGCAACCAGATCTCAACTGGGAGAATCCTAAAGTACGCAAAGCGGTCCATAATATCATTTGTTTTTGGCTTGATCGTGGATGCGATGGCTTCCGTATGGATGTGATTAATTATATTAGCAAGGAAGCTGGGTTACCTGATGCGCCTGTCTCTAAGCCAGGGTCAGAGTTTCAGGAAGGCAGTATGTTTTATTCTGCTGGACCAAGGCTGCATGAGTATCTTGCGGAATTAGATGCAGTTTTGAAGGGATACAACGCTTTTAGTGTGGGCGAGATGCCTTGTATTGGTGATCAGCGGGAGGTCATAAAGAGTGTGGGTCAGGATCGTGGAGAGCTAAACATGATTTTTCAGTTCGGTCAGTAAGTTGATCGCGTTTTCAATGCCCACCGTCCGAGATCTTTGATTGTCTCACGTCTAACGAGACAATTATGAGCCTTTATTGTTGAAAAAAGCTCAATGAGAGCAGTGTAACCATCGACCGATCTCCTTTTGGTAAATTCAAACTTCAAACCCCCAAATGGCCTGTCAACAGCCTACGTCTCATATTCGAAACAATGCAAACTTTCATGTACGAAAATGACGGGTGGAATGCCCTCTATCTCGAGAACCACGACCAGCCACGGTCAATCAACCGCTTCGCTAGCGGGTCTCCAGAATATCGAGCTCAGAGCTCGAAAATGCTAGCTACGTTCCTTGGCTGCCAGGCTGGTACTCTTTTCGTGTACCAGGGTCAAGAGTTGGGTATGACGAATGTTCCGAAAGAGTGGGGAATTGATGAGTATAAGGATCTTAATACTTTGAATCACTGGTCGTATGTAACCCAAACGTTGTTCTATCGCTGCTGATAGTCCTAGGCTTCTCAATTCCCAAACCGACAACCCAGCAGACCTCGCAGAAGCAATGAACGAATACCAGAAGAAAGCGCGTGACAATGGCAGGACTCCCATGCAATGGGACATTAACCCAAACGCCGGCTTCACTTCTAGCCATTCAAGCCCATGGATGTCTGTAAATCCTAACTTCACTACCGTGAATGCAGAGTCACAGATCGATGATCTATCATCCCCGTTTTCCTACTGGAAGACTTTTTTGGCGGTGCGGAAGAAGTATAGAGATATTTTGGTTTATGGGGATTTCAAAATGGTTGAGGTATAATGATAAGGTCATTTCATACACGAGGACATCTGAGATTGGGGAGACGATGCTTGTGGTGTGTAATTTCTCGGCCGAGACAATCAAGTGGAAGAATGATGTAGGGAGAACGAAGGAGGTCGTGCTGAGTAGTAATGATAGATCGTTGAATCACGTTGAAGGGAGGGTGGTAGCTTTGGACGCATATGAAGCAATGGCCGTAATACTTGGGGGATAAGAGTCGGGCTTAAACTCATCGTACGTGGGTATAGACTCAAATAAGGATGAAAAGGGCACTTCAATGGAAGAGGATGTATGAAAAAATGGGGATATGATAAAAAGTATATCCAAACGCTTGTAATAAATCATATGACCCAATCTGATCGGTCACATAGTTTCGGTTGGAATATGCAAGTATTGGAATCGAATGATTAGATCACAACTAGCTCCCAAGACCTAATAAGGGTGTGTTTGCCCATAGAATTGTGAGACAATGAAAGAAGTTTACCCGGATCGAGGACATCAAGACCAGGAGGATTAAAGATGCTAAAGAATTCGAGTCCATTACGCGAGTTGATGGGGGCAGAACCCAAGGGAAACCGTGTCAAAATCCGAGAAAGTATGTCTCAGCGAGAGTAAATAAAGGAGCGTAATTCTCAAATTTCATTTCTACAATTAACACTTTCAAGAATATGCTTATGAAGATATTAATATATGTATATATGATGATCAAGAAAGTTGCCGCAACAATAGTTAGATCAAGAATATGTGCCACCACCGATAATGACTATGTACCTTCACTGGTAAACGTTAACTGAAGTAGGGGAGGCTGTTGAGATAACCCTAACCCTTCGTGAACCCGATGCCCGTCGTTTGTGTTCGCATCACCATAGATACCCGTCTCAACGTAATTTGCATTGTCATCGTCAATCAAATTTTCGAAATTCAACTCTGAGTCTCCGACTACGCAGCTGATGCCGGCTACGGTACCTTGAAATGCAATGACGATAAGCTAATTTGTGTCGTCAATGGCAATGTATCGTGTGATCTTTGAGTTCCCAAATTTTTGCGACGTGATGTTGGTTTTTGACTAGAACACCTGGAAAAGAATGAGGCTGATCCCGAGAACCCTCCAGTAACCTAAGCTTTTGCTGATTCAACATACGGGCCTTAAAGAGATGTGAGTTAATACACGCAGGATAGGAGATTGTGGGAGGAGACTCAGGGTATACATATAGTTGCCGGACTCCTGTTCGCATGAAAAGAGAGAATCAACAAGAAAGAACGAGATGCAATAGGGTTTTAAAGAGTGACTTGAGATTTGTTGCGATGACCTCGATCATCGTTTCCAAGTCATATCTATACCAAGAATCAACTACCTCTGGGGATCAGCCGCTCTTCAAAGTTTAATAGTAGAGGAAACAGTGTCTAGTTCCCACACATATTCAGGTAAAATTCCGCTGCGTGGGGGCTATGGATGGAGTTCTAACAAAAACCAGTTAAGAGATAAGCACTAGCTCCGTGCTCTGGACGAAGAAATGGGCTGTGCGAGCGATTGAAGAGAATCAAGCCTGAGTGGTGCATGAAGGATGAAGATCATGTCTGGATTAAGATGATTTGATACTCTTCGAAGGGCTGCAAAAGCGCTGAGTGAGGTCTAAGAAGTGGACGACGTTCGACGGTTGCCTTTCGTGGACCCCCGCCCCTGAATCCATACCACCTGACTGAAAAGGGAAACCAAACAAACAACTCTGAGAAGCAGTTGCGTTAGAGATTTTCGCATCGATAGAATTCACATGAAACCTTATTAAATTTAGAAGGAACAATATTATGCACATGTCTTCAAATTGCAGAAGAGTGTGTGGCCTTTCAATTGTTCTATTCAGAACTGTACAATGGTATGGCAGCCTCTTCAAGGCGCTTCAGGAGGCATGCCCAAAGGTTTGAAGTGTCAAAATAAAGTGGGTAGGCAGTAGTGCTTTGTGTTCCTGATTCAGAGATGAAATGGGACTCTCCTGCCTTCCCGATGGACACTAATCCTGTACTCAGCACATTGGGCAGCCGGGTACACTGCTCAAGATGAAGATCCTCGCAGCGCATACTTGTACGTGCTTGACTCTATCCCAGCGAAATCAGTCGTGATTTTGACTCGACGCAAGACAAATAAACTCGAATGCCCGACAGCATTATGCAACCCTACGTAGGTGATGGAGGAGGTGATCCCGAAGATTCCGAATTTTGATGCTTAAGGATCAAGCAAAAAATTGAAAACTAACCACATTGTGATTTGCAACTGAACAGACAGTGCATTTGCAGCTGAACAGGTACAGTGGTCCTTCTAATTTAATGTAGTGCATGCTAATGACCCTTGAGTTATTTAGACAGAACATGTCCGAGTTCTTTTCGGATTTTTGGACCTTGCTGTTAAGAAGAAGTCGGTGAGGGAATGATGTTCGCATCTATGCTCATCTGCCGGAAACTCCAGCAGAAATGCGGTTCGAGTTGCGAGAAGCATTTTTGCGCCATTTCCTTTTAAAACTAGTATCTTGATCTAGCCATGTATATAAACCGTTGAGGCGTTTTGACAAAGAGGGGCAGCCTTGCAGTACTAGGATTTAGGAAAGTGTTCGTTCAACAGTGTATTCTTTTTTTATAGAAAGATTATCTGACAATCTCTACTTAGCCCACGCTTTACTAGGCAAGCTCTCGCAGAGTCTCAATGTCAAATCCCTAATAGTACTGCCAATATAGGTAGCTTCACCATTATTAGTAGGAGGCTAAGTAAAAATCCTGTGATCCCGACTCACAACTTACCTAATACTGTAGCTCGCACCACCATGCAGTCTCTCTAGAACGCACGATCTTGCAGTTCTTCTTTTGTTCCCGTTTATTCCCCCGCATAAGTTAACGTCGCCTTAGGATGAATTATGGGTTGTACCCCGCTGAGGAGTTGATCGCTGCCACTGCAAGAAATATGTGAGGCTGGGCATATTCTTTCATACAATGTAATTCTTGCAACCCTAAGCTATGTATGCTTCTTGATTATTTTTGATGGATACAACTTTCAAGCCAGTAGTGTATGTGCAGAATTTTTGAGAATTGCAATTTCACGTGTCTTCGCAAAATCTGATTTGATTGTTCCATCGCCATAATTTTGCACTTCGGTGTTGCCAACGTCCTCATATTCACCGAGAACGTAGCCCGAAACGAAGATACGTTCTTCCTAGAACAGAACC
>Ga0182030_10008244_pt1 | contig 21622 bp, 17 predicted proteins | sample 812S3MmetaG_FD_121299 | JGI IMG/M metagenome (GOLD analysis project Ga0182030, IMG submission 121299) | Permafrost microbial communities from Stordalen Mire, Sweden - 812S3M metaG (Illumina Assembly) | ecosystem: Environmental > Terrestrial > Soil > Wetlands > Permafrost | place: Sweden...
CCCTAACCCTAACCCTAACCCTAACCCTAACCCTAACCCTAACCCTAACCCTAACCCTAACCCTAACCCTAACCCTAACCCTAACCCTAACCCTAACCCTAAAAGAATAGAGCACTATACTTCTGTTAATAAAAAAAGAATTATTATAAAAGCAAAATATAGATAATATATATAAGAAGTAGATTACTAATAGTCTTAGACAAGAAGTAAATATTATTTTTGTAGATATCTGACTATTATTAACTCTTATAGTATTGTATATAAATTATAACTAGCTTTTTTTAAAAAAACAAGTAATGCTAGTAAGCTGTATTATACTATATAACTAATAGCAGCTCTAGAATCTATAGTAAAGAACTAGGTGTAATATAGCAAAGAACTAAGAACTGCTTTAGAAAGTCCTAAATATATATTTTATAAATAGCTATAGCTATAGAATTAAAAGCTTTGTATCTACTGTCCTTATTAGCTAAGAATATAGTCTAAAGCTTAGGACTATTTTGAATTCACTGAAGCAAAACTTGCTTAGTATCTTCTAAGAACTTGGTATTGTAGATATACAAGAGCTAAGAGCTACTAAAATTGTTTAGATCTAAGTTATTTTTTAGTCTTTACGATTTTATAGATATTAAGTCTTGAATATTAAATATTAGTTTATTATATAATAGAGAATAGATTTACTAATACTTAGACAAAATTAGCTATAAGATCTAGATTATTTGCAGTTCTATTTCTTAGTATTTAACTATCTAATTATTTAAGAACTACTAAGCTTAGTATTTAGTAATAATAGCTTTGTCTATCTTAAAAAAATAAAGCTACTATTATAAAATATAACTAAAGAATATCTTGATTAGCTGCTGAAAAAACTTTTTGTAGATCTTAGCTAAGAAGATAAAAATCTGATCTTTATTTTTTTACTTTTAAAAGTAGATATAGTTAAAGAGTACTATCTAAGCTATTTAGATTAAGATAAATAGATAGCTATTATAATTGTTTAACTCTATTTACTGATCCTAGCCTATTTTACTATTCTGTACTTTGCAACTAAGTATAGTATAAAAGCTAAGTACTAGAAACTTGAAGAGTATACTTCTAACTATTTGACAAATTAGAGCAAAATAAAGCTATTAAATAGTATACTTGAGTATTAGTATAGTCTTTTTTATATTCTTAAAAACTAGGGCTTTTATAATCTTGTCTATAGTCTAGATCTACTAAGCAGTAGACTAAATAATATTTTGTAGTAGCTTCTGATCTGGCTAAGTTTATATAAAGTAATTATTCTTATAGTATACAATCTAGTAGTAATATATTAGCAGCTACTTTATAGTAGTAAAGTACTTAGTTAGTATTGATATATTTTTATAATATCAGAATCTATCTGCTTTTTCTAATATCTTAATATAAAATTCGTTTAGAATATTAGTCTGTTATTATATTATTTTCTGGTTTAATAAAATATTACTATATAGCTGATATATATCTTGTAAAATAGTCTTAGTTATAACTAAAATTCAGACAAGATTAGGATTCTTAGTATTCTTAATACTAGTATTAAGTACTTTTTTTAGTAGTAGAGTATATAAGCTCTTAATTTCTTTATTTTTTAGTCTAGCTAAGTAAAATAAAAAGTCTATCTACTTAAACTATAAAATTCTCTTGGATTAAAAATCCCTAAAATTATAAACAATACTAGCTTATTTTTTAATATTGCTTTTTATATTACTATAATTCTTTTTTAGTTTTATAAATAGTTTTTTTTTTGGCTTTGTTAATAAAACAAAGTCCTCAGTTATTTCTAAGACTTTTCCTTTTTTTTTATCTATTATTATAAAATAATCAATATACTCTTCTATAGTAAAGTATATTTGTAGCTTATATTCTCTTTATAATAAACTGTTTTTCTGTTCTATATCTTTTATCTTATAAAAGGCTATATACTCTTTTATCTTAGAAAAATACTAGATATAATATATATAATATAAGTAGAAAAAGCTATTATAATTAGCTAAATGTTTAATTAGCTAATATTAATATTTAGATTAAGGCTTATGTTTCTTAAGCTTTTTAATAATTCTTAAATTATAGTTGTTTAAAAACTAAAGGATTATCTTTAAAATGTCTTTAAGTAGATGATGAGAAGCAGTTCTTAAGTACTATTTCTGGGTTAAGTATTTAGAAATAATACAAGATCTATAAGTATAATATACAACTATACAATACAGAGAATTGTAGAAAAATATGACAATATGAGACCTTTCTTTTCCACTATACTTTCCGATTAGAAAAGTGTATTAGTCAGCCAGGGAGGCGAGCCAGCCCCGGGCCCGTGCGCTCCTTTCCGACCAGGAAAGGGGCCGCGCATAGGAGATAGTATTTAGAACTGGGTATAATTATTCTATAAAACTGTTTATAAAATATTTAGAATAAGCTGATTGTTTCCTATCTTTGAGTCTGGCTTTGTAAGGTGTATTATCTTGGGTTATTTTAAAGATATTAGTTTTTTTATATTTGCTATACTTTTTTTTTTAGAGGTAACTATGATAATAGCTATTTAATAAGCTTAAGAAACTTATATCATTAGTAGCTAACTTATCTAAAGATCTTAAGAAAGTTAGTTATAAGATATTTAAGTATATTAATTATTATACTATAATTGATTATTATCTGATCTGTATAACTAGCTATTAGATTGTCTAAAATCTTATACTATTCTTTATTATTATTATTACTAGTATTTTCAAAGTTGGCTTTAATAGTATTCTATAAGTAAGTATACTTTTTGCTAATAGTAATTATAATATACTACCAGTTTTAGAATATAATCTATTAATCTATATAATAATAGATCTATTTGGTTATAGCTTTGGATATTTGGCTATTGTTTTATGGCTTAGTTTTGCTATATCAAATAAAGTTACTTGATAGATTTATTTTATTATATAATATCTAGTAATTTATTTTTTAGTAATTAGCCAATAGTCAGATATATACTATATATATTATTATTAGTTATCTAAGATACTTGGGTAAGAAATGTAGAATAATCTTAGAGAAGTTAAAATAGGCTAAGAATTTATAGTACTAAGTAATGAGTACTACTTTTTTATTAATAATAAAGATATTTTGATTCTGATTAATACTATTAATAAAATATAGACTAGTAATTTTTTTTCCTTGGCTTAGCTAGTTTTTAATAAAGTATACTAGTAGTAAAAGAAGTTCTTCAAACTTCTTTATTAGTTTCAGGTATTTTTGAATACTAGCCTATTTTTATTAGCTATTTTTGTTTAAGAAGTCCTGCTTTTGCTATTTATTAATAAGGTTTTTCAGTATTTTTACCTCTTTTTTAGCAAGGCTATTACTGTGGATAAAGGACTTTCTTTGCTGTGTCTGTATTAGGTTGTTTTTAATACTAGTTAATAAAATAGTAAATTGAATATTTTTGTTTTTTTTAAATATTAGAAAATTTTATAGCAGATTTTCTATATCTATTGTTATATTTGTTACTATATTCTGAATGTTATTTATTGGAATTGGCTTTTTTATAAAGTATATTAGCTTATCTTGCTTATTCTATAATATTATAAGTTAATTGTCAGTTTTCTAGGTAATTTTCTAACTATAAAATAGTAGACTAAGTATATAGCCTATTAAAGAGTATATAGCCTTGTATAGCCAGGTATTCTGTATCTAGGCAAACTGCTTTTCCAAATTCTTTATTTTTGTTTTCTTTATAATTGAAATGATCTACTTTGTTAGTAGTATTTTTTTAATATATATTAATTCTGCTAGTATATATATAAATAGATATACTGATCTGAATTATCTAGATTTTCTATTAATTTCTAAGATACTAATAAAATGTTAGAGTAGACTAGTAAAAGGATTTCTATTAAGCTATTGTATTTAAAAGCCAGCTGATACTTAGAGTAGCTCTTTTTTCAAAGCTTTTTCTAATTAGTCCTTGTTTTGTAGATACTTTTAGAACTATTTAAGACTTTGTTTTTATATATTTGTAAAGCTGAACCTGTATTTTTTCAGTAATATAGTCCTATTTAGCTATAGGATATTCAAGTAGTAGCAGAGGAATTGTTTCTAATAAGTCAGATTCTGATCTATGCTTATTTTTTTTTGTAATGGCTCAAATAGTTGACTATAGATGTTCTAGTAGTAGAAACTAGTTAGAAATAGTTAAGTTATTAGAAGCATACTTTTTAAGCTATTAATACAGTAGCTAAAGAATAACTGATTTAGAGTAGCAGCTATTTTTTATAGCTTATTATTTTTTTACCTAAATATATAACTATTAGTATAGATTTTGGTAAAATCTTTCTTTTTAAAATATATATATTATTCTGTCTTTTTTAATTAGTTTGTTGTTTTATACTTGTTTATCTTTTTAGCTAGAATCTTTTGTATCTTTTTTTACTGCTTTTTCTTATGTATCTATTATTTTTTGATATTATTAATTAGTTGGTACTAAGACTGGCCTTTTCTGTCTGTTATAGCTATTCTTTAAGCTTTGGTATTAGAAGCTATTATATAGAAATAATAGATAGTATTTTTAGAAATAGTAAAAAAGGTTTATAATCTAACTTTAGACTAGTGTATTAGATTGGTTTTGCTTAGTTTTTATTGATACTTATTTTTGTAATATATTTTAAGTATTTTTTGGTTTATTAATAAGAACTGATATTTCTGGTAGTTCTGATAAATAAGATTTTTATAAAAAGTAAGACTAGTAATAGTAGAAATTGGATTTGTTAATTTATAGTAAAAGTTAGTATTAGATAGATAATAGAGCTTTAGTTTGAAATACTTAGTAATAATTGTATTTTAGAATTTGTAGTTAATATTAGAATACTGTTTGAATAAATAGCTAGATAGTTTTGATATTATAAAGCTATGAATTTTATAAATAAGGACTTTGTAGATTAGGTGATAAATCAGCTAGTTTACTATGACTACTACTGTGGTTATGTGTTATGGCTAGAATCTAAAGCAGATGTTTGGGTCTGTGGATGACTAAGCTTATAATTTTAAAAAATTAAAAATACCAACTTAGAATAGCTTAGAGTAAGGAATTGCTTATGTAATAATGCTTATAATACTATGAAATTTATTATAAAGCTGTAGAAGATATTTGTAAAAGGATTCTCAGCTTTTTAAGATTTAGTAATAATGGGAAAGAAGAAAATAAGATCTTATTTATCTAGTGGTATTTGGGATATGGTATTTAGAATCTCTGTTTTGGTTTCTAATATAATCTTACCTAGGCAGAATCTGACACCGCCTGGTATTTGGGGCCGGATACCGCGGGCCTGGCGGTTAGGTTCTGTGGTTTTGCACCTAATCCTACGGGGTACTAGGTAGACTAATCAGCGCCCCACTTGTATCTCCTAGCCATGCATTGATTCTACCTATTAGTATTGCCAAAGGTTTACTCTGTCGAGCAACTGAATTCAAATACAAACAAGAAATCGATAACCTCAAGTAGACCATACCAACCACAATCGTGAAAATAATGATTCTGGCAGGCTGGTGTCCAATTTGGCTCTGGAGGCTACGAGATGATGGCTCTATCATAATGGCGTATTGTCGGAGCTCCATCTTAAGCCCTCTACACTGATACGCCAAATACTGCTTCTTTGGCTGTATCGCCAGCCAAGTGAACGCTTTTGCGTATCACTTTAAGCACTATAACGAAGTTGGCGACTGCTAAATAATCACATTCGATTTTGGGGAAGGCTCCGCAGACACAACTTCGATCACATCTGAGCATACTCCAATGATGACCAGGTGCCAGGAAGGTAGTAACGAACCTATCGTGTGGAAGCCTATCAGAAATCGCGACTCCATTAATGGAATTAAGAAGAAATACAGAGCGATGTCCCACGTATGGGTTGATGGAACAGGGAGCACAAAGTGAATTCCATGATTTCTTGCCAACTGAAGAGCGCTGCTAATGAGCTTTGGGAGATCTATACCGACAGCGACGACTTGGAAGGACCAATTCCATTTTGGTTCGATACCATCTGTACCTCATTCAATACGGGACTACTAAAGATGAATCCCATCTGTGAACTGGCACAAGTCTGTAGAAGTGCGGGCAAGGTTTTGGTCTTGGTTCCGGGCTTACGGCGAGTTTCTCTTGACACCCCAGCGAGGGAATATCTTGCTCAGATCTAAATGATCTCATTAAATGAGCGTCTTTAGACTATAGGAAGGTCTTTCTTAGTAAAGAGGCTCTACTTTCAATTGGATGATGGGTTACAGGAGTTACTTCTCGTATATCGACTTGAACGACTTAAACGACTTAGAGACATTGCGTCGATGCTTGATGGCATGAACCCGAAGAGTCCTCGACGGGTATGGCACTGCTTATAATAGTGCTTGAATCGCACCTCAAACCTGTCTTGAATGGGAAAATGCCTTTGGCCAGCCCCCAGGTGTCATTCGAGGGAAATGGTTGCACATGATAGCGATGCTACCGCTGTATCGCCGAGAGGATCCGAGATAGAAAGTCTCTTCCTTAGTACCATCTTCCTTGGAACGGTTGTGACTGTGTCAAGCTTTTTCAGCACACTCCAGCCACCACCGGGGGCTCGAAGAATGCACTGGTCAAGTGATGCTGATCGGAAAAGGCCCGGCTTACCATCAGACGAGTATTGCCTCGGACGAATGACTCTATGTCTCGACGTTGCTTGGGATAAATCTGAATTTGCTGTTTGAACTTCCAGACGTAGGGGGAGTACGACGCATGTCTTCATATTAGCACTGTCAGGTCAAGCATATTGTTTAGAAGCCGCACACGACTTAAACTCCCTGGATATCAATTGATACCATCACCATTAATCATTCAGCGAAAGAACCAGCCTATGTTACAGAATTGGGAGTTAAGGTGAAACCCCACAGCCTATTTGTAACCTTTCTCCCAGTAGACTTCTCTTACTCAGTAATGGGGAATGAACTTTCGGCTTTCGTGATTCGATGATGACGACGAGGATGTACCTCGTCGGAAGAACTTTCCAATCCATGTTCCTGGAATTAATAAGCTTTACAGTCTGGCTAACTTTGCCAAATGACTTTCTTGGCATAGTGATTTCAATGCCATGCATGTTATCCCCTTCGAGGATGAACTAATCCAACAAGAGCTTGTGAAGATAAGCAGAAAAGAGTGGTTAAGTTAATTTTTTATTTGTTTACAGACTTCACAAGAATTATTTAGTGTTCTGGGTTATATGTAAATATAATGCTCATATCGCTAATTATGGCACTTAGACTGTGGTATTCTACTGAATATCGCAGCTGCAAAAGGGTGGGGACAACTTGACTAAGTGCGCATGTCAATTGTGTCACTTAGCCGCACTTGTGCATAACCTCAAATTATCTTTGTCATATGTCCAAATGACCACAAACAGAATCAATACCCCATCTAAATTATCATGGAAAGTTTCTGGCAAGTCGAGGCCGTGCGCTTATGCGAAGGATGCCTCTCTTTAAAGCTGAACACCTTCCTACTCTCGCGAGTTAGCGAGAAAGGTCCGTTTTTCACGGCAACATCTTTCACGCTTAGCCCAGCCCACTGCTCACTATGTAGTCTAATTCTTCGGTGTCTCCAAAGGAGTCGAGTTACTAGTACCGAGCCTTTCAATGAGAACAGTGGAATTAGGCTGCAAGTAGATGCGTTTGAGACAGCGGCGAACAAAACTGGTTCGGGATGGAAGGACATAGTCCGACGCTTCGAGGTCCAAATATCCTCAGCACCCAAGATCAAAATTGCCAGGCTCTGGCCATGTATATACCCGATACCAAGCATAAGGCAAGTGGGCGACAATGATGGGATTATGAATGTGCGGTTTCCATCAGGGCGTCTGATTCACTCGTTTGCGAACCTATGGTTGTTCAAACGCTGGAGACAGCTATGCTTAGATCATCATGGCGATAAGTGTACTCAGCCACCTTGGGTGGTGTCAAGCGACGATGTCCCCCCCAGTTTTAGGGTCATAAATGTACAGACCTCTTGCATAATCGACGCACCTATCAACCCTTGGTATTTCGCCCTCAGCTATGTATGGGGCCGCTTTGCTGAGGACGACCTGCGCGCAACATCGGAAAATATTGAAAGCCTTAAAAAAGAAGGTAGTCTCACTCAAGAAGTGCTCCCTCAGACGATTCTCGACGCCATGAAACTTGTTTTTGAGCTAGGCGGCAAGTATCTATGGGTTGACAGGCTTTGCATCCTTCAGGACGACGACGATGAAAAAGCGCAACAGATCCCATGTATGGACTCAATTTATTCTTTGGCCGAATTAACAATCATCGCAGCCAGTGGATCAGACGCACATGATGGAATTGCTGGTTTATCCGTACCGCGGTCGGTTGAGCAAGACATCTGTCGTATTGGGGATAAATTGGCATTGATGACGATCCCGACCAAGAATGCCTATCAGAATTGCACGTACAGTCAGCGCGGTTGGACTTTCCAAGAACGAGTGCTTGCACGACGGAGTCTTATGTTCACTGAAGGTCAGGCGTATTGGTCTTGCAGTGTTGCAGACTGGGCTGAGAGGCTGGTACTCGAGCCGTCCAGTTATAGTTCGAGTAGTAGTCCATGGAAAATTCCTCGTGTTTATCTAGGAAACTACGAGCCTGTGGCCGGAGATTATCATCGAGATTTCAGTCGCCAGCATTACAACAACCTCCCGCGTATATATGCTCTGAAGGACTTCACGAATGCATCTGACATACAAGATGCTATCTCCGGCATTCTGCGCAGATTTACACTGGTGAGAGGCGATAGCTTCCATTGGGGCCATATCTTATTGCCTGGCGTTTTTGAGGATACCCTAAGTTGGAGGAAAACACGTCTTCAGCTTGAGAAAAGAACGGCCATGTGTCCTATTCGTAGTATGGGCCCAAAATACGAGGTTCCTTTCCCAAGCTGGTCGTGGCTCACCTGGAAGACCGCTCTTAAGTTCTTGCTTGACTTGCAACAGAATGCCCTTCAAAATATTTGTTTGATGCCAGAGATTGAAATATTCCACCTAGATATTGATGGAGGGATTAAGCGCCTTGTACCAATTGTTGCGGAGGCGGATTGCAGTACAATTGACCGCTCTTCCTTGCTAAGTATTTCTGGAAGCTGGAAAGGCAAAGTTGAAGTCATTGAGGATAATCTATCTGCCGACAAGAACAAACGGTTCAGAGACTCGGGTCGTCTGCTTTTTTGGACAAGTCATGCGGAACTTTACATCCAAGCAGAGGGTAGAGTGCGTCTTGGCTGTGTGCGCTTGAAAATCGTGTCTCCTACCGGAGGAGAGACATTAGGATATGTTTCCGAATTGACATTAGCTTCCGATCATGGTGCTGCTTGGCCATTCGTTAGGTTTGATGAAAAAGTTCTCCAATCTGTTATCGTAATATCACGTAAACACAAAGTGGAGGAACGCCAAGGCAGGCAGATTCTAGTCGCAAAACCAATATTGAAAGTCATGTGGATCCAGTGGAAGGATAGAGAGAGAAAGACAGCGGAGAGAATTTCGGTTGGTGAGGTGGATGAAAAGGCTTGGATCAATCTTGAGAGAGAGTGGAGATGCATCGTCCTGCAATAACTTGACTTGCTTTATGTGTTGGGCTTGGCAATTAAAATATAATGGTCGCGTGAAACTAGAATAACATTTACGGGAATTGAATGAGTGTTAACAGATCGAGTTCATATGTTGAAATAAGATGGAATTGAATTTGAGATGCTCGCTCTTATTGACAAGAATCCAGACTTAGCCTAGAAAAGAATTCCAGGCCAACGCTGATAAGATGGCCAACAAATCCGAGGTTGGAGTTTGAGCCACGCCTGTCTGAAGGCGCGGGGTAACATGGGAGTGAGAGTCAAGCCAAAGTCTATCAAGTAGGGTTTCATTGCTTCCGATGGATGGGAAGCGATATCTTTGTAACGCCGTATTCCAGCCGTATTTTAACTCGGTTCTTTCATGTTATGTAAATTACTGCTGTATACATCAGGGTTAAATTATTTAGACTACACCACACACCCTGTCTTTGCTAACACCCATTCTATAGTCTTGCATTCAGCAGGGCCAAGTTCCCTCAAAATCCCAGCTACTGCTCTCTATGTCAAATCAGACATATACCACTTCCTCGGACCATTATTTGATGGAATGATCCAATGTGCTAATAACGCAAGCGCAACCGGACCCTTATCTCTCGGGTAGTCAAAAACCCACTCCGCTATTAACATAATGTAATGCGGATTGAAGACTAAATTCTGAGAATAGAAGGATACAAACAAAACCAACGCTTTGATTGTTCTATTGCTTGAGAAAGAGGTGATTTCTGGGATCCGGCCTGGGTCACGAATTCCAAAATTTCTAAGGATGATTGCAACAGTTCATCAAAGATTACCGAGCTATCGGGATGAAAATTGGAAGGTAGAAGTACATTTACTACTCCGTGCTCATCTTTTCTCGGTAATCGTAGGGGTACAACGCATCAAGTCTAAAGAATCACAAAATTTATCTACGTCTTTCGCTTTGCCTTGTTCTAATCCCCGCGTCGACAAGCTTGTGAGGATTAGAAGTGGTAGCTTAGAAACTAAGCTAGGCTGCTCAAACTTAGAGACCAAAGACGATCTAAAGACTATTAAAAGCCTATATTTGATGCTGGCCTGCGAGATTTAAATATTTAGCTCTTTGAGAAGAATCAAAATATGCCATGTGAGCCCCGAAGATCGCGATTACCATGCATAAGAAATGTGCAACTCTGAGGTCCCCCTAGAATGACGACTTGCCAGGCACACCCAGTTGCTGGGTTGTCGAGTTGGCTGGAAAGTCATTGCTGTCCAGAGGTGGATGAATCGCGACTAGCGAAACAATTGATCTGTTGGGAATAGGCGGGAGAGACTAATAGCATTTAGTAGAGTAAATAAGCAAATATTCATGTACCGTACACACCTTGTTGGTGGCACGGCTTGAATGTTTTCAGGAGGAGTATCCTCCAAATCGGTTTATGCATCCCGTCTTTCGCAAATAAAACAAAACGGTGTTTTCCCGTCAAACTGCGCACAATCAGTCGGATCTAATCGCAATTGGACAATTTGTTGGAAATGTGTTCAGAAACGAATCCAAGTGAAGATTGTCGCTGCTGATGGTAGACCCGACCAAGCTACCCAAAATGCCCTTGCCTCAAGCGCACATGTCAAAGGTAGAGTTACTATGACAGATGCCACGCACCTCGCCTACTTTGACTAGGTAGTTGTTTCCAAAGCCGATTTTTTTCAGCATGCTCTGGCAGACTAGTTTCTTCCACCAGAGACAATTTCTTTCATCGTTGAATCGAAACAATATGTTACCCCAACAACGGAGATTGCAAGATTGGTTTTCAAGATAGCAGAGACTGATCCTTCCATCCTAGCATTTCTTGGTGAAGGATTGAACTACTCCTACGTAGGTCGGCGCTCTAATTCCAAATCAATGTACCAAACTGGGGTTCTTATCTTGGCTTGCCCCGATGTCGCGCCTGTTATTCCAATCAACAAGAGCGCTTTTGGCTAGACTTTCCAGGGCGAGTTGAAGAATCTTGTTCATACCGGGCTCAGTAATGCGGATGCTTTGAGATCTACTAAACCTATTCCGGCGCTTCTCCAAGATGTTCCTATCCATGGAAGGATTGGACCAGGCATTCGAGCCGACGGTGCAGACCGTTGCGAGAAATTGCGATGACAAGGAACCCCTCAAGGGTTTGGATCTTTAACTTAAAGTATGGCGATATTGCACTTCAGCCATTTTCTACTGTTTAATTTGAGAGGTTTTCTGTATCACAGAAATTAGTTACAAACAGAAGGAAAATAACAATAGCGGATGCGGGGTATGCGGGGTAATTCGGTGATAAAGGGGAATTTGAGAGCTTTTTCGACTTAGAGATCTGAAGCACTCAGTTCGTAAGATACCGAGACAACGCTCAGTTTACTAACAGATCAACGGAGTAGCCGCTTAACTCTCGATCACTTTGACTTGGACCTCCCTAGAAAAGCGGGGCGGTGTGCAACCTCAATCAAGGATAAAAAAAAACACAGCAGTTTGAATATTTCTTTTTGAAATATCAGTAGGTATATCATGAACAGGGAAGCCCGTGCGACCTCGCCCGTGGTTTAACCTGTAATTTAATGCAGCATACTCGTCGAGTAACTTCAGATTGATGTGGGGGACTGTTCTAGCCGCTTGGAAGAGATGAGCCCCATTTGGAGGAATGACTTTATTCTCATTTATAGACTTCGCTCGATAGGAATGAATTTAGATTTTTATTCCTGTAACCTTGATGATTGTGCGATGGTGAGCGCGGGCTGGTGAGGAAACTCGTGAGTGCCCTACCTAAATCCAAGAGCCGCGATGATGCATGCCCTGGAAAGTTGCCCTCGACTCTGCGGTAGCCGAATATAATGAGACCCTGCTTAATCGCGGCGACTGACGTACTAGTTACTCTGTACCTTTTCATTCTTTCCGTTGGCTGACCTTGAGGAAGATGTACTGTACTTCGTACTATACCTACGGCCTACGGTAAATTCGTGCCCAGCTCCGTAAACGGTGCGGACCTGCTCTTCCGAACTCTTTTCAGCCTCTTTAGCAGCGGAACATCAATCAGAACATCAATCACGTCGATCACTCACATCAACATTCAAACGACAACGAATCCCACCACTTGGAATTCGCAGGACACTCGACGCCTACAGCTTCAATTTATAATATCCTCGTATCGTTGATTTATCCATGGATCCATATTCGCCATTTCCAAGGTACAGCCAGCTGCATCAAGCTTGATCAATTTGGACCTGCGTTGGCCAATATGGATTTGAATCGCCTCATACACACATAGGTAGGATGGAGTCTCGGCGGGAGACTGGATGTAAACAAATTTCTATACGTAAGTAAGAAATCTCTTTGTGCGGGGTTCATGGTCATGAGCACATATACTCTCGGGTAGCCTCTCTTTTGTCGCAGTCACCCTCACCCCACGGTAAAGGTCTCTGTATCGATTCGTATGATGTTATATCACGCTGCTCTTCTCGGTGCGCTGTTCAGCACATCACTCGCGTTGCCGGTAGAAGACACAGCAGACTGGAAACCAAAGCCCGGAGGAGAAACAAAGTATCTCATCACATTGTAAGTCTGCGTCTTCCCTCTTCTCAATGCTATTCCTAACCTTTACAGCGGCGATTCATATTCACAGACTGGCTTCAATGTCTCCCTCGAAAAGCCATCCGCTGCAAACCCAATCGGAAACCCCCCATTTCCAGGCTACACAACTTCGAACGGCAGGAACTGGATTGGGAACCTCGTCTCTCTATACAACACCTCCCTCACCCTGTCCTATAATTTCGCATCCGGTGGTGCAACTGTCGATGCATCCCTCGTAATTCCCTTCGAGCCAACCGTCAAGTCTTTCATCGACCAAGTGGGTGAGTTCAGCGCATCAATTGCAGACAAACCTGCGACGACCACGTGGAACAGCGAGAACACTTTGTTTGCAATATGGCTTGGCGTTAATGATGTGGGAAATTCGAATGGGAATGCGACCAACGCGCCGCTTTGGGATAAAATTATATCAAAATATATCTCACAGGTGGAAATCTTATATGGAGCTGGTGGGCGGAATTTTGCTTTTTTGAATGTGCCTCCGATCCAGAGGACGCCCCTCGTCTTAGCCGAGTCCGTACCAACTCAAGTCCATGAAGGGGACGTCATCGCATCTTTCAATGCGAAACTTACACAGGCTGCGAACAGCTGGGCATGGGAGCACTGGGGTACAGTGGTCAAGGTGGTGGATACACAGAGACCGTTTAATACAGCATGTACGTTCCCTCCCAGATCAGCAAAGCATCCATCTCCCATAACCACCTTAATGGGGGCGAAACTGTGACTAACCCTTCTATTCATAGTGGATAACCCGACCGCGTTTGGAGCAAATTCTACTGGTGCAACATGCTTTGACAGTGATGGTAGTACTTGTTTATGGTGGAATAATTATCACCCCGGCCTTGCGATCCAAAAGTTGGTTGGAGCTGCAGTGGCAGAGAGCTGGAAGGGAAGTTTCTTTTGAATAGAAGGGCTCTGAATGATGTTCAAGCGCTTACTCGAAAATAATTTTCAATACGCTACCTATGAGGCATAATTATTCCATGTCTTGCGGCTTATCCTCTCCGACGTATGGCACATCTTCCGTATACACATCATATTTGTAGGTGCTTCCCACATGATCGTCTCTCAAGTGGGGTTTACCAATACCATAAATCTTCTCACGAGCTGTGAGCCCGCCTTGGGCTGTTTCAGGATAAATCCCACGCCGTCGAAGTTCAGGAACCAGCAAATCAACAACATCCTCGAAAGTCCCAGGGGTAGTCACGTAACCTAGATTGAACCCATCAACATCTGCTTCGGTAATCCAACGTTCTAGTTCATCAGTAACTACTGATGCAGATCCGATAGACACGGGACCCAATCCTCCAATTGATGCTACTTCGGAGACCACCTCGGGAGTCCATTTGGGGATATTCTTGCTTGTTGTAGTAAATGCATTCAGTGCAGATGTCACTTTGTGGGCTTCAAGCGAATCTTCCTTGGTAATCTCCTTTCCAAAAGGCAATTTGGAGATATCGATTCCAGTCCAACCACTGAAAAGCACAAGTCCTCCCACGGTTGACACATATTTCTTTGCTTCGGCCAATTTTTCTTGTGCCTCTTCATCCGTTCGTCCTATGATAGGTGTCAAAGTGCAAAAGAACTTGATAGACGCCGGATCACGTCCTCCCTCCTTGGCAAGTTTGCGAATGTTTGCAATTTTCGGGGCTAACACAGAGGGGTCGTGTCCCGTGACAAATATGGCTTCTGCATGCTTGGATGCGAAGGCTGATCCGGCGCTTTGCAAGGTCAGTAAGTTAGAGTTTCTCTCCTCCCACTAGACTCACGGAGAAGTGCCTGCTTGGAATAAAAATGGTGTTCTCTGCGGGGACGGGTCCACGATATGTCTCGTCTCTAAGTTGAAATACTTGCCGTGATGATTGATCTGGCGCACTTTATCAGGATCTGTATAGGCATCATTCTCTATATCGTTGATGATAGCATCATCACTCCATGATCCCTCCCACAATTTGTAGAGCACGCGTAGATACTCGTCTGCCTGCCTATACCTTTCGTCATGCTCTATTGGTGTGTCTATTCCAATAGCTTTGAAGGCACTCTTTTTCCATGAAGTCACGATATTCCTTGAAGTTCCAATCAATTTTCTCCCGGTTCAAAAGGAGTACACTTACCATCCTATACGTCCGCCCGTAAGATGATCAAGGGTAGAAAATCGCTTTGCAAGTAAGAAAGGAGGCTCGAACGAGGTACTTGCAGTGATGCCGAATGCCAGATTTTTCGTCACTTCCATTGTCAGTGCATCTGCGCTTTCGCATAATAAAAGCAGAGCGATTACCTGCTGCCATTGCACTTATTGGCTGTTCATTAATGTCAGCATATTTCTGGAACATTTTGTCAAGTCCTGAACTTACAATTGTAGGATCCAATACTGGCCACTGTGCTGCCCTCCTGATACAATTATCCAATCTGCCTTCGTAAGTATCATATCCTCCGTATGTATCAGCAAGAAAAAGAGCATTGATGTTCCCTCTCTCTAATATCTTTGCAAGGTCAATCCAGTATTTGAGATCACGTTTATGAGCTGAGCGATCCTTTGGGTTCTATCAGTAATGTTAGCATTTTGATCAGGACATCTTCAGAATTCCTCGGCACCTTCCATTGACCAGGACTCAAGTGCCCAACCGTCGACATGTCAAATGCGTTTAGCAGGATTTGCTTTTTCACATGGCCATTCGAAGTTCCATTGGATACCGGAGCGCTCCCTCGCTTGCTTCTGCGCTTCGGGACCGGAGAGGCGGGCTCGGCGACTTTTCTCTTCATGGTTAGGTATGAAAGCTTCTGCGAGGCTTCTTCAACGTAATGCACAGTATTAAAAACATTTTAAATCCCTTTATGTTGACTCTCGTGAGATTCTGAGGTCGCTTGGCCGATCACTAAGTTGCCCGCGATTGCGTGCTCTAGGTGGATTCTTGCACATTTTCAGTGGATTACTAAAGTGTAGGGTCAACACGCGGAGCTTTCAGGATGAGTTCATGAGAATGGGATGGTGGACTTGACTAAAAGAAGACATCAAAATTTTAGGCAGGGACCGAACGTTCTTTTGTATTTGTCTTGTGTGATCATGCATACGTTTTCCTACATTTTAAAAGGAAATAATTTCTGCAAAATTTTATAGTCACAAAACATGGGATATTTCAAAGATGAAAGAGACATCTTAGTAAATGTGGATGGCTCTGGTTCCGTTGCTACCCTGGCCAGCGTGCACAGCGATATCGCCGCCCAACGCATTACATTTCTCTCCTCTTTCAGTCCTGAAGAAGACAAAGCAATCAGGAGGAAAGTGGACTGGAGATTTTTATGGCTTATTGGCGTAATGTACATCACCAAGAATGTAAGAAATACGATGATGCAATGTGGCAGGCACTGACTAATTCAGATCGACTATACAAATGCTGCAAGCGTCAAGGTCCTCCAAGTGGGAAAACCCTCAAATATCTTGAAGCAGCTCCATATGACTGCTGATCAATATAATTGGGTTCAATCAATTTATTTTGTACGTATTCATGCGTCTCTGGCGGAGGATATGCTCATCATACGAAGATCAGTTACATTGTTTTCGAAGTTCCAAGCAATCTCCTACTCAAAAAGATGACGCCCAGAAATTGGCAATTCAGGATAGTCTTCAGCTGGGGTATTGTTCTTGCATGCCATGCCGCCGTCAAAAACAAAGAAGGTTTGTACACAGCAAGATTCTTCCTCGGGATGATGGAAGCGGGCATGTTTCCTGGAATTGCAGCACAGCTTTGCAGTTGGTACAGAAGTGATGAAATGGGAAAACCAATAATGTGGATGTTCGGTTTTCAGAATTGCTCAGGAATTGTAGGATCGCTTTTTGCGTATGCGATATCCTACATGGATGGGCTGGGCGGGATGAGTGCTTGGCAATGGGTATATCTTCTTGAAGGCATTCTCACCATCCTGTTCTCTTTTATCGTGTACTTCGTACTTCCTGATTATCCAAAGTCCCCGCGCTCGAACAAGTGGCTCACGCCAAGGGAGCAAGAATACCTCGAAGCTCGACTGTCTGAGAATGCACCTAAGACAGAGGATCCTGCGTTCAGTAGGACAGAAGTTCTTGCTTCGCTTCGCGATCCACGGACTTACGCTTTCATGCTTGCTCAAATACTTACGAATCTCGGAGGTTATGGTCTCAGCTGGCAACTTCCCACCGTGACCACAAGTCTGGGGTTTGCTGATTTGCCCAGAAATCAGCTGCTTAATATCCCACCGGCCGCTGCATCGGTGCTGGCAATAATCTTCGCTGGATGGTTTATGAGGCGTGCATATGTCACGAGGCCAGCGTTCATCATGGTCATTTGCGCGGGTGCTTTGGTGTTTTTCATAACACTCGCCGCAACCAGGGACAAATACGCTGTGTACGTAGCATGTGTTCTCGGGACTATGTTTTATTCAGTATATTTCATCCCATTTTGGGCATGTAAGTCACCCACGATAATCTCTTTGATAAGAGCGCTAATATCCCCAAAGGGCGTTCGTCAACACTTTCAGGTACAACCGGGACCGCATTTACACTCGCCTTCCAGTCCTGTGTTGGACAGGTGGGCGGAGTAATTGGCCCTCAGCTCTTCCAGTCGAAATACGCGCATAACGGTTACAAGGTGCCTTTCGCAATTTGTGCTGCGGCGATTGGTGGTGGGTGGCTTGCAAGTGCTTGGACTTGGTGGCTAACGAGGAACGTTGAATGGGGTGTGAGGCGGATCCGAAGACTCAGAATAAATTCCGAGAGAGGCGGAAATATGTATGCGGAGGACGACGCGAAGGTGTTTGAGGAGAGAAAGTTTTACGGCAAAGGATTGTCGAAAAAGCGCAGTGAAGCGGCTGAGGTCTAGGGTTACAGGTCCATAGATAGAACACAAAGCTCTAACCACTGATGTGTTCAACTTATGTAATACTATGAGAGGGGTTTTTCTTGAGATTTGGTCCATTTTCAGTAGTGCGATATTTTACAACGCGTTCTTTTTAAGCGGAGAGTATCTATCTGTATCGAAAATGTTTTGGCCTAACCTAGTGGCCACTGCTAGTCAAGCCCAGATGACTTCTGCAGATTAACTCTCACCCTTTCCAATCCCTTGTTTAGTTTCCTTCCACTTTCTGATTCGTCAATATCCACCGCATCGCCGTTTTCATCATGTTCAGAAGAAAAGTTTCTCTCTTCTCTTCGTGCTAGCGGCCCAACAACAGCATAAGTGAACACAACCAACAGAAAGGAACAGACAGCACAAAATGTCCACCCTTTCAAGAACCTAGGAGCCTCGACAGTCTTGAACACAAGTACACCCGTCCAAGCAGTCGTACTCTGAGCTATTAAATTCATGAACACAAGAGTAAAAGATCGTTCGGCAGCATTATGCCTCAAGATTTCATTCGACCATCCGTAAAGAACACTGCTCATTGCGACTTGGGTATAGGTACTATTAAACGCGAACCATTTCGCAGCTTCTGAAACATCCCATATTGCCAAGATCACCATTGCTGTGAAGTTCCATGCGTGGGCAAATGCAATAGCGCCACTGGGACCCCAAAGCAGGTCGGAACTGAAGTTGACGAACAGCACATAGAGAATTCCAAGTGCCGGTGCTGTGGTTCTCAATTAACTCATCTTAGGTTTCAAATAACGATGCAGACTTTTGAGCCAAAGGAGGTATCCTCGGTAACTGCTAGAGCCAGCATTCTAAAAGAGAATTGCCTAAAAGGTAAGAACGTATATCTTCCAATCTTTGAATATTCTTTTGACAAGCTGTGTTCTGGTTTGTTCAATTGTCTCATCGGTGTCCGCTTTCACGCTCTGGAGGCGGTTGACGGCCAATTCTAGCTCTGCGTCGGAGAGAAATAATTTATTAGGTCTTGCAGGCGTCCCAGGCCATAAGAATACCCCCGCAATAGCTACTGGAATGATCATTAGAGAACTGATTATGAACATCCATCTACGACTTTCATTAGTAGATTCAAATGCTGACTTGTGCAATTCTCACCTCCACCCTGCCAACCCTCTGACTCCGTCGAGGTTTAAGGAAGCTCCACTTTGAATAAGACCCGCGGTTAGAATGCCCAGCATTTGACCAATGTAGAATATACCCCCACGGCGTCCAAGTTCGTCTCCACGACTATAGATTAATCAGTATGGGATTCTCACAAATCTCCTGTACGCCGGGAGCAGACAGCCTCTTAGTAGATGTCTCAAGATCTCGGCCCCAAAAATGTGGCAAAACTAAGGGTAGCAAATAACGTACTACCAAGCCCCTAACACGTAATGTGCTCCTGGAAAGAAACAGCCTACTTCAAAGATTAATATGGCCCGTAAAATCTGCTAAATTTGGGAAGGCCACTTTACCTCAAAGATACCCACGAAAAATCGATATGCCATAAGTTCTGTGTATCCCTGAGTGCGATATTGCAAAAGCGCAAAGATTCCCCAGCCAACCTCCAAAGCGGGGACTGTGTAATTCATGGGAAACATCGGAAATAAGAAGGTGAAGGGCAACTGGCCGATAACCGCCCCAGCAATATACATGGCATTCACATTGACGAGCTGGTCTTTGTTGAAGTACAGATCTTCTTGAAGTCCTGAAACGTATGCGTTATCTGGTTTCGGGTTAGAAGCCGTGAATGTGGAGTCACTTCAGAAAGGGCGAGCAGGTACTTACTGAGGTTCGACTGGTCGATATATTTGATCCAGTATGCAACAACAGCGTAGGGAACAATGAGAAGATCAAGTTTAATAATCAGCTTTCTTTCCTCCGGGCTATCATCTTTAGAATACCAATGCCAAAAAGCTCGTCCTTGACGTTTAGCATGCATTTCAAGCCGACCCCAGCAAATTTCGAGAGGGGACGAGTTAAACTTAGGATGGGGAACGAGTGGCTACCACACGAGGAAGATATAGCACTTCAAAGATAAGGTTCCGGAGCCAAGTCTGCTGTATTACCAATGCGGTAAACCTCTGATAGCACTTGTGGATCGCTGTCAAAAATAGGCGAATATCCTCATCAGGACCCAGAGTGACACCATCGCTGCCCCGCGCGGCCATCTTTTGATCGCCTGATGCAACCCAATAAATTCACAACAAAATTTTCATGGATCAATGCATCTTCGAAATCTCTGCATACAAATCTAGCCTCGATAATTCATTTGAAGTGTGATACCCAAGGGTTTGTTGGATAGCACAATATATGCGAGTTTGGCGTCTGGATGGCAAATCTGAAATTTTCTCTTTAACGGAGGAAGTGAGAAGAATTATTAATCAAATCTTGGCCCGCCTTGTAAGATTATTTTGTAACTCGTGATATTTGAGCTTCTCAAAAATGGGTGAAACAAAAACAAGATCATAGAGAGTATATGTCGTCAACTGATTAAAGGTGTGAACAATAGTGAAAGGTCGAAATGTGGACTTTGGGGGTGAGAATAAATGTGTTCGAGCATTAGATTGACATCTATCTATTTAGGTAGCGGTCGTCGGAGCTGGGATATTGTTGCTGGCAACAGTATCTGGGATAGATCTAACAATTTATGAGAAAAATACAGATGTTGTAAGTTTTCAGAAATGCTTCTCATAAAATATTTTCCGTTTCGGGTTGAGACATGCATCTCCCAATATCATTCAGGACGTACGAGTATGAAAGTATCTAACCTTCTCAACAGGCCGGAGCATGACTGGAAAATATATGGTCTGCTCCATAAAAAGGACATCACTGATCATCACCAGTTCGCTATGACGTTCCCACCAATATTTATCAAAGAAAGCTCTTGCCTAATTCTCAATGGATAGAAAGGTTTGCCCAAGGCCCTGAGATGCAAGCACACCGGCAGAAGATAGCAATGGAGTACAACATTCGACGTTCTGTGAAATTTGACCACGAGATTGCAGAAGCTCGATGGAAGGCAAAGATGTCAAATAAATTCTTTAAATCGATGACAAGAAAAACAAAGTGACTAGAGTAGACAATTTTGATTATCTTGACCACTACGCTCGATCGTTTGCTTGGATTTCTGCCTCTTTTGCGGGCCATGATCAAAAGGCGGAGTCGGTGTATTGAAGTAATGACCAGTTTGAGGATCCTGAAAAGAGTGTCTTGCATACCGGAAAGGTCTTGAACGGACATACCGGCGACGGTTTGCCAATTTGTTCAAAACTCAAAAGATAATGCAAACGCGAAAAACGAATTCAGGTCTTCCTTTTACTCTCATTTCTGGGGATGTAAACTTGGCATCTACGTGGAAATCGGGAGGGCGGATTTGATTCCCATTTTAAATATCTAGGAATCACTACACCCGGATTCCATTTTCATCCATATTCCCAACGCTTCTGGTGCTTCTTGAACCCTACCACATAATTTTTAGAATTCAATCACTTATGTCGCCCGCGTTTCGAGAAAGGTCAACAGGAGAGC
>Ga0182030_10008245_pt1 | contig 21620 bp, 27 predicted proteins | sample 812S3MmetaG_FD_121299 | JGI IMG/M metagenome (GOLD analysis project Ga0182030, IMG submission 121299) | Permafrost microbial communities from Stordalen Mire, Sweden - 812S3M metaG (Illumina Assembly) | ecosystem: Environmental > Terrestrial > Soil > Wetlands > Permafrost | place: Sweden...
CGCGGAGGAGAACGAAAGCGGAAGTTCACTACGCATCTGCTTTAGGACGCGTTTCAGATTGTAAGACCAGATATATAAGGCAGTTACCCTCTATAACTGCGGTTGTAAATTCAACAACAGACCCAATCTTAGCAAGGGAGTATTGGATAGTTGAAAACATTTGATTTTGAAGGAATTCCCGTCTTGAGTGTTGTGAATTGGATTAAAAAATTTTTAACGCCAAGAATGAGGTTCTCGATAGAGATTATCTCCAATACAAAAGAAGTCTAGCTTCATCAGCGTTCCTATCATTCATATCCCATCCACTCGACATTTTCTACCACACAGTTAGTAACACATTCTTGCATTCGCCAAGGAAAGAACTTACAAGCACAATACGGCGACCCATTAATAAACTCGCAGGTTAATCCTCCACAAGAATCAATAAGCACATAGCTATTGCTTCCATTACATTCGTACTATTTTCAGTTTAGCACGTATACTCGACACCATTTGCGTCTGAGTGAGATAAGGGTAGATGGAGGAGGATAGGGAGAAAAAGGAAGTACGTACGATGTTGTTAGAGCTACAGATGTAAGTGCCCGGGTTGCAGACAGGAGTTTGTCTTGGGGCAACAGCAGCGACAACGGGGTTTGCTGGTACAGCTGCTGCTTGGACGCCGGCAATGATGCATGCGAGCAGGAGGGTGAGGGTTGGTAATTGCATTGTGTTTGATTGTGGGATGAAAGATGGAACTCTCAATGATTGAGATGATCGATTGACTAGATCCTGAAGATAGATTGAAAGTTGGAAAGTGAGAGCTTTTATAGACTTTTTCGATGGCCCTGTATCCAATAACTACTTCTGGATATCCAAATAATTCGCGGTCTTCGCCCCCAAACGTGCTTCATGCAAGGTACTCCTTGATGCTACGTTGCCGACGCACATTTTGCCCCATTTGCTTGAGGGCAACAAGGCTACCACGTGGGTTCAAGCTGGATATATAGACGGGTATATAAAGAACCCCTGGGGGCCAATCTGGCGGTCATTCGATTCCCCGCAAACTTAGCCTCATTCATGCATTACAGGCCCAGTTGCGGCGACTGTGCCGTATTCGGGGAAATACCGGTAGACATGCCTGAGAAGGATAAAAGAAAATTTGATTTAATAGTTGAACGTCAAGTTGACCGCCTCACGTCAGCGCGGGGAGAACCATATCGCGTGTTACGCCAATTGCCTGTTTTGGTGAGTGAGTCCCCAACGGCCTTGCATTTCTAGCATTATTATGAATTGACTGCAGGTAGAAATGGCCAGAATGAATCGAAGGAAAGATAATGTACAGATGATCTGACTTAGGTTTATCGGAGTTATGCGCGAGTCTAGAGGAAGATGCATATTCAATGATTATGATTGAGTTGGGTATATAATTTGCAGATGTCGGCGTATTGTGCACAAGTGTGAGGATTGGTTTACTCGAGCTTCTCAACCAATACCTCCGGTTGCAATACGTATGCCTCTCTTTCTGCGAGGCAATGAGAATTTTTTGCTGCCTGGGCCATTTAGAATGTCGTGTTGCAATTTCTCCTGAAGCTCCCAGAACGAGCCGAAGGGGGCCTGAGAACTGTTCAAGGACTGGTATTTTGGTGCATGTTTGAAAACTCGCGCACCTTGACATGAACGAACGTATGTTTATTCAGTCCCCGTGGTCATGCATGAAAAGACATGTCCCTTCGGGGTAGAATATTCGTGATAAAGTATTCATCGAATTCGATACTCGAGCGGGATGTTCGACACCCTCCCCCTACGACTAGTATCGGGCATCAGCCCAAGGGTTGATCATTATTCGTGCCGCCATTTCCTGAGGATGAATCATTTGCACTGCGAGATCCGCCATCGAAAGAACTATCGAAGGGACACATTCCGTTAGGCATTTGAGCTAAGAACGTCCATTTATCGTTGGCATCGGCCGGGAAAACACTGTAAGGTACCTTACTGAGATTGCTAGGATCTGCCTGACGATACGGGTATTGTGTCTTGTTGGGATTGCGCTGCGGGGGAATATTTGGATCTGATTTTCCGGCGATGAATGGTACCACGCCTGGGAGGTAAAACGTATCGCTTTCTGCATTGTTTTGCGGTCTCGAAGACGAATTCTGCTGCTCTGGGAAGGAGCTTACAAAAGCATTCGCGTTGTGATTGTCTGCAGGACTGCCAGTATTGTTGGAGCTCGAGGTATTGGCAGTAGTTTCGGGACTATCATTTTCACTTACGGCCTGAAAAATGCCATGAGGGCTATACGGATTAGCTTCCACAGGAGCCTCTGCTCTAGGTTCTCGGTTTTCGGATCGTGTTTTATAAGGTAGAATCCCAGGCAGTGGTGGTTGATCCCAAAAATCGAGATCCTGGTCCTTGATTGCATACGCAAATAAATCCCTGATATTCATTGTATTTGCGTTTGCACTACCTGCTGGTTTCAGTCCTTCCATCACTTGAGGAGGTGTTGGCCCAGGGTAATAGTCACAAGGGAAAGAGTAAGCCTTGTTAATACCGCTGCTCGCAACGTCGATTTCAACCTGAGCCAGGAAGTGCTGAGTTATTGTATGTCGATTTCCCATGGCCTTCATAGCAGTAACGATAAATTCTAAATTGTCCTTGCTATGAGGGTTTTGATTCGTACGTCTCTGATCTTGGATGAAAACACCAGCCGCTACATAAAGACAGAATCCCATCCAAGCATTCATCTATTTCTGCGTCAGCGTTGATTAAAGTATGAGAGTGATAGACAAACATGTGAGCAGTCGACGTGACTTATTAATCGCATGATATTTGTAATTTCCTCCGCGGCCATAAGACTCCGAGCAAGGCTTTGTTTAATGGTGGTTGGACTGATCCGATGTTTCTCCCCAATCAAAACCGCTGCTTGATGAAGGCATATGGTGGAAGCATGGATATTCATATGTAAGAAGGCGATGTTCATATTTCGAAGTCCATATGGCAATCGTAGGTGGTCTGGAAGAAACATAAAAGTGTTGGACAATACATTATCCATTTTACGATGGCGTTTCCAGAACTCTCCATTGGCTAGATCCTCAGGATGTTCGTCGGATCCATTCTGGTGAAGGTGTTCAAAGTTATGACCGAACAAACAGGCAGACAGTACAACACCACCAAAGGGGCTGATTTTGGAGGCTCCCTCAATAGTTAAAGCTTCTTTCAGGGAGACCGTATCTTGCTTTATGCCTTGCTCAAAGGCCTCCTCTGAACTGGGTAGGTTTGTCATAATCTAGCATGGTGAGCACATACCATGGTCTACGTATGTCGTACTTACTGATTTCTCATCAATGACCATAGGCCATCCTGTGCCGGAACTAGCCCATCGATCACAGTAAAATGATGCCCAGAAGGTTCGACGGCGTTCTTCTAGCTCAGTCCAATCCTTTGGCGGTGGTAATATTCGTTTGACCTCTGGACCATCACCATCTAAACGATGTAAACCCAACATATGGCAAAGCCGCACAAATCTCCCTGTGCTCATCCACGCTCGTGTAAAATATGTTTTCTTTGCTTCGAAGTTTGAGATCAGACACCACGTTTGTGCATGCTGAATTGTGACAAATGTTTCTCCGAAGCCCTGCATGACCTTAGTATCTAATACCAGCTTCACAGAGAGGGGATCTACTGCTGACCTTCATCTCAGCCTGGTCTACATATTTCCTTGCTCGTTTGTAAAGCACATCTTCGTACTGTATGTATTTCTCGGAATCAGATGCTGCTGTGGCCCATATAGCGTATCGAAGACATATGGGAGGTCGCATATGGGCTGGAAGATTCAGAGCAGCTAAGTAACGCCATTTGTGAATCATTGGCATCGTAGTATGAAATTTCTTGAAGTATATATCGTGCCTATATGCTTAGATGATGCACAAAGCCAATGGGGAAGAGGACCTACAGATCGCGAATCATCTCATCGGGCGGTAAAGGTTCCTCTAATCCCAGGCTGATAATCTCTTGTGAAAAGAAATCTCCAGTGGGCATTTCGGGCTGGTACGTGAAAGCTGTTTCTGGCATTGGAAAGTCCATCAGCGCATCGTTTCCGAAATCAACATTCATATCCATCGGGAAATTGTTCCAATCAGGTTCCATGCTTGGAACGGAGGGGGAGTTGTTCTTTGGAGGGGTATTTTTCGATGTTTCCGACACCAGCCGTGTTTCCACCTCCGCTGTAGAGAGTCAGCAAGGATAGCACCTATCTCTATCTCATGAGGCTATACCTAATCGTGCCTCCAACTCCTTCATATTCCGTCTCTTCGAGCCAACATTTCTGCGCCGCTCTGGGTATTCGCACTCGTGCCTTAATCTTGTACAGGTCCCACATTTTGGCTTAATACGGTCGCACTTCAGCTTTCTTTTGCGGCATGATACACACGAGATAGTCTTCTCAATGGGCTGCGTAGCCTTGTCGTCGCTAGCAATGGCTTGCGGGGCACCGTTATTAGAGCTGCTGGCTGAGGAAATGCTGGCGTAGTTTGCCCGGCTATACTCTGGGGAATCTGACATCTGCGCGCGTGGAGAAAGCTCGTAGAGCACAGAGTCGGTTCGCAAGGCGCTCGTGATTGTGAAGACGAGGACGAGAAGAACGTGTTGGGGAAGCCATATTTCGAGTTCGAGAGGTGGACCATTTTTTTACGTAGATGACTAATTCTGTTTTGGGTGAGAATCCTCCCGTTGCTGACGCCAGATCCTTGCAAGACTTTTAGTTTTATCGTGTCGTCAGCCTTGCGCTGCCTTGGAGTAATTGTATGCGCTGTGCATGGACCAAAAGACCTCCACGAGAGAGAGACCGCCATGCTGACGACTTACGAACTGGGAGCCCTTTGCAAGGTTCCGCGATCAATTGACAGCAATGACGAGAATCTTGATTCAGTGGGCCACCAGCCTTCCTCAACGACATGGGTGGGAAACCGCCGGCGGCCTACTATGTAGTCTGGACGACGAGCACAAACCACAATCCGAACGCTTGGAGCATCATTGGATGGCTTCCCGCGTAAAACTTCATTGCTTGGAAATCCTGATGTACAGATCAGGTATCAGCAAATATGGGGCATCTAACGGTTTTGCCGTTAATTGTCTTGGCTGTATCAAGGTCAGAGCCCATAATCTTTAGCTCCCCATCTTTCACATATAAATTAAAATTCTACTCTTATAAGCGCTTTCTTATGCCCATCGTTGCTCAGTATTTCTCACTTGATCAAATTATTGTGCGAATCCAAAGCAGAAAGCCTCGTATCAAGCCACACATCACAAGTGTCCTCCATCTCGAGGTCCAGCTCCAGTTCCAGTTTCGATTGTTGTCCATAACCACTCACCACGACTCGTATCTCTCTACCGGCAGAGTGGTCTTAATCTCACGCATACCTTTTGTGGAATCTTTCTGATCTATCATTAACTGTTGAAGATCAACTCGGACCCCATGTTTGGAAACAAGTCTATATCAAAAAGCCACAAGCTCGCCTGCTCGACCATTAAACGCACGTGAAGGTCGCATGGTCCCCACCCCCAACATTGTAAGATATCATGTTTTCTTCAGTATAAAAAAAAGAACCTCGTTTCACGATGTCTCTTCAGTGCACTGGTACGGAACTCGGTGAAACGAATGCATCAACCTTGCGTCAGCGACACTGCCTCCGAGCGGTTTGCGCAATCCCAAGGCCGCAAGGACAGGAGAATTGTTGCGATGGTGAGTATTGTCATCTTGAGTATACAATAAAAAGGCTAACATTTGCACTAGACGGCTGCCTTGTTGAGGTCGCTCGCCGTGAGTGCTACAAAGAAGGAAGTCACAATGATTTTGGTGTTGGCAAAACACTTGCAAGACATTCTGACGCCGACAACTCCAAAGCATCAAATTCCAATGAGCCATGTGCCGAGCATTACAAACAAGCAAAGGATAACTACGGCTCATTTTTGAACGATCTTGGGTGCATTTGCAAGATATTGTTGTCTTTGAACATTGAATCATGTTGCGTTCTTCCTTCTCATTCTCCTGCAAGACCTGCCCGACATGGCTTCTCGCGACATTCTACAAAGGACAAGGGTGTTTCTACCTCGTGCAATGCTACAAAGGCAGCGGATAAGCAAGTTCCCGTTGACTGTTCCAAGGGAAGCTGCTGTGTAACGCCTGAATCATCTGGAATCGTCGCCAATCTCGCTCCTGGAAATTCGTCATCCAATGACTGTTCAACTCAGGATTGTTGTACAAGCGGGGCTTCTCAAGATATCAAAAGCGATCTTCTTTCTAGTACGCTACCATATTTTTACAACAACTCTCGCTTTGACAAGATTGAAAAAGCCACGAGCATGGCTGTCGATAGGGGACCCTCCGAGATGATCTGTCCTAAAGACGGCTGCTGTGATGAAGCTGTATCTCAGTCAAGCAAGACCGGAAATTTCACGAAAAATTCGGACTCTTGTGCAGTGAAGGGTTGCTGTAGTGGCGTGTCAGATACAGCCCCAGGGGCTAATGGTATTGAACGCAAAAGACATCCAAGAAAGGGAGTCAACGATAAGCTTGGGGACTCTGTCACTAATGATACCAAACCGGGGAAGGAAGACAATCTCCATGGATTTGTACAACTGTTCTCCAAGACAGCTCACATATCAAAAAGCAATCGTTGCGACACTAAGAATGGCACCTGCCATTCAGACAGCGACGAAAGGTCTGCAAAGTCGGATAATCTCCAGATTTTCAAGCAGGGTCTGAATAGTATCGCAGTCGAAGACACTCAAAACGTGGACTTAGAAAGAGCTTTCGGCGAGTCTGAGCATTTCGTCGTTGGTGTGCAAGGAATGGATTGTACGGGCTGCGAAAAGAAACTCTACAGATCGCTCACTGCGCTGCGAGAAGTTTCGAACGTCAAAACAAGTCTTATGAATGCTCAAGCTGAATTTGACTTATCACCTTCCAAGTCTATTCATGGTAATAACATACTTCATACCATGGAAAAAATGACTGGCTTTACCTGCACGAGGATAGTTCATCTGGGAGCGGAGTTAGAATTGATAGTACAAGGCAATCTGGGCGATTTCCTCGAAAATTGGCCATTTGGAGTGATCAATATAAGTGTTCTTTGCAAGAATAAAATCCAGGTCTCCTATCAACCTCGACTGGTAGGCGCGAGGGATTTGCTCTTGGATCCGTTTTTCCAAGCTACGAAGCTTGCCCCTCGTTCGGACCCTCCATCAATCGCTGCTGGTAGGGCACATCTTCTTCATACGCTCTGGATGACCATATTGTCAGCTCTCTTGACGATACCAGTGCTTGTTCTCTCTTGGGCCCCCCTCCCAAAACATGAAATTCTTTATGGCGCGATTTCGTTGGCGCTTGCAACCATTGTTCAGTTCGTTGTCGCAGGGCCTTTTTATGTCAGGACTGTCACTGCCTTGATATTTTCTAGGATGATTGACATGGATCTTCTTATTGTTCTGAGTAGCACCACGGCATATATCTACTCACTGGTTGCTTATGGATACGTAGTGGCAGGAAAGCCACTGGCCACCGGAGAATTCTTCGAGACAAGCACTTTACTTATCACCCTTATTATGGTCGGTCGCACCGTAAGTTCATTTGCCCGTCACAAAGCAATCGAATCTATCGGTATTGAGTCTCTACAAACTCCCACAGCGATTCTCGTCGACGAGACCACCCAGGCAGAGACTGAGATCGATACCCGCTTGATTCAATATGGCGATATGTTCAAAGTACTCCCTGACATGTCAATCGTTACCGATGGAGTAATAGCATCTGGTGAGAGCGAAGTTGACGAATCAATGATCACTGGAGAGGCTGATCTGATACCGAAGAAGCCCGGATTCTCTGTTGTCGCAGGATCTGTCAATCATTCAGGTTCTCTAGTAATCAAGGTTACTCGGTTACCGAGCGAGAATACTATAAAGGAAATTGGGGACATGGTTGATGAAGCCAAAACAACAAAACCAAAAATCCAGGAGATAGCGGATCGGGTTGCCGGCTATTTTGTACCTCTCATCCTTGGACTTGCATTACTGGTTTTCATCATATGGGTAGCAATTGGTATGAAGGTCCGGCATGAAAGTGCAGCAGTTTCTTTGATCACAGCCATGACTTTCGCCATCTCAGTTCTCACAGTGTCCTGCCCTTGCGCAATTGGACTTGCTGTTCCAATGGTAGTTGCCATCGCTGGTGGTGCAGCAGCTAGACATGGCTTAATCTTCAAAACAGCAGAGACAATCGAGATTGGAAGAAATATTTCTCATGTTGTCTTTGACAAGACTGGTACTCTTATGCAAGGTAAACTCTACGTTGTCGCTGAGGATTATCCGAGCGGGACACAAAACAAATTGACGTCTGCAATTTGGGGCTTGACGACTAATAGTAAACACCCTGTATCGAAGGCGGTGGCTACATATCTTAGCAATAGTGGGACATTTGAACTTTCTACGGTCAATAATGCTACCTCCATTGCCGGAAGTGGCATCGAAGCGATGTGGAATAGCTCCATCGTTCGAGGTGGTAATCCTTACTGGCTGAAAGTTGAAGATCATCCCTCTGTACGCAAAACCGTGGCGCAAGGCCTCACAACATTTTGTGTCACTCTAGATCACGAACTTGTCGCAGTCTTTGGCCTACAGGATCTTCTCCGCAACGACGCCCTCGAAACCATCAACGAACTTAAACATCGTTCAATCGACATCTCAATCATCAGCGGCGACAATGAAGCTGCCGTACAATCAGTGGCTTCACAGCTTTCTATCCCTCTATCCAATATTCGCTCACGCTGCTCCCCAAAGCAAAAACAAGCTTACATCAAATCTCTACAATCAGCCAACGACCACGACCATGATTGTGACGGTGAGCATTCTAAACTGCATAATCACCATCATAAACACTCTGATGTCCTTAACCCCACCTATCCCAAAAACACAATCCTCTTCATCGGCGACGGTACCAATGATGCTCCCTCTCTCGCCCAAGCTAGCATCGGCCTCCACATCTCCGAAGGAGGCACCGACGTCGCCCAATCCGCAGCCGATGCGGTGCTTCTCCGTCCGCACCTTAAATCTATCCTCACCTTGATCCACCTCTCGAAAGCGTTCCATCGGAGAGTAGTGTTCAATTTCGTATGGAGTGGGGTCTATAATCTGGCGGCTGTTCTGTTGGCCGCGGGTGCGTTCACCGGGGTGAGGGGCGGGAATGGAGTCAGGATTCCGCCGGAGTATGCGGGGTTGGGGGAGGTGGTGTCTGTGGTTCCTGTTGTGGCTGTTGCAGTGGGGCTAAGGTGGTGGGAAAATTAGGTTGGGAAGGAGAATAGAGGTGCGAGGAAATGTATGGTGGGCGGATTACTTAACTTTTTTTTTCACTCATTTCGAGCTAATTTTCGAATTTTCTGTCCTCTGAATATTTCGAGTGTTGCTCCATCCCTCTTACAATAGTTGTTATCGAATAAAGCCTGAAACTCGATTTCTTGATCCCGTATCAACCTTCAAAGGCGGTCCCTCTGAAAGAAGATGTACTGAGATAATGGTCATGGTCACGTGCTTACTAGAATGCTTCATTGTTTGAGGATGCAGGAATGAATCCTGTTATTTAATCTTCAATTTATTACTGGAAGATGGCAGTTGAAAGACCATCAGAGTAATGTAAAGGAACCTTGTGGGGTAGCCTAGGCCACTTATTGGGTGGCGCAGCTAGGAAGCAAGTTGGATTCCAACAGAAGATAAAACACAAGAAACCACATTCGCTGAAGAACTCTTGTAATTTCTAGAAAAAAAGTAAGTTGCTTTTTCTAAAAAAAAGTTCTTTTTCTTTTTGAAACCAAAATGCGTCTCGCTTCTATATTAGTGGTTGTCCACTTGGCCCTCATCAATGCACTGCCAGCTAAATCTCCTGCTACCACCTCGAATTCACAAATATCGGAGAGAATTGATGATGCTGGAGCTGCAGGACTTCCGTTTCGGCCAAGTTCCGCCAATGCTGAAGGCCCAACAGAAGATAAAGTCTCAGGTGTGAACGAGTTAGCCAAAGGTGAGCTCCCAGCTGCTAAACGTCTAACACAAAGTGTAGCGCTAGCTACCAATCGCCCAGCGGGAGGCGAAGTCCCAGAAGGATCAACTCGAGCTGCGAAAAAGATGAGAAAGAAAACAGACTACAATTATAGCTGGCGAAATTTTTGTTTTGAGAGGGATTAGAACATTACTAAGGCTATAGTATAGAGAGTCGAAGAAACTCCAAATATTGTGCGGGAGAAGGCCCTCCTTACGGGCGGCTTGGCGGATTTGAGTGAGATCAGAGCATCGCTGAGAACATCGAGAACTAAAGCTACTTCTCCTTTTACACGCAAGTAGGCCCTCTTGATGGGAGATTCTGAAGGAAGACGGTTTTGACACATCTCTTGTGAATGAGAGAATCGCTAAAAGCCCGATCGGGTAGAAACAATATCTTCATTCCTACAGCAATTAGCCACTCTAGTTACATTCCTCGCACATCGACAGACCTCAAAATATAATGATAGCCATAAATAATGGTTTGGCCGGTATAAACTTTCCAAAGTTGCAGCACAGACATGCCGTGAAAAGACCATTTCGATTAGGAATGCTCGATGATTAGGCTCTTACCGAGCCTCAACTCGTGAATAACTTGCTCAAAAAGAAAAAAGAATCAATAATTTTGAAAAAGAACATTCAATTAGTTAAATTACGTCCTTATACGGATTCTACAGCAACAATACATTTGGAGGAGTCATCTGGCGGCGGCCAACACTAGATGGGCAAGGTATAAAAGCACCTCCTCCCCGTTCGAACAGATGCTCCTCTTTTCCTTTGCTCCTCCATGATACTAAAGATTTTGAGTTCTACAAGAGCCCTGCCGTCCTCGATCGACTTCGAAATAAATTTGCCATATGAGCTTTTCTGTGCGCTCTCACGTGAGTCAAATGATCCATGCCAAGCCCGACGGCAAGTCGCCAGGGTGCGTGAAAAGTTGTCTCTTTCCCAGCGAGCTGATACTGTCTTGTAAGAAGGTCTATGGTATGTTTCAGGCGACAGTACCTATGTATAACGACAATATCAGAATTGGCACGACCTTGAAAAGCATGAGTGCTGCGAGGGTTTGTTGATGCGCAATTCGGCTGTATCACCGTAGCTGCTTCCAACTTCGGACGAAGCGTTCCACCAGACTCTGGCAAACGCTGAAGCGCATGAGTCGCATCAACCGCGGTCCAGTAGCTTCCCAACCAAAACAGGCCAGTTGGTTTGCCAGGATCACCGATAGGCTTCGCCGTTGTGGCGACATGCAGTAAGACTGGTGAGTCTAGGGTCTTGACTCCCACCGAGCGATAGGACTATCTCCCTTGGCCCTTGGCAATGCCTTGCAGAACAATTTGATCGGCGGGGCAGATAACGAACCATCCACTCCAAGCTCATTTCCCGTATTCTCGTTGTGTTACCAAGAACCACACGAGGATCGCCTGGTGGCGCGGGATTCTGCAGGACACGAGTTCTATTCGTCAACCACATGGGTCGATCACTTCTTCTCTCCTCGTGCAGAGCTCCCTCTTTTGTCCAATATCCATTTTTCCTATGTATGTAGTTCACGCTCTTCTGTCCTCCATGTATTTTCCATATCTTCAAGGGGCCGCGGCTGATGGGGAACCGTATGCCTGCTTCTCCATTGCACGCTCCTTCCACACGGGCAGCACGACCTCCTGCCCTTTTCGCAGCATATAGTGCAGCTGAAACAATGCTGTCCTATCAATCGAATGACACTCGGGCATACCCGAACGAATTCGGCCACTCTATCTTCTTGATTAACAGATTGACCTCTCAATTGGAATGCCCAGAGGTTGCCATCCAACATCACCTTCTTATCTTGGCAACCTTCCTCCTACCTTGGCAAGCTCACCAAGGCGACGAGGCTCAGGGCCAAGGCTGGGCAAAGGGGCCTTGACGCTGGTTTGGTGGCTGCCAAACTCCAGGAAAGTTAAAAAAAAAAAGGCGGCCTTGGATTTACTGGGATCAGACTCTGTGTATCTTCAATCCTCGACCGTACATATGTGCAGGTAATTGTAGACCCATCTAAGCGAGTTTTTGGCGTTGTTATATCTCTCAGGTCGCACTTAAATATTATCGTCGCATCCGAGATCTGATACTTTTTTCTCCTCATTGCATTCCAACTTCATCTTTCAACGTCACACCTTTCAATAGCTCCTTATCACTCAACAATAAGAAGCGCAAGCATGGAGACTGCTCCTCACGAGAAGATCAGCCCCATTCCTTCCTACGAACAAGGCACAAGCAAGGATGATGGCAAGGTTGAGGTTACCAACGTGAAGTACGGCACTGGGGTTGAGGAAAAGGATCTTGGTCTTGGAACTCCCAGTACTTCTGAAGAGGGCGAGACAGAAGCACCGGTCTCGAAATCGCGTCAATTCTTTAAGAGGTATCGGATCTTCTTCGTGATTGCTCTCGAGACGATTGCTACAGGGTGGGTTCATTCGATCCAAGTATTTGATAACATTCACTCATTGTGTTTCACAGATGGTGGATCGCTGGTCTTGTCCTTCATCGCCATGACTATGGATGGTTGATTCCCTTCCTTGTTTGGCTTGCTCTTACTATACGCTTGATCACTTTCTATGTCTCCACAAAGTACATCACCAAGGCAATTTTGTTCATCTGGAATCGTGCTATCTGGGCACCGGTTCAGTTGATTCCACAAAAGTTGAGACTTCCACTTGGAGCTGCTGGTACAATTGCTGTTTTCCTTCTTGGAACCTTTGTGGAGGGCGAGTCAGCAGATAACACACGTGCCAATCGTGCAGTCAGTTTGTTTGGTCTTCTTGTGTTTATTGGGGCATTCTATGCGACTTCCCGTGATCGCAAGGCTATCAATTGGCAAACTGTGATTGTTGGTATGCTTGCTCAATACATCCTGGCTTTATTCGTCTTGCGCACCAAGGCCGGTGTAAGTCTTCCTCATCAGCTCCCTACCATTTGCTCACACGATTACAGTATGATATTTTCAACTTCATCGCCTACCTTGCAAAGCAACTCCTTAGCTACGCTGGTGATGGTACCTCATTCCTCACGAGTGCTACTGCTCTTACCTATGGATGGTTCCTTATCGGTGTCATTCCACCCATCATCTTCTTTGTGGCCTTTGTACAACTTCTCTATTACTGGGGATGGTTACAATGGTTCATTAAGAAGTTTGCAACCGTCTTCTTCTACAGCATGGGTGTCTCAGGTGCTGAAGCTGTTGTCGCAGCCGCATCTCCTTTCGTTGGTCAAGGTGAATCAGCTATGCTGATCAAGCCGTTCATTCCCCACCTTACAGATGCAGAACTTCATCAAATCATGACCTCTGGATTTGCTACAATTGCCGGTAGTGTCTTGTCTGCTTACATTGGAATGGGTATCAGCCCTCTTGCTCTTATTTCTTCCTGTGTCATGAGCATTCCTGCCTCATTGGCTATTTCTAAGCTTCGCTACCCAGAAACTGAGGAGTCTCTCACAGCCGGCAAGATCATCATCCCGAAGGACGATAACGAAGAACGACCATCCAACTCGCTCCATGCATTTGCCAATGGCTCCTGGCTCGGTCTCAAGGTAGGCGGCATGATTACTACCGCTCTGCTTTGCATTCTTGCTCTCCTCGGTCTCACTAATGCCCTTCTCGGCTGGTGGGGTAAGTACCTTAACATCAACAACCCACTCCTCAGCGTCCAATTACTATGTGGCTACATTTTCTACCCAATCGCTTTCTTGCTTGGTGTCGAGCGCAATGGCGATCTCCTCAAGGTTTCGCAATTGATTGGTATCAAAGTTGTAGCTAATGAGTTTGTGGCTGTAAGTACCCCCTCCACCCCTATCCTCCTTCAATCTAAATACTAACAATAAATCTAGTTCTCCACCCTCACCACGGATGCCTCCTATGCTACACTCTCCGATCGATCCCGCCTGATCGCCACCTACGCCGTCTGCGGCTTCGGTAATATCTCCTCAGTCGGCATACAAATAGGTGTGCTTTCCCAACTGGCCCCCAATCGCAGCGGCCGTGTCGCCAAGGTCGCTTTGTCAGCGTTGATCTCAGGAGTCATCTCCACTTTAACTAGCGCGTCTATTGCGGGCATGTTGATTGTGGATTCTAGCAAATATACTGCGGTTGGAAAACTGGCTGTTGTTTGATTTTGAAATGCGGATGGGATCAATTTTGCACTCGCATGCATTGAATTTTGCGGCTATTAATGCGGGCAATGATTTATGGCGTTCATAGAGAGATGTAAAATACGCTGGCGAGGTACCTATTGATCAGTAAATCATTGAACCAGATCCATCTCACTACATTTTTTGCTTCCAGTTGTGGTTACATGTTCTAGTGACAAAAATCTTGCCCCCTCGAAGTTTCTACTTTGCCTTTTTTCTTGGCTAAGCCATACAATATATTAGGTCTCCTCAGCTGTTTCACATATGCAGTAGATGCTTATTCTCTGGAATGGCAAGGTTACCACCGCAAGTGCGAACCAGATCATTTTGCTCCCGAGCGATGGGGCTGCAGGAATTCGAGGAATCCCGAAGTTTCAAACAAGTCACGACGCATAACTACTGTGGAAATCGAATCTTTTGAGTCTACATAAGCTGAGTTCTCAAGGGAGCAAATGGTCAATTTTTCCCCGCTGGAATAAATGTCGCGCTTCATAATAATTCAAGTTGATTGTAGGTAGTTTTGATTCTGCGCCTGTCACAATCTCCTTGCAGTCACTGGCGATTCATTTGGCTTCTTTTTCTGACTAAACAGTTCAGCTGAAAATAGAGAGTAAAAAAAAATCAATGGTAGAACTTGGATCCTACACATCGCCACTAACAGACTGACGATAAGGCTTTGCACTATTGACATGATATTGGGATTAATAAAGGTAATCGTTAGCTTTCTGTGAGCAATGATTCTATGCGTTGCTTGACCTTATTGTTGATAACGATGATCTTAGATATTTGAAGCTATTGTGTTTCATCTCATCGCAGGAAGTCCTGATCGAGTTGGATTTCACGTCACCAAGGTCCATAGAGATATTGCACCGAATAGTTTAGATCTAGAAACTGTCATATCGTTCTTGAAATCAAGACATGTAAGGGCTACAAAGCTTTGGGAAATCATTGACAGACGTTTAACAGAAGATATCGACGAAGAATCTATCAACCAGGAATCCATCGACGAAGCATCCACTGACGAAGAACGCATCGACCAAAGTCTATCCCCAAAGTAAAAGTTAAGGAGAAGAAAGACCGGGCTAGGAGCTATTGCTTCCAAGGGACAAGCCACTAAATTGGTTAAATCGATGAAAGGTTACAGCTCGCACATGACTTACTAAGTGGAATGGGACGAACAAATGTCTCTAGCTCTATCATCTCTAAGCCTTTACACGAGTCTCACTGGATATTGAGTCGATCTAAGCTTCGCGAAGGGGACTATCTCAAGGGTGGAGGGATCCGTAAAGGGAGCAAAATGAAACCGGATCCAGTCTATGAATTGGAATACCACACTGATAGCTACGCTGCAAAGTTTGCATGCCTAGCGATGCTAGAATTGGGCAGTAGCTGCAACGTCGAGCCGGACGGCCTCTCAGCAGTGATGGCCGTGTCCTCAGCAAATTCGATTTACATTGCATCCCCCTGCTATGTGATCCATTTGAAGTAGATTACACCGTAACAGTCAAGCGACTCGTGGGAAATTTTGGGAAACCGGGCATTACCATGTTTTTCCCTGCTGAAACTCCACGGATACGCCCATTGTCATCGTCTTGGCGGCATGTGCAACACGCAAATTACAACCATTGCCTAGACGACTGCTTTCAAAATACATCTCTGCATCTACGCTTCACTGCACATGAGATACCTCTCATATACGGCGTGAAAGGAAGCGTGGATCCAGAATTGACCCTCATAGAGGCCATCGTGGCCCTTTATGACCACGATGCCTGGGTTGCGGATCTCGATACTCTTGGGAGTCTGGAGAAGGTGAGCCGGCTTCAGTCTGGCTGTGATGAGGAGAGACATAAGAAGTGCGCGCGTCTTACACGGAAAACAGCATGGACCTCCGTTGATAATTGGGACGAACTGTTGGATCAGCCAAACTCGGCGAAGGGCAACAGTGTTGGCGTTTTAAGAGCACATGGAAATTGGTTGGCGAGATTGGCGGCCACGGCGCTCAGTGTTCAGAAGGGATATAGGACAGTTGTCCTTCTACAGAAGGAGCTGTGTCAGTATTGTATAGAGCAACTTGGACCAAAGCAATTGCCCCAAGTATGAATGCTGTGAGGGCAGACTGAAGGATAATATCGAACCGCAGCTTTTACCACTCAGAATTGGTGAGGAAGCGTGCTGTATGTAGCTTACAATGAAAAGTTGAATTGTATTTCAATTTTATGGAAAAATACGGTGAAGAACAGCAATAAGTACCAATTCAAATAGTCAACGAAATGTGACATCGAGTTTTCGAGTGACCATGGCAGTCACTTTGCCAACTTGTACTTTTCAACCAGCTATTGTTCCGGTAAAAAGTCTTGATAATTTAGTGAGTAGACCCTGTAAATACGCTATAAGGCCCTGTAACGGTACCAATGAAGCAAACGCTAAAAAAAAACACCCTGTGCTTCTAGGTATAGTTACCGGCTCGCTAAGCTATAGCGTATGAGCCCTGTAAGTTATAGCGTTATATCCTTGTAGATTTTAGTGCTTAGTTCACCATTGTTGCCTTGCCTTGCCTAAATTTTACAGGGCATCAATAATTGCGTACTTTTACAGGGCCATATAGGGTAGTTATAGGGCTTATCCACTAAACTGCAGAGACTTTTTGCCGGAGCCTCCGAATACATTAGTGCTTCCTCGACATTTTAGGAGGCCGATCTCGCGAAGTTTTCAGGGCTTCCTCCCTAAATTCATCAACCGCCAGCCGCCTTCTCGTTGTAAGTGGTTTCAACGAATAATAGGCCTATTTGTCAACGATTTTCAACAGTTGATTAAAGCTCTTCATAATGATACAATCAGTATATTCATCATCCAAATCAAAACGCAGTTGTTCGAAAAAGCGTTCTCCTGAGAACATTCCACCTATCCAATCAAATCCATGAAGTCAGAGTATCTGACCCTGGCAATATTGCCTTTGGGGAAAGTGATGCCATAATTGCAGCTTTTGCTCGAGCATGAGGCATATTCAGCGTACAAAGTCTCTATAACGAGACGTTAGATTTCAGCACAGGCGTACCTAAAACCCGCAATCTCAGCATACGTCTGCCTGAAATTAGATTGCCGATCCCTGCAGGGATTCAGAGCTATATAAAAATCCCACGATACCTCGCCTTAGGTATCTTTTGTCCTTTATCATCCGCATCGAAAACAACTCAAAAGCAATATATGCAACCCATTACTACATTCTGCTCTCGTTGAGAATGGCAACCGAGAAACCGTCCCCTGACGCTCTGCCCGTACCCACAGGCGAAGACGGCACCCTATGGGCAAGATGCCACTGCGGTCGAGTAGAGATCCAGCTCCCTTCCAAGCCTGAGAAGCTCAACGAACGCCACTGTACCGTGTGCTACAAATATGGGGCGCTCTGGGGCTACTTTACGCGTAAGGACGTGTCGGTAACTACAAACGATACCAAATTGCAGACGTACATTCGTGCGGACACTGGAGCCGACGGCGACATATCATTCAATCGGTGTGCTCACTGTGGGTGTATGATGTTCTGGTGGGGAGAGCTCAATTACGCGGGACCGGACCACAAGATGGGAATCAACTGCCGCATGTTGCCTGAGAAAGAGATCGAGGGTATTGAGAGAAATGTTTCTAAAGGGCCATGATGGAGGAAATAAGTCCGAGGAGTGGGTGAATGGTTAATCTGATACTATTGGCTTTCTCGCAAGGCAGCTGTCCGCCAGTCGAAGTTGACGATCTCGCGGTTCCATCGCCTTTAAGCATGCGCCACGTATATATTTGATGAGTTCTTCTCACCCAGTCACAGAACTGGAAGAAATGAGGTGGTTGGAACTCGTATGCAGGTTAACTCGTGAGAGCTGATAGCACACGTGACTTCCCTCGTTCTTGCATGCCAAGGCTGCTGGTGCCTACAGCCTTCCCTTCTGCATCTGAGTTTGCAAACCACATATATTTTAAAGAACCGCATACTCTGGCTAGTAAACCAAAGTACCTAGAAAAGCTCTGGACAGCCCCGCTTCTTCGGTATTGTTTGACCTTCTAGTCTTCTGAGTGAATCGTCTCGGTTCTTCCGGTCGATTTCTGGAACCGATATTTGAAAGTACCGTCTGATAGACTTTCATTGTCACCTGTTTTAACTCATTGCTTTACAGGTACCTAAAAAAAACCATCATCACCTCATTGCTAGGCTGGAAAACAGAGCGAGATGTCGCAACCAAATACTGGACTCCCGAATACAATATTCGGTCTCCCAGCCTTACAGCTTAGATTATTGAGGGTTAAGGAATTCCTGACCCACTACCGGATATCATTTCACAAATTAACGCCCCGAATTCAGCTTTTGAGATATCTTTCCGCAGTCGAAGATGAATTCTCAGATCAAGAAAGACTGATCATTTCACCTTGGTTTCGCGGCGCAGGACTGCTATCCGATCTCAGACCAACACTTCAAAAGGCTCAAGCACTCACCAAAGCCCTAAATATGGAACGAGCTTCACAAATATCTGTACTACCTTATATTGTTCCACTTTCTAGTGAGCAGGAGTGCAGGGTTTGCCTAATCACACTACCTGGAGATGCCTTTCCCCAGAAAAGGGTTACTCCAAGGTGCAGACACGATTCCTTTACTTGCCTTGAATGCCTGACCCAAAGTCTTGACATCCAAATCCAGAAGATGCCTTGGGACCACATCTCTTGTCCCGAATGCCCGGCAACAATTAGCTACAACCGAGTGAAGGAATTCGCATCTCCCGTCTCCTTCAAAAGGCACTTGCGCCCCACTCCTCTTAGAATTCACTCTAATGATTCTCCAGATACGACGAAAAGCGTGCCCTAGCAGCCCTCCAAGCAATGCCAAACTTCATCATGTGTTCCGCCCCAACCTGCAACTCAGGTCAAATCCACAGCAGCGGCGCCAAACAACCAATCATGCAATGCACAGCCTGCAACTCCAAAACGTGCTTCACGCATAAAATCCCCTGGCATGCCGGCTTCAGCTGCGCTAGTTACGATGATTTCCATAAACCCCAAGTGGAGCAAGAACTGGCATCCTCGGATTACTTGAAGAAGTATTCGAAGATTTGTCCGAATCCGAGGTGTGGGCTGCATGTTCAGAAGATTGCTGGATGTGATCATATTAATTGTCAGTCTCATTTTTAAATTTTAATGGTTAGGTAGCGAGATGGTGCTGATATAGCAATAGGTACACATTGCAAGCATGAGTTCTGCTGGAATTGTTTCGCATCCTATGAGGCAATTAGGAGGGAGGGGAATGGGGCTCATGCGAGAACGTGTAAACATCATCCTGATATTTTGCACGAGCCTCGACGTCAACCTGGTCATATCCCTATTTGGGCTCGATGAGGAGGGAACTTGGTGTGCCCTGAAGCCTGTATGGCATTTCACTCATGGCTGGGCCTCATTCATTGAATCCTCAGTCGGCGAGTCTCATATTCTTTCAGGGCTGTCAACGTCGCCGTAGCGGTTCGGGTCCCTCACTTGTCACTCTTTACAGACACCAGAAGAAACTCCGGCTAGAGACCCGCGACTTGGACAACGATAGGGCGTCAGGTGTTTCCGACTATTACTGAAATTATGGTTTCCTTCAACGGGACTTAATAGTGTTTCTATTTGAGGATCGAGTTTTCACTGAGCGTGAACAAGCTTGAGACTAATCACGGGACTTAGGGTAATCAATTTCTCCAATACCATACTCCAAACTGTCTCTCCTTGCCCCATACTTTCAGAAAACCCTCATCTCACCTCATCAACCCCCACTCCGCTTCCTAAATCTCACCAACAGCCGCGGCTTATAAAATCCCATATACCCCTTCTGATCTCCCCAACCTCTTGAAGCAGGATCTAATTCCATATCGAATCCCCAAACCAGCCTCGCCAAGAAGAGTTTCAAATTCATGGATGAAAGCCTTCATCGTTGTGTCAGAAAAAAAACCCAAAAATTCCAAGGCCGAGGTGACTTACTCATTAGCAATACATTTCCTAGGCCCATAACTAAACTCCTGCAACGCATTCCTCCCATCTCCTGCAAACTCTCCCCTTTCTCCCCTATCTACTTTTCCAGAAACTTACCAGTGTCTCGGCACTCTCAAGCACATAATCATGAAGAATTGGGTCCTTTGGGAGAAGGGTGCCCGCTGGCGAAGGTTTGGTTTTCCCTTCACTTGTAACATTTCGCCCTAATTCTTGATCAGTACTTGATCTCTCGAGCTATGTTGTCAAGTAAATACATACCATAAATAGCACTCTAGGTTTCGGTGTTGCTGTAAGATAATTCATTGGGAGCAATCCGCACTATTTCAAAGACGTCGTATCTCAACATATAGGTTTCCTCGAGCGAAATCGGGTAGTCGAAATAATGCATCTCGAGGAAGAAATAAAAAGAAATTTGCGGAGGAATAAGAATAGTATCAGGCGGCCACAAGAGCAGAACATGAGAATCAAATTGACTAACGTTGGATCTCCTTTTTAGTAGTGTGAGAAATTTCAAACCACGAAAATGATGTAAGAATGATGGGGTTTAAAACGATAGTGATCTACGGCAACGAATCTAAATGGAGAGGGAGTGTCCCGATTCTGGGCCGCAAGGTGCATAGACAAATGATTCAATGAAACGGTTAAGATCCCTGAAATGCTCCTTTCAGAGAAGCAACCGCCATTGCTCAGACTCCATCAAGAAACTCCATGTAGGACTACTTGGGGCAGTGACTGACCGCATTTCCCAGAAGAGATTGTTTGAGCGACTCGGCATATTTCAGGGCTTAGCAAGGATTGGCTTTAATGATAAATAGATCAATTAGCGGAGTCACCCTGCGGATCTAATTATCGTAAAATGACATCGGCAGTAATTAGTTCTTCAATTGTTGAAATACCTTCAAAACTGGCTCACTTCACCAAGAGAGGCCTTGACTCAGCTTTTACGACGACCGATTTGTATTTGCCTAAGTCAGACCATTGCGGAAATTTGGTGAAGATACTTAGACTAAATCTCTTAATACCACATCAATATCGTTCTGTGCTTTACTGGAGACTGTTGGACTTAGGAGCAAGCTCACCATGATGGTTGACCAAGTGGTACTTCCATCAGCGATGAAGATCGTTCCAGCTGCTCCTTTGATCTCGTTGAGCTCGTTACGCGCTCCACTATCTTCGTTGGCTGCGTATTGATCTAGTAAAGGAGTGCCTATTGAGGGCTGTGCGACACCATATTTGACCTCTTGTCGTAATTTAGCAAATGGTATACCGTGGATGTCCTGGATGCATTTCTTGGAGGCACGTGCATGTCTAAGGGGTGCAGATCGCACGATCTAGTCGGGAAGATATCGAACTTGAAAAATGGGCTAGCTGACCCCTACACAATGAGACTCGAGTAACTCACC